>Ga0157360_1000292_pt1 | contig 19927 bp, 9 predicted proteins | sample AttlaeALBM1_FD_111483 | JGI IMG/M metagenome (GOLD analysis project Ga0157360, IMG submission 111483) | Fungus gardens microbial communities from leaf cutter ant in Ribeirão Preto, State of São Paulo, Brazil - Atta laevigata ALBM1 | ecosystem: Host-associated > Fungi > Mycelium > Unclassified ... | reverse complement strand
TGGAGTGATAAAAGTCGTCAGGATAAAAATCCTAAGAGTTAACTGAAGGAGTCTGAGTGGACAAGGCAAGAGTAGGACCAGAGGACGTTAATTTACAGACTGAGGAATTACACTGTAACTACTCAGTACTTATAGGAAGTCCGGAATAGAAGAAGAGTAGTCTACTATGCTATCCTATTATTATTAATATTAGGAGAATAATTAAGAGAAATAAATTATATAATTATCATATTTCTGGAATATGACAACAGGTAGAAAGAAACTTGTGGTTAAGAGAGGAAAAAAATTGGGCGATTATCACAAAAGGTCACTTACTAATCTATGATGGGGGTTTTGATACTTGAATAGTTCAAAAAAGTGAAGTTTAGACAATGACAAAAGATGTTGTTAAGTCTGAGGTCTAATCCTCAGACATGGAGTTCTTATATACAGGATTGTAATAGTCTGTATACTAGGACAGATCATCATATGCTACTACCTATTGTTCCACATATAGTAGTGCCTTTGTGCTTAATATAGTGATAAATTAACCATATGAAGGCTGTCCTTTGTTCTAAGAAAAGAACAGATAATTATCTATGAATAATTAATGAAGTTTATGTACAAACATTGAGGCCTTCATATCTCCACTAATATTAATTGCCTTGAGGTTGTTCTAGGCTCATTCTGAGCATTATGAAGAAGATTTCTGCTGAGCCTAGAACCAAAGCATTGATCATGGCAGTTTTTGAGATATTAGCAATTTAATAAATAGTAACATAGTGGTTACTAGTTGATCTGCTTAATATTTTGACCAATATTGATTGCCTTTAAATGTGACTGGCATTGATCAAAAGGTCTTTTTGAGGGCTTTTTGTAGCCTTTGAGACTGTGAAAATTGTTGAAGAATTGATGGAGATATGGCTGAATGAAGTTTGTGATAGCAATGTTAAATGCTATAACACTAGTATGGCATTGCTTGAGCTACCCTGTGCAAATAAGATGAGTAAGGTATATTTCCATATCAGTAGTGGATCTTTGTCTAATGCCTCCTAGTTGATTAGGGTCCAAGAAACTATTGGCTAACATATAAAATTAAAGTCTATTGCTGATAACCTTTTCGACTAATTTGCCAGTTGTGTTGAGTAGTACAATGGGTTGGAAAAAACTAGGTATGTTATGTGATGTCTTATTTGGTTTGGGAATAACAACAGTGTTAGTAGATTTGAAGTGGAAGGGCCAGTACTCTAAATTAATGCAAGTGTTAACAATGTGCACTAGTCTCTCAAGACATGTATTCTATGAAATCAGGGATTTGAGATGTCTCCATGAGATATGATCTGGTCTAGGAGTAGAGGATGATAAGCACTTAGCTATCACGTCTCTAAATTCTTGGTTGGAGAATAGGGGCCATTCTATAACATTTGCTTGGGGAAGTTTGTTGAGAAACCTAGTGTTGATAGGTCTATTTTCTGCTGAATTGTAAGATTTGTATAGAGCATTCCATAGGTCTGGAAGAGTGTTGCATGAATAGTTTTCATATGAGACAGATTTAATAGCTAGCAGGGATTTTTTCCTAACCTAGTTTATTAAGTCCCAAGGCCTCTTATTTGATAATGCAATTTCATGGATCTTGTCAATGAAGAATGTTCTCTTAGCTATATGTACTACCAATTTGAATTCCTTCCAATGTTGTAAATTACCTGATTCACAGTATCTATTTAGACAGTTAGTGCAATCTTGATTCTACTACTCTTTGGAGTGTTTCGTGATGTACTTTAGTTTGGAGTAAAGATACCATACATTTTCAAAGATACAAGCCAATTGCTGGACTATGTTTTCTAGATTCTCCCTGCTCCTAATTGCTAATGTGTCAAAATTTTGTATATCTTAAACTAGTGAGGTAATGAAGTTCTTTTCTTCTTTACTATCCTTCTTAATAGACCATATATTAACATCAGTATTTACTTTACTAATACCTATTTCAATAATGGGTGGGACATGGTCAGAAGGTTTATGGATTTTGGGGTAAAGTGTATATCAGCCAAACCCTGTGTTATCTAGAAGAAGAAAAACAAGGTCTATAACAGAGTTAGTATCATATAGGTTATCTACAAATCTGGTGGGACTAGGGTTTAAGGGAGAAGAAAGCTCAAGGCCTAAGCTATCTGTAATAGTAATAAGGTCTTCAGTGTAGAAGGAGTAGTGTTAGAAATTGGGATCCTAGTTGCTATCTCTTATATTAAAATCCCTTGTTAGGATTATTGTGTTATCTATATTTGTCATATTTTGTCAGAGAACTTGGAGGGCAGTTTAATTGTTATCTGAGTATATGTTAATTATATAGTTTGTGTCTCAGTCATTATAGAAGACCAAGATGTTAATATTGTGGTAGTTGATGATGTCAAGTCACAGAGTGAATCTCATCTTTATAAGGTGTTTATTGATGTAAGTGGTGACTCATGCATAGTTTTCTTATGTTGGATCTGGACAAATGAATAAGGTCCATTCTGGATGATTGGGGTACTGTAAAGTGGGTCTCCCATGGGATTTGAGTGGCTAGGAATATGTTGTATGAGGAATCTAGGAGATTCCTGGATAAAGATAATATCAGCTGAGTTTTTTTGAGTTTCTAAAATGATATCAGTTAAGACTTTGTTTTTCCTAACATTCTGAGAAAAGATTTTTAGGTTGCGTTTAATCATACTTTGTTACCACCTATAGCTAGGTAGGTTGAGTTGGCCTTGGTTTCCCTGGCTTCCTGAGCTTTCTTTGAGTACTATTTGCAATTGAATCTGTGTTTTCAAAAGGGGTATTTATTATCATCTGCTATGTGTTTGCCTTTGCAGTTGACACATTTGAAGGTGTAGAGGTATGGTTTATCTTGAGCAGTTTCAAGCCTAGGAGGGTTAAGCTTTGAATTGGTCTTGCAGTACCATGCCAAATCTCTATGGTATTCTAACTTATGAGGTCTATTGCATTTTTGACATTTTGAACCATGGGCACAGTACGAGAATATAGAGTGATCCCATTTCCAGTAGTTGTGACACTGAGAGACCCTAGGGTTAATATTAGTGGTCCTAATAGTAGCGATGGACCTACCAAAATTAAAAGAGTGATTTATTAGCAACTTTGCTTTAAAATCATTTTGAGAGTCCCAAATATCAAACCAAATGATAGCTATATCAGATTTGGGAAAAGCCTTGATGATCCTAGGTTTAGTTACAAAAGTCATATATTCAAATAGTTCAAGATGTTTCATGATGTTTGTGATATCATCACTAGTGAGTTTGTTACCATTGGGTTGTATATAAGAAATACTGGTGATTTTCAGATAAGATTTAGATTGAAAAAGATAAAGAGCAAGTATTTTGTTGTTACCAGCACTGTTAATTAACTTAAGATATTGTTTCATAGTGGTAAGGTTACTTGGATTCAGGACATTATTTGTATTGATGGCAATACCTCCAGGGCAAGAATAGATGAACTCGGCTCTCAGCACTGATTTGATGTTTCTTAGTAATATGTTGATCTGGAAAATATAGGTATTAGCTTCTTCCATAATAGTGTTGTTATACTGTATAACTGTTTAGACAAAATAAGTGACTATTTGCACCCTAATAACAAGAACAACTGGCTCGAGAGAAGAGTTTGGCCCCCTAAAGATATTTCCTAGATACCTAGTTGTAGACTTGAGTATCTTGCTTAAGTAGCAGGGTAGTAGCTATGACTACTACTATATATACCTCATAGATGCTTGTGCAGACACCCTATATCAGATTTCTAATGGGTTTCCCTTCTAAAAGTACTCTTGAGGACAAAGGCAAACTTCGAGGATCTAGTGCTACCAGAACGACATTATATCTCAGCAGCCAGTAGTGCTATTTTTAGAAGAGTTATGATCAGATCCAGGCTATTATTACTGATAGCTAATTATATCAAGATCAAAAGGGCCGAGTCAACATGGAGTCACATTGCAATGGCAAGGGAAGGAAACTAAGTTTTGGAGGAATGAGAAGACATAGAGGAGATAGAGAAAGAAATAGAGAAGTTAAAGAGAGAGGTAGAAAAGAGGTCAGACAAAGATAATGCACTCAAGAATAAGATAGCTTGAGATTGCTATCTCTTCCTACAGCTCAGCAAGAGGCTCAAGACCTGCCTATTGTATGAGGGAGGATTCCTGGAGTAGGACTAGAAGAGTAGAGAGCAGTCATCTTATCACAAACAAATTTGGCCATATCTCTATCAATTCTTCAATGATTCTCACGGTCTCAAAAACTAAAAAAAGCCCTCAAAAAGACCTTTTGATCGATGCCAGTCACATCTCGAGGCAATCAATATTGGTTGAGATATTAAGCAGATCAACTAGTAACTACCATGTTACTATTTATTAAATCGCTAATATCTCGGAAACTGCCATGATCAATGCTTTGGTTCTAGGCTCAGCAGAAGTCTTCTTTATAATGCTCAGAATGAGCCTAAAACAACCTCAAGGCAATTAATATTAGTGGAGATATGAAGGCCTCAATGTTTGTACATAGACTTCATTAATTACCCATAGATAATCATCTGTTCTTTTCTTAGAACAAAGGACAGCCTTCATATGGTTAAGTTATCACTATTTTAAGTACAAAGGCACTACCATATATAGAACAATAGGTAGTAGCATGTGATGATCTGTTTTAGTGCACAGACTATCACAATCCTGTATATAAGGACTCATAGTCTAAGGATTAGACCACAGACTTAACAACATCTTTTGTCACTTGTCTAACCTTGCATTTTTGAACTCTTTAAAGTATCAAAGCACCCATCACAAATAGTAAGTGACCATTTGTGATATGCCTAGTATCTGGAAGGAGTGCTGTCTCATCATTTTAGCCTTGCTATGTTTGGGAATTTGGAGATTTTCTTTGTTTCACTTTCTTTGTTGTCTCATTGCTTTGTAATCCTAATAAAATGCTCTAGGGCACAGAAGGGAACTAAAGTATCATACCCCCCATCATCATTCCTTTCTATGGCTCTAGAGCTTAACAGCTATTTGAGTGATTTAAGTCTCTGTTTTTTTAAGTATTTTTCTCTACTTTATAAAAACTACCAAATCTCTACCTCAACAGAAATTCAAGCCCCAACAGACTTGGGCATTCACTTACACTAGGAGTTAACCACTCACTATGTGTTTTTGGAGTCAGCTTCTAGTTATATAGTCAGCTGAAGAAGAGCCCACATGACGATATGGGAGTTCTAGGTAGTTCTGCTGTATTGATGGTAAGCCAGACTACTAGACTAGGTAAGGACAGTAGTATCACAACACGAGATAAATATGCATCTTAGAGATCCTATTACAATAAGATCTACCTTGAGTGGATTTATAAAAACTTTATTATCAATTTCTTTTGGTTATTCAAGTGTTTTCTCTTTTTATTCCTCTCTTTTAAGTTCTCTTTGTGATTTGATTATCTCCCCAGTACCTACTTGTTTAGTGCACAATTGTGAGACATCTTAGAGGTCCCCTTTTACTTTTATTTGTTATCACTTTTGTTTTGTGATCAATTTCCTTTGATCCCCATCAGCGTCCATGAGTTTGTTGGAGGCAGGTATAATAGCCTGTTTTCTAGATAGACCTTTTGTGATAGGTTGTATTTTTTGTTCCTTGTTGACTGGTTTGGGAAAAGCCATATTATAAATTTTGAGGATTTTCTTATTTAGCAAAGCTAAGAATGCTTTTTTGATTTTGAGGATGTTGACACTGGAGTTGGTGGCTTAGGCATAGGACATAGGGAAAGACAAAGAGTTTTTACCCTTGAGCATGCATACTTCCTGGTACTTCTTTGAATTTTCTATTTGTTCCTTAGAAGGGCAAGATAGGATAGGTGGAAGGATTTTCCTAATCATTGATGCCTTAGGATAGGTGGTGTTCTTTTTAGCCTTATTGTAGATCTGGATGTTTCCAAAGTGAGTAGATACATTGTCTTGAATAGAGGTGTTCTCAGATGAGTACAGCTAGTCCCAACTAGACTTGAAAATCACAGATATGAAATCCCAAGTGGATTCGCTGAATAGTTCCAGTTAGGGAATAGTGTTGCTGTTTTATTTTTCTAGACTACACTATTTAAGGAAACATGCCATATGTTATAGCGAGTATGCCATATTATGTACATTGCTTTGTAAGAACTCGTTAGTACTAAATAGCAATGTGGCTATAAAGTTGCTATCCTACAGGTTAGGGTTGTATAAAACTCTAGCTATAATGACTTAAGTCCACTCCAAGTCAGAGTTGACAAGAAGAACTCGATAGAGTTTCTATTTGATTTTATATACTACTTATATATTTTACTACTGTGGCTGTGCAACATCCTCCCATAGTCCTTATGTTATTCTCGTCATGTGTCTACCTTCTCACATGTTGTGACTGTGACTGTGACTATGACCAAATGTGACTGATATGTAACCAATGTCACATGATGCTTTCCTATGCTCTATCTTAGTAATGATCTAACTAAATAAAAGAAAACAAAATAAAAAGAAAAATAAAAAATGACTTAGCCATTTTACCAAGTCATGACAGGTCAGCTGGAACATTAGTGCTGTAAGGAATAACCATAGGTGGGGAGGGTTCCAATGACATATTGATATTGTCAGTAGGGGAGGAATTAGATGCTCTCTCGTGGGGGACATATAGAGTTTGCAAAGAAGACATGGCAAAGTCATATATTAAAGAGCCAAAGTTGGAAGGAGTGTTGTTTACCTCTATGTTCATATTGTTTTGAGCTGTGACTTGCTTAGCATAGTTGTATTCCAATAGTGGTGAGTCATCCATAAGGGAGGGGAATGAGCTGCAAGAGCTCTTAGAACTTATACGAGATGAGAGGTGGTCACATTATATACTAAGAGTAGTGTTATCTGGCCTGGCTTTGGTGTTTTCGACATTTGGATTCATAGTGGGTTTATAAGAAACTTGTATATTCACTATAGTACTCTCAGGTGCTACCATACAAAATGGTGGTATTGGAGTAAGAAATGATAGGACTATAACATGTATCTAATCTTTAGAAACTAAAAAAAAATAATAATAATAAAAAAGAAAAAAAAAAGAAAAGAAAGAAAGAATAAATATTGACTTCACCATTTTGCTAAGTCATGACAACTTACTAATTTGTAATAGGTGAATTTTGTATTCAAAAAGCAAAGTTTAGATTGTAGCAAAAGATATTGTTAAGTCTAAGATCTAATTCTTAGACTATGAGTTCTTATATATATAAATGTAATAGTCTGTCCTAGTATACAGACTATCATATGTTACTACCTATTGTTTTATATATGATAGTACTTTTGTACTTAAAATAGTAATAATCTAACTATTTTAGGGCTGTTCTTTGTTCTATTCAAGAACAAATAAGTATCTATGGGTAATTAAGTCTAGTATCTTCATTGATATAAATTGCCTTGAGGTTGCTGAGCATAATAAAGAGTACTCTAATGTCCCTAAAAGCAAAAAATTAATTATATCAAGTTCAGACTTCAAACAAGCTATTGGGCATAGTAATAGAGTATTCTCTATTAAATTTCATATTACTTTTTGTCATCTGCTCCATTTGCATATTTATAACTAACTGCTCTATCTAAAGACCTTTGCTTATTACTCTTATTACCCTTATTATTCCTTTAGTAATAGATGGTCTCCAAATTACTCCTTTGCTGAGTAGATATTAGTATATCAATTTTCATATATAAAGTGTCTATCTATAAACCTAAAAGCCAGTTGTTCTGTTGGCTTTTAGGTGCATATACTTGTAAAACTGTCTTACTCACAAATACTCAATACTAGTTGTTTTGTTGGCTTTTAGTCTAACCTTTTCTTAGCTTTTGAAAATGTTACTGTGTACTACTCTGTCAGGTTGTGGTACCCATTGATAAGATGTTTTATGCTGAACTTCCCAAAACTGAATGGAAATAACTATCATACATGGTCAGACAATATGATGTTTGCTTTACAAGCTTGACTTTTCTAGCTTATTGTTGATAGCCAGCAACCTTCTTCTCCTAAACCCCCTGCTGACCCTCCTATCAATAATACAACAAATAAACTATTACCTTTCAGCTCTGATGACTATAAAAAGTAGATTTGCTTATGGAATGAGTACTTTTAGTGGCTCAAATTTGATTTGGCTGCTATAGAATTAATGTATAAGACTATTAAATGTGGACAGTAAGAGTATATTCAGTCTACTATCTCATCAAAAGATATATAAGACTGCTTATGCCAATTCCACGTCACTCAAAGGCAAAACACTAATATTTATTATTACTTTTAAGAGCTTTACCTCAAAAAATAGGACGAATGTACCTCTATGTTTAATTATATTAGTTTTTTTTTGAACTTAAAACGTTACATTACTGAAGCTGGTCATAAACTAGATAACATACTCATTATTCATGCTATTCTCCACTCTCTTCCTTGCTTCAACATCTAGGATATTATCAAACAAAATCTTTTAGACAAAGGAAAAAGCTTTACCTTAGATATTCTCACTGTAGAACTTATTTCAGTTCATAACTATGCTAAACATGATTATTCTGCTGATGAGAATAAAAAGAAAGCCAAATCCAACTAGGTGGTCTTATTCACTAAGTTTATGTCATCTTCAAATAATCCTAAAAAAAAGAAAAGAAAGTCAAATACTTTGATAAAGAAAGAAAGTCTAAAACTCAACCTTTAGGTACCAAGTGTCATGTTTGTGACCAAGTAGGGCATTAGGCCCTTGAGTGTTCATCTAGATCTAATAAGGGAGACTCACATTAATCTGGAGAATCAGCTAACCTAGCTGTTGAATGTCTATAGTTATTAAAAGAACATAAGGTTGGAAAAATGCTCATAGTATTCAATGATACCATTTCAAGCACTAGTATCCTCTTGAACTGTGGTGTTACATGACATATGTTTACAAGCCAGAAACACTTTACCACTTACAAAGAATTCTCTAATGAATTTATTATAGTCAGCAGTCACAATCATGTATCTGTCTCTGGCCAAGGATCAGTTCTTTTCTTAACTAAACTCCCTGATGGTCAACTCAATATCACTCTTTACAATGTTCTCCATATTCCTTATCTAGGTACAAATCTTGTTAGCCTTGGTGCTCTATATCATCAAGGGGTGTCTATGAAAGACTTTGACAATAGACTTATATTCTCTAAAGACAATGAGAAATTATTTAGGACCTCTCTAACAGGCTCAACTAGGACCTTGTATTATATTCAGTGTACTACTTCAGTTACTAGTGCTACTTACTTAGCTGGTAGTCTTCTCAGTATGCATTTCTAGCACTGATGGATAGGGCACTTGAGCTCTCATACTATTAATTCTATAGAACACCAAAACTTGGTCAATAGTCTTGAAATAAGCATACCTTGAGAGTTTGACCACATTTGTAGTGGTTGTATAAATGCCAAGTCCTATCATCTTTTCTCTCCCAAATCCAGCAATACTTGTTACTTCAAAATGGAACTTGTTGTGATGAGTCTTACTGGTCCTATGTTGGTTCCAACCTGGGATGGCTTTCTCTATGCCCTTGTAGTAGTTGAAGTTAGCTGTTGATATCCTATAGGAAGACTCTTACACTGATAGGAATCAAAAGAGAATTGATTACAAGACAAAAGTGATAACAAATGAAAAGAACAAAGTCTCCAAGATGTTTCACAATTGTGCACTAAACAAGTAGGCACTAGAGAGATAATCAAATAAGAAAGAGAGCTTAAGAAAAGGAGGGAAAACTCAAGTAACTAAAAGAAGGCAAAGTAATATTTTCAATAAATCTACTTGAGGTTGTTCTCATTATAATAGAATCTCTAAGACATGTGTTTGTCTCACACCATGACACTATTGCCCTTACCTAGTTTAGTAGTCTAACTTACCATCAATACAGCAGAACTACCTAGAACTCATGTGCCTTCATGTAAGCTTTACTTCAGCTGATTATATAGCTAGAAGTCTACTCCAAAAATACATAGTAAACTATTAACTCCTAGTATAAGCAAATGCCCAAGTCTGTTAGGGCTCAAATTCCTGTCCAAGAGAAGGTTTTTGGTAGTTTTTAGAAAATAAACAAGCTTAGAAAATAAAAGACTCAATTACTCAAATAGCTATTAAGCTCTAGAGCAACAGAGAAGAATCCAAATTCCCAAAGATAGTAAGGCCAAAATGATGAGGTGGCCCTTCTCCTGAATACTTGGCAACTACTCCCCACTCCTCTAATCCTACTCTGGGAATCTTAATAGGTAGCTCTCAAGCCTTTTGATAGATAATAGAGAGAGGCAGTAATCCTGAGTCATCTTGCTCTTAAGCACATTATCTTTTTCAATTCTCTCTTTTACCTTTCTTCCCAACTTCCCTAGTTTTCCTACTGTCTCTTCTATACCTTTGTACTCCAGTTTCCTGCTGTTGCTTTTGCAATGTGCAGTCCTTATAATGACTTAGCTTTCCTGTTCTTGCTATAATTAGCCATCAGCAATGATAACTTGTATTTGATAGTAACCTAGAGTTATAAATAAGCAATGGGCTGTTAATACTTGACATCATTTTGTTAGAGGTAAGCCTCCTAAGGTTCTTTCTACTCTTGATAGTATCACAAATGGCCACTTACTGATTTGTGATTGGTAATTTGGATATTTAAAAGGCTCAAAAAAGCAAAGTTAGATAAGTAGCAAGAGATGTTATTAAGTCTAAGGTCTAATCCTCAGACAAGGAGTTCTTATATATAGAATTGTAATAGTCTATGTACTAGGACAGATCATCATATGCTACTACCTATTGTTCCACATATGGTAGTGCCTTTGTGCTTAATATAGTAATAACTTAATCTTATGGAGGCTGTCCTTTGTTCTAAGAAAAGGACAAATAACTATCTATGGGTAATTAATAAAGTTTATATGCAAACATTGAGGCCTTCATATCTCCACTAATATTAATTGTCTTAAGGTTGTTCTAGGCTCATTCTGAGCATTATGAAGAAGGCTTCTGCTGAGCCTAGAACCAAAGCATAGATCATGGCAGTTTTTGAGATATTAGCGATTTAATAAATAGTAACATAGTGGTTACCAGTTGATCTACTTAATATCTTAGCCAATACTGATCACCTCGAGATGTGACTGGCATCAATCATAAAGTCTTCTTGAGTGCTTTCCATAGCCATTGAGACAGTGAGAATTGTCAAAGAATTGATAGAGATATGGTCAAATGAAATTTGTAACATTACTTTCTCTTTTGGTTTAAGCTCTGTTAAGAAGTTATCTTGTTTTTGGTATACTCTGAAGATATTCCTGCAGCTTTTTGCCTGCATTTTGTAAATTTTCTTCAGGTTCCCATATGTTGTCTTCTTGAGTATATATATCCTTTCCATCTGACAAGGTATTCGTTCTTCCCATATCTTTGTTATAAGTTTAGAATTTTTTCTACCTTCTATTCTTCCTGGTCCTATATCAAGGTTGGTGGTGAGGAAGTGGCTTTCTGGCCACAGATGGTGGATTTAGAGTACTGAGTTAACTTACTTATATAAAAGACTAGGTATAGTACTTAGTAGCAAGGTAGTATTCTAAGCTAGAATATAACCAAGGACAACTTTTCAATTATTTCAAATGGTCCTTTGTACTAGGGTTGTAATGTTGGCTTCATAGTCTGGTAATCCTTCAAATTAAGTAGCACTTTGTCACTAACTTTAAATAGGATGCTTTGGACTTTCTTGTTATAGTACTACTTCATTCTCTCTACTGTAAGAGTAAGAGTTGCTTTTGCCTGCTCTAAGGCTTTATATCTTTTATACATCAGGTTATTCAAGTCCCTTTGCAATGACTCTTTGACTAAAATTGAACTTGCTCTCAAGTGTCTGCCATATTCAAGATAGAATGGACTTTCTTTGATTCTTTTATATGTTTGATTATTATATGCAAATTCTGTACTTGGTAGTAGATTTGACCAATTACTGAGGTTGTAATCTACATAGCACCTAAGATATTGCTCTAAAGCCTAGTTTACATATTCTGTTTATTCATCTATTTGTGGATAGTATGCTGTCAACATAGTAGATTCTATTCCCAAAATTTTGTACTATTCTTAGAATAGCTTGGCTGAGTATTGTACTCCTCTATCCAAAATGATTTGTAGGGACAGTCCATGCAATAGATAAACCTTGTTATATAGTAACTATACCATATTCTTGGATAAAAACTGATTATTGATAGGAGTAAAATAAACTCTTGTGGTGAGCCTGTTAACAATAACACAGATCACATTGTAACCATTTGACTCTAGTAATTGAGTGATTAAGTCCATTGATATTATTTTCCAAGGCCTGTTAGACACCTTGTTAGGCACAAGTGGTCCAAAATATTACTGTGGACAATTTTTCATCCACTAACACATATCACAACTCATAACATATTTCTTGACAAATGTAGTCATCCCAGGCCACTAGTAATTTCTGGAGATCAACTCATAGGTCTTTCACTAACCTGGGTGTCTGGTGGATGGCAAATAATAGTATATTTGAATAATCTGTTATCACAAAGTGTTATTCACGCTATGAGAGATATAGATTTTCCCTCTATATAGGAGTAGTTTGTTCTTATAGTTCTAGTCTTGCAAGGATTTTTTGAATTCTCTAGGACTAGACTTGAGTAATGACTTATAGTGTTTGGTGACTTCATCTAATAAGAGTATAGCTTTGATCTCCTTTAGGATTATCTCGTTATTTATTGGTGATTCATGAGTAGCCTCTAATGCATTAATAGCAAAGAACTCAGGCTTTAACAATACCTAGTTTGTATTGTTGAGGTCTATTTCATCTCATGATCTACTTGATTAGACAAGGGGTCTTCTGCCTATATTGTCTTTCTCAGTTTATGATAGAGTACAAAGTCAAAATGAGTTATAAATAATACCTATTTTGCTTGCCTTCTGGTTAGCTTTTGAGCTGTTCTGAAAAATATAAGGTTCTAATGATCCAACCAGATCTCAATTTTATATTTTATATAGATATCCTTTCAAATGGTATTTGTATTCCTTTAGTTCCCAAATTACTACAAGTAGCTTCTTGTTGTAGATTTCATAGTTCCTTTCATGAACATCTAATAACTTGGAAAAGAAAGCCACTAGGTACCACAGGTTGGTTTGCATGTCTTTTTGCAATAAGACTGTGCCTGTTGCAAAGTCACTAGCACCAGTAGATAACTTAAAGGGATCTTTGTCATTCAGTATTCTCAGGATTGGAGCTGTGGCAAAGGTCTTTTTTAGCACCTCAAAAGCATTTTGTTGCTCAATACCCCAATTCCAGGTACAATCCTTCTTGGTTAAGTTGAAGAGTAGTTTTGGCATCTTGGCAAAGTTCTTAATAAACCTACAATAGAAATTTGCAAAGCCCAAGAATGCTTGTACTTGCTTGACTTTTGTCAGTACTAGCCACTTTAGAACTCCTGAAAGTTTCTCTTCATTTATCTATACTTTATTTTCCAATATTATTATGCCCAAATATTTGATGCTATTTTGCTCAAAGAAACATTTCTTTGCTTTAGCATAAAGATCATTAAATTGAAGTCTTTTTAGTACTTCTTTGACCAATTGCCTATTGTGTCCCAAATATCAAAATATCATCTAAATACACCATTACTAATCTAATGCAAATCAAATCTTCAAGTATATCATTTTTTTTATTTTTTATTTTTTTTCTTAGTAGGAGGAAAACTAGTAAACCAGCATGGAATCTCTCTTATAGTATAGGCTTGGCTAAACCAACCCACTAAAAACCTCCCTGGGTTCTGAACCTCACCTGAGCTCCTCACCTAAGTGAGGTTAAAAGAGAATGTTGCCCTTTCTCCTTTACTCGGAGCAGGTATGCCATACTGGTAGGATTTTTATTCTGTTTTATATATTATGATCATTTGGTCATTGAACTTTGGTCATTTTTTAGTCTTATGTCTTTAAGTCATTCGTCTTGCATACTGTTAGCTTCAGCTCTTTAGTAGGGCTTCTATCCTAGTTTGCTTCTTCACAGTCATTTGGTCATTGATCCTTGATCATTTTTGGTCTTTGTCTTTAGGTTATTCATTGAGTTCCCTTGATTTCTGTTTGTGGTCCTTGCCATCAAACTAAGGTCATCATTGTGGGTCCAATTATCCAGCTTAGACACATTTGGCAGAGGAGGGTATTATCCCAATTCTCTGAGCCCTAGGCCCATGACAAGGGAGTGTCCCAGGCAGGGTAATATATTTCTTTGTCCACCTTGTTGGCAAGGACAAGTACTTTAGTATCCCTTACCCTTCCTCCCAGGGTTTAAGTATATTATTCATTATACTTTGGATTGTTGCTAGTACATTGGAGAACCTAAAATATATAACAGTTGTCTCAAAGAGATTTTGTCTTGTAATAAACGTTGTTTTCCATTTATCCCCTTTTCTAATGCAAACATTGTTGTATTCCTACCTCAAATTAATTTTGGTAAATATTAAGGCTTTGCTGAGTAATTCAATCAAGTCAGCTATTCTAGGGATTGGATAACAATTTTTTACAGTAATTGCATTAAGAGCTTTATAGTCTATAACAGGTTATAAGCTTCTATTGTGTTTTTTTACAAAGAAAAATGGAGCTGCTATCAAGCTAGTAGATAAATAGATATAACCTTTTCTAAGTTCCTCATTGATCTATGTATCAAGAGAGTTTCTTTCTGCTAAAGATAGTGAATAGACCTTTGTTAGCTTGGAAAGCTTTGCATTTTTCATAAAGTCAATAGCATAGTTATACAGTTTCCATAATGACATTCTCTCTGACTTATGTTTTGAAAACATATTTCCATACTCATGTAACTATTTTGGTACATAAGCTTTCCAGGTCTTTATGTCTTTGTAATCTGAGTTCTCATATTGGTCTTGATTGTTAAGTATAGTTGTAATCATCATCACCTGTTAATAACTACCTGGGTTCATGTCTGCCTAGCTAAGAATATGGTTGTCAGGGTTCTTATTTCCTATGTCGTCCAATGAGGGGAATCTGCTGATATCTATTTTGAGGTGAAGCTTATTAGTTCTTACTTTTACATCTTGTATTTTACAGACTTTATTAGCACATGTATTTGGGCACTATAAGAAAGCTAAACTCCAAGCTGGAATTAAGCCAACTGCTCTTTGTTCAGCAATTGACAAAGAGAACTTGATAGAGTTCCTGTTAGATTTTCTACACTACTTATATAACTACTAGATGGTCTATGTACTACTTTCCCATGCTTATCATATAACCCATCATGTGACATCATATAATATGATGCTGTGACTTCCTATCATGTAATTGTGACTATGTGTGACACTTGTGACATGACACTTTCTTACACCCTTCTGTGTAGTAAGTCCAAGATAAAAGAAAAAAAAAAGGAAAAGAAATATAAATAATGACTTAGTCATTTTGCCAAGTCATGACAAGCACCTGGTGAGCTCCTATTGACCTTTTTGCCAATCAATATTTGGATTATACTTATACAAGTATGAGTAGCCAATCATCATCTTCTTATTTTCTAGGTTGGTGACAAAAAAATATTAGATTATTTTGTGTAATCCAATTTCTATATAAGCTTAGATATACTCTGTTATTTGTCCTACCTTGTTAGGAGTACTATCTACATTGATTACATGATATAGATTTGCTAGTTTATGTATTACTAGGTTATTATTTTCTACGATAACTCTGTCAATGAAGTTCATGATAAGCTGTGCTCTAAACAACTAATTTTTATTTTTGTTTGGACCTAATAAAGATAGTTTCTGAAAAAAGGTTTTATGAGGATATTTATCCTTATTACCAGGCTTGTCATAACAGTCTGCAGTATTATGTGATTTTGTCTTATTTTTGAAGCCTTTTCCAGTATATATTTAGTAGTATTATAAGTTTTTCCCTTCCTTTTTTTGAATCTCATCTATTTCCATTGTATCCAGGTTCTTCTTTCCTCCACTTCTCTCTATATTTGCCTCTAGACCAAATATTATGCTCTAGGTCTTGTCTGGATATAAGGCCTTATATACTTGCATTAATAATTTCAGATAATTATTCTATGTCTTTGGAGACTAATTGGTTATTTCATATATAACAGGTGCATTTTGCAACTCATCTAGAATGGCTTCTTTCATTTTGTCAATATGAACTTCATTGCTATAATTGATAATCCTTACCAATGTTCTGTATTGTTTAATATACTTGATGAAGTTCTTTCTTGCTAGGTCCTTATTGACTTAGAGTGCTATTAGTTCCTTCTTTACTTCCTCCTTGTCATCTCTTTGTCTATAAATATTTTTCAACTCCTAGACAAAGTCATCCCAAGATCCAATAATTTGTCTTGTCTGAACCTTATCATAGTATGCTTTTATATATGTGCTTTTGCTAGCACATAAGCAGGTGAGGACATACATAATTTTCTAGTTGTCTACAATGATACCAGATGCTGAATAGTAAAAAGCAATCTAGCTCAACCAATCATGCAGTTGCATCTTGTTTTCAGAGCTTGCAAATGTTGGTGGCTCTGATACCTTGGTCTTTGAGGCAATGTTTCCTCCAGGAAGCCTTATTAGCTTTCCCTGGAGATAGGTGACTTTTGTCTCTAAAATGGCAATTCTGTTGTATGCAATGGCCAAGGCACCATTATAATGATTGATTGCTCTATTGAGTACCTGATTAATATAATTTTTGAGGATGTGGGTAGTACCCTAATGTGTATTTTATAACATCAAGATCTCTATATCATCCTAAGAGATATTCTCAGGGTTGGTGCTGTCCCTCACAAGTGTCTCCTAGTTTTCAGCACTAAAATCAGCAAAGGGAACAGTAGTAGTGAAGTTGGTGAAGTTTGACATATCTAATTTAAGTAATTAATTATAGTTCTTAAGTATGTTTTCAAGGGGGTTATCACAAATAATCACTTACTATTTGTGGTAGGTGCTTTGATACTTTAAAGAGTTCAAAAATACAAAGTTAGACAAGTGACAAAAGATGTTGTCAAGTTTGAGGTCTAATCCTCAGACTATGAGTTCTTATATACAAAATTGTAATAGTCTATATATTAGGACAGATTATCACATGCTATTACCTATTGTTTTACATATGGTAGTGCCTTTGTGCTTAATATAGTAATAACTTAACCTTATGAAGGCTGTCCTTTGTTCTAAGAAAAGAACAGATGACTATTTATGAATAATTAATAAAGTCTATGTGCAAACATTGAGACCTTCATATCTCCACTAATATTAATTGCCTTAAGGTTGTCCTAGGCTCATTCTGAGTGTTATGAAGAAGGCTTCTGCTGAGCCTAGAACCAAAGCATTGATTGTGGCAGTTTTCGAGATATTAATGATTTAATAAATGGTAACATGGTAGTTACCAATTGATCTGCTTAATATCTTGACCAATATTGATCATCTCAAGATGTGACTAGCATCAATTGAAAGGTCTTTTCAAGGGCTTTCCATAGCCATTAAGACTGTGAGAATTGTCAAAGAATTGATGGAAATATAGCTAAATGCAGTTTGTGACAGAGATAAAAGGAAAAAATGCCCAATTTTAGCCTCTTAATGCCATTATATTATACCTAAATACCATTCCAATCATATTATGTCTATGAAATAGTAATGTTGAGCTCTAGAAGAGCTTTAAAAATTTCTGGTACTCTAGTAGCTGGTTTGGAAGAATCTATATTTTTGAGATACTTACAAGTGTCTTTTAATACTCTTCACTCTTTAGCTATAAGCTTGTGACCAATTTCATCTAGCTCTATGATTATATTCTGCAGTTGATTGAACAATTTCCACAGAGAATCATACTATGGATCCTCAGCCTAGGTCTTGTTTTTACTCATCTTAGTAAAAAAAGATAATATACAATCCAAGATAGGTTCCAGGAATTCTTTGTACTCTTTTATGCATAATAGTTTCTTTTTTTGCAAAAATGTAGTTCTGGGGGCAGGATGCAAAGTAGAAGTTGTCTACTTTATGCTAGCAAGGGTCTGCTTCAATGAGTTTGTCATATAATTTAGTAAATGGAATAGGATTCATTTCAATTCTCTCTAGCAATGACTTGTCCTTCATACTCTCTTGTTTCAGTGAGAGGCATTCAACAAGGGGCTTCTTGGTGTTTCCAATGGCAGGCATGGCTTGGGGGCAAAAGTAAGCACAATATTCCTATTTTAGCAGATGAAGTATATGGGCAGAAAAACTGCACTACACTATTCTAAAAAGTGTCCTTTTATCATTAATGATAGGTTTTGTCTTGAGAGGGTAGAGTTGACGTCATGTCTAGTTTCTCTCATTGGCTCATGGAGGAGAAATAGGGATCTCAAAGTAGTTTCAGCTACCTACAAGGGTTTTTTAGAAATGTTTACATAAATCTGAAGTCTTTCAAGACTAGCTGTAATACTCAAGCTAGCCTACTCTCATCATTCTAAGAGACAGACCTTCCTCTTTATACCTGGGGTCCAGTCTATTATAGAGATAGGTCCTTGACAGAAACCTACTCTGAGCCCTCAGTAAGTCTTCTGTCCTTTTACAGAAACAGAGACACCCTTATAGCCCCCAGAACCCTCATCTGGAATGAACACAACCCCCAGGTTCTTTACAGAAACTAGGGGAACAGAAAATAGTAGACTTAATAAACTATTACAAAAGGTTGCTTACTAATTTGTGATAGATAATTTGATACTTGAATAGTTCAAAAAAGCAAAGTTTAGACAATGACAAAAGAAGTTGTTAAGTCTGAGGTCTAATCCTTAGACTATGAGTCCTTATATACAAAATTGTAATGGTCTATATATTAGGACAGATTATCACATGCTATTACCTATTGTTCTACATATGGTAGTGCCTTTGTGCTTAATATAGTAATAACTTAACCTTATGAAGGCTGTCTTTTGTTCTAAGAAAAGAACAAATGACTATCTATGAATAATTAATGAAGTTCATATACAAACATTGAGGCCTTCATATCTCCACTAATATTAATTGCCTTAAGGTCATTTTAGGCCTGTTCTGAGTATTATGAAAAAGGCTTCTGCTGAGTTTAAAACTGAAGCATCAATTGTGGTGGTTTCTGAGATATTAGCAATTTAATAAACAGTAACATAGTGGTTATCTGTTGATCTGCTTAATATCTCAGCTAAAACTGATTGCCTTGAGATGTGACTAGCATCAATCAAAAGCTCTTTTCAAGGGCTTTTCATAGCCATTGAGACTGTGAGAATCATCAAAGAATTGATAGAGATATGGCCAAATGAAGTTTGTGACAAATACTTATAGAACAAATATGAGCAAATAGTGTAACTTGTATATATAGTATAGCACAGTTGATCAGGAACTCCATCAAGTTCTTTTCTAATCCTGAAGTACTCTACTTCTAAGTTACCTCAACTTAGGATTAAATGTTAAGACTCTAGACCTTTCAGTTGAATATGTGTTTCAACTTAAAGCCTATATCTAACACTTGATATCTTCATGCTCCTTGTTAAAGGATCCAGTTAAGGTTTTCAGTGAAGTTATATCAGAGGAGAGATGTCAACAAGACTTTGAGTAGTACCCTTGAGGTTGTCCTAAGACAAGTAAGAGTACCGATTCCTCAGAGTAAGATTTTACAGAGAGAATACAGAAAAAGAGAACTTGCCATTTCCTTTTCTTTCTGGTCTGTATTTATTCTAACTAGGTATTGTGACTACATTACAATATGATAACACTAGTTGTAACTATGAGTGACTAGTTAAGTGACAAATCAGTGACAGAAGCAATGAAGGTGACAAGTCGAGTCAGTGTTTAATGTCACAGAAAAGTGACTACTAAATAGTATCATGGAGGTATAACAAAATACCTGTTCAAATGAACTACATAAATAGCTGGACCCTCGTTAGCAAGTAGCCTTGCTAACGTCGCCCTTTTGGTG
>Ga0157360_1000291_pt1 | contig 20038 bp, 17 predicted proteins | sample AttlaeALBM1_FD_111483 | JGI IMG/M metagenome (GOLD analysis project Ga0157360, IMG submission 111483) | Fungus gardens microbial communities from leaf cutter ant in Ribeirão Preto, State of São Paulo, Brazil - Atta laevigata ALBM1 | ecosystem: Host-associated > Fungi > Mycelium > Unclassified ... | reverse complement strand
CGAAGCCGAAGCCGAAGCCGAAGCCGAAGCCGAAGCCGAAGCCGAAGCCGAAGCCGAAGCCGAAGCCGAAGCCGAAGCCGAAGCCGAAGCCGAAGCCGAAGCCGAAGCCGAAGCCGAAGCCGAGCCATTTTCAATTCGTGATACGGAAGAGGTACTGGCGCTTCAGGATGCGAATCAGCATCTCTGTGCATCAGTAAAACATCTTGATGCCGAGAACGAATTTCTGCGCGCCGAGCTTAGGGAAATTCTCGAAGAACTTCAGCTTCTGAGAAATCTTCTCCCAGTCTGAATCAGATGCTCTTGCGGTGACGGCGTTACGCTGCTAAACCACCGCCACCGCAGGACAAACGGGCAGTAGCGCAGCCTGGTAGCGCACCAGTCTGGGGGACTGGGGGTCGTGGGTTCGAATCCCGCCTGCCCGACCAGTCCTGCGGTAATTTCCAAAAAAGTTAGTTTCTTAAAAGGCCTAACAGGCCTTTTTCCCGTCTGTGCGCTCTTCTGTCCAGAGCGTCCACAGCAGGTGAAGTGCGGCCATGATTGCTGGCCCAAGGAATAGACCCAGCAGCCCCCAGGTTTCTGCTCCTCCAAGGATGCCAAGCAGAACCCATAGGAAAGGCATCTTGGTGCTGCCACCAATTAGAACCGGGCGAACAAAGTGATCGGCTACGAAGATCACGACTGACCCTAAAGCCATGACAACAATTGCCCCAATCATGCTGCTCTTCGCGAGGAGCAACAGGGCAACGAGCCCCACGGTAGGCCACGCCAGAAAAGGGATCATCGCTGCCACGGCTGTCAGCATGGCAAAAAGGAGCGGCTGTGGTGCGCCTGTCAGCATGTAGGCTATGCCCATAATGGCGCCTTCGCCCAGTCCCACCAGAACCAGTCCCGCAAGCGTTCCATGGACGGAAGAAATCATCTGCTTGGCCAGACTTTCTCCTTGCGCCCCAAATAGACGGTGGGAACCCACAAGGCCTTTGCGGATAACGTAATCGCCATCTTTCAGCAGGAAAAAGAGCGTCAGCAGAGAGAAGGCGAAAAGCGTACCACGGCGGGCAACCTGCGAGCCGACCTGTTTGGTCATCTGCATGCCGTGACCAACATCAACGGAATGCAGCAGGTGGGACAGGCGCTGAGGGCTTGTCATGTGGTTCTGCCACCAGGTCGTTGCCTGGGACGCAATGAAGGGAAGGTGCGGCACCCATTCTGGCATCGGGATACCATTGTTGCGGACGTCATCAATCCATTCGAGGGCACTTCTGATTTCGTCAGCAAGCTTCACACCCACGAGGGAGACCGGCACGAGGAAAATCAGTGCCACGACGAGAGTGAAGACCATAGGAAGCCAGTCGCTCCGGCCAAAACGTCGCTCGGCGCGCTGGTAGAGCGGCCAAAGCGAGATGGCGAAAACGCACCCCCATAGCAGAGCCGGCAGAAAACTCTTGAGCGTGTAGAGACCAATAGCGACGAAAAAGAGAGCCAGAAATCCGCGAGCCCGCCGCTGGATGGTTCCGGTGGAATCAGACGCTTCTACCGGGATGACTTCAGGAGAGCGAGGAGGGAGCTGGTCGATCATGGGGATCCTGAAAATGGAGGCCTGCAGAAAAGATAGCGATGGCTACCTGCGTCAGATAAATCCGACCTGCAGGCTCCGGAAAACGCTATGGCTGTCAGTTGAACAGAGAGCATCCGGATTGAATGGTGAGCCCAACGGCCTGTTGGGAGAATTGTTGCCGGTAAGCGGCCTGAATTGCACGAATATTGTGTTGCAGGTTCTTGTCAGCCGGGGCAACGACCCAGAGAATACGGGAGGGTTCTCGGCCAACAATATGCGTGACCGTGTTCATCCACTGACCGTCAGCATTGAAAACGGTCAAACCGCTCGGAAAACGTGGCGTGATCTCCTTCGTCACGAAATCCTGCCATTCGTTATCTGTGATCGGTAGCCCGCCTGGGCGGGTCTGCCCGAACATCATCCGGATCTGCAAAGTATCCTGCGCGCGCATTTCGCGACAGAGATCAGGCGTAACTCTCACGGGCACAACACATCCTCCCAGAAGAGGAAGTGTGAGCAAAAGGGCGGCAAGTCCAAAATTTTTCATGATGTTTTTCGTGTCAGAGCATTTTGAAGAATGAGGCTCTCATCGGACGTGAAAAGTCCACGTCTGATGAAAAGGTCAATCAGAACAAGATTGACGTTGAACTTGAAATCATCCGTGTCCCGAACGCGGGCAAAAACTTCCGTCAGCGGAAGCAGATGGAAGCTCTCGACTTCGCCGTCTTCCGCAACGGGAGTGAAATCCTGAGGCAGCATCAGATCATAGCAGTGCAGAACATCTCGTCTAAGCCCCTCAGGCCGTTCCATGGCGTATTGAAGGCGGCTGACTGCCTGGGCACGGAGTGCGAGGATTTCAGGGATCCCCGCCTCTTCCTTGGCTTCCTTGATGACTGTTGTCCGCGGGTCCAGGCCTGCACTCATGCCACCAGCCACAAGATGATCCAGCTTCCCCGGGTCCAGTCGCTTGGTCATGCTCCTGCGGGCAATCCACAGCAACGGACCAGAAGGATCTTCAACCAGACCATTCAGATGCACGCCTTCGGCCGCAACGCCCAGAACTGGAATGGCGCCCCGGTCCACTTGACCAACGACGACGCCAAGATCGTCCCTGACATCAAACGGCTCGTCGTGGGAAGCATAAACGCCCTGTTTCGCCAATCTCTGGGAAAGGGGAAAAAGCTCCTGTCCCGAGGCAACTCCAAAACCAGTCTGACCTTTTAGACCGGATGCCTCCAGACAATCTGCGATTTCAGGAGAGATCCATCCAATCTGCTTCTGGGCGCAGAAAAACGGAAGCCTGTTTCCTGGCAAACGGGCGCTATTGCAGGCCTCGATATGGCGAAGAAAACGAGAAAGGGACGGGGATATGGATTTATCGAACACGATGGAAAGTTTCGCATGCGCAGGAGAGATTGCAAAGCGAAGCCTCTCTTTCTCATAGTCCGGCATGTCAAAGAAATACGATTCGACCCCGGAAATGTTGCCTCTGGGGCAGCTCTGGCAGAAAATCCGCCCAGAAAACCCTGCTCGCACATTCTTTTGGGTCGGTGTGGCGTTGGTTCTCCTCCTTGTTGAAAGCGGAACGACTGTCGCAACCCCCTGGGTCTTCAGCCGGATGGTTGCTGCCCTATCAGAGCATCAGGCGCTTTTGGCAATTCCTGTCTGGCTGATCGCACAATATACGATCATTCGGGTTGTGGCAGGGATTTCAACTCCACTGCGCGAAATGCTGATTGCTCCTCTGGAGGCCGATCTTCAGCGGCGTGTCGCGCTGGTCGGACTTGAGCATCTTCACGCCATGAGCGTGCGATTTCATCTGGATCGCCAAACTGGAGCGCTGACACGAACGCTGGATCGTGGTTCCGATGCGGTCGGAACGCTCCTCAGTCTCGTGCTTTTCAATGTGCTGCCAAATACTATCGAACTGGCGATGACGCTCTTCGTCATTTTGCGCGTGTTTGACTGGCGATATGTCGCGATTGTTATTGCTGGCATCGGTATTTATGCGGCCGTGTCCTACGTCTTCACGCGAATGCGTATGACAGCACGGAGGGCGCGGAATACGGCTAACAGTCAGGCACAGTATCAGCTTGTCGACAGCATGCTGAATTTCGAGACTGTGCGCAGTTTTGCCAATAGTCACCAGGAAATCCTGCGGTATGACCGCTCCAGACAAGCTCTCAAAAACGCGGAAATCAGGCTGAAAAGACTGGTCGGCTTTTCCCAGATGGCACGTAGCCTTCTGATTGCCTGTGCAACGACGGCTCTTCTGGGGTTGGCTGCACATGATATTGTGCTGCACCGGATTGGTGTTGCTCAGTTCGTTCTGATCGGCAGTTATCTCCGTGGTTTATATAGTTCTGTCGGGGCACTGAATTATGTGAGCGCCGGATGGCGCAATGCCTGGGTCGATCTCGAAAACTATCTTGAGCTTCTAGGGACGCATTCGGAAATCGTAGAGGCACCCAAGCCCGTCCATCTTCCAGTGAGACTGGCCGACGGTGGGGCGGCAAGGATTACATTCGATCATGTCTGCTTCAGCTACGATCCAGCTCGCCAGATTCTTCATGATATCTCTCTGGACATCCCAGCGGGCACATCTCTGGCCATTGTTGGGCATACCGGGTCAGGCAAATCGACCATGGGGCGGCTTCTGACACGGGCCTATGATCCGACATCAGGCGCGATCAGGATTGATGGTCATGATCTGCGGGATGTCGCTGTGGAAGATCTTCAGCGCGTCATCGGCACGGTTCCGCAGGACACGGTTCTGTTTAATGCAGGTGTTGGAGAGAATATCGCTTACGGCGATCCCTCGGCTCCGGAAGAAGCGGTTCATCAGGCAGCCCAAAAAGCGCAGATTCATGACTTCATCAATGAGCTGCCAGAAAAATATGAAACGGTTGTTGGTGAGCGCGGACTGAAACTGTCTGGCGGCGAAAAACAGCGTGTGGCGATAGCCCGTGTCCTGCTCAAGGATCCACGAATTCTGTTGCTGGACGAGGCGACCAGCGCACTCGATACGTGGACGGAAGCCGCTATTCAGCAGGAGTTGCGTGAACTGGCACAGTCACGGACGACCGTGATTGTGGCGCATCGTCTTTCAACGATTCAGGACGCGGATCAGATCGTCGTTCTAGATGCGGGACGGATCGTTGAACGCGGTACTCATTTTGAATTGCTCCGCAAAAACGGTTATTATGCCCGAATGTGGTCGGTTCAGGCGGGCGAAACGGTCATGAGGGCTTGACGAAAGCCCTATCGTTCGCCATAAGCCGCGCCTGATTTACGGAACACGCCGGGCCTCGCTGTCCTGCGTCATCCAGCATCGAGGAAAGTGCTACCATGTCTCGCCGTTGCCAGGTCACGGGCAAGGGCGTGCTGACGGGCAATAACGTCAGCCACGCCAATAACAAGTCCCGCCGTCGTTTTCTCCCGAATCTGCAGGAGACCACGATGATCTCCGATATTCTTGGTTCGTCAGTGCGCATGCGCCTGTCCACCAACGGTATCCGTACGATCGAGCACAATGGTGGGCTGGATTCGTTCCTGCTGGGAACGCCCAACCGCAAGCTTCCTGAAGAAGCCCAGGTCATCAAGCGTCGTATCCTGCGCGTTCAGGAACGCAAGGCTGCACAGACCGCCTGAGAAATCTTTCCGGCTCTGGCTGGTTCATAAAGATTACTCTTGAAAACCATGGCGGTCTGGGTCATTCAGCCGCCACTGGGACAAATCAGGTTCGGCTTTAACGAGCCGCAGCGGAGGTGTTTCAGTCCAGGCTGAAACACCTTTTATTGTTTTTTGGAGGTTCTCCGTGTCCGAAAGCGTTCAGGAAGCCAAATCGGCTCTCTCGAAGATCCGCAATATCGGTATTACCGCGCATATTGACGCCGGTAAGACCACCACGACCGAGCGCATCCTGTACTACACGGGTGTCTCTCATAAGATCGGTGAAGTCCACGACGGCAACACCACCACCGATTACATGGCGCAGGAGCGTGAGCGCGGCATCACCATCACGTCCGCTGCCGTGACGTGTGAGTGGAACGACCACCGCATCAACATCATCGACACCCCGGGCCACATTGACTTCAACATTGAAGTGAACCGTTCGCTCCGCGTGCTCGATGGCGCCATCTTCGTGATTGAAGGTGTTGCAGGCGTGCAGCCGCAGTCCGAGACCAACTGGCGTCTTGCAGACCGCTACAACGTCCCGCGCATCATCTTTATCAACAAGCTCGACCGTACGGGTGCAGACTTCTACTACGCCTTCAGCACGCTGAAGGAGAAGCTGGACATCGTTGCTGTTCCGCTGCAGCTGCCGATCGGTGCCGAAGAAAACTTCGTTGGCGTTGTCGACCTGGTTGAAATGCGCGCTATCGTGTGGGAAGGCGGCGAACTCGGCGCCAAGTTCCACTACGAAGAGATCCCGGCTGACCTGAAGGAAAAGGCTGAGGAAGCTCGCCAGACGCTTCTGGACACGGCACTCGCCATGGATAACGACGCCATGGAAGAGTACTTCGAGAAGGGCGACGTTGACGTTGCAACCCTGAAGAAGTGCATCAAGAAGGGTGCGATCTCTGGCGAATTCCGTCCTGTCATGTGCGGTACGGCGTTCAAGAACAAGGGCGTTCAGCCTCTGCTCGATGCCGTCATCGACTACCTGCCGGCTCCGGATGAAGTCGAAGGCATCCGTATCGCTCCGCCGGAAGGTGAAGAGGTCGACGAGAACTTCCTGCCGATCGTTCCGGTTGATCCGGACGGCAAGTTCGCTGGCCTTGCGTTCAAGATCATCTCCGACAAGTACGGCACGCTGACCTTCGTCCGCGTTTACCGTGGCGTTCTGAACGCTGGTGATACGATCCTGAACACGACGAAGGGTCATAAGGAACGCGTTGGCCGCATGTTCCAGATGCATGCTGACAAGCGTCAGGAAGTGAAGTCCGTTGGTGCGGGTGACATTGCTGCGTTCGTCGGCCTGAAGGACACGGTCACGGGTGACACGCTGGCAGATGCCGCTGATCCGGTGGTTCTGGAGCGTATGCAGTTCCCGGTTCCGGTTATCGACATCTCCGTCGAGCCGAAGACCAAGGACGCCGTCGAAAAAATGACGCTGGCGCTGCAGAAGCTGACAGCTGAAGATCCGTCCCTGCACCTGAAGACAGATCAGGAAACGGGTCAGACCATTCTGTCGGGCATGGGTGAGCTTCACCTGGACATCATTGTTGACCGTCTGCGTCGTGAATACGGCGTCGATGCCAACATCGGTGCACCGCAGGTTGCTTATCGTGAGACGATCACGAAGCCGCATGTCGAGACCTATACCCACAAGAAGCAGTCTGGTGGTTCGGGTCAGTACGCTGAAGTCAAGATCGAATTCGCTCCTTCCGACAAGCCGGATGAGATCATCTTCACGAACAAAATCGTCGGCGGTACGGTTCCGAAGGAATACATTCCGGCAGTCGAAAAGGGCATCCGGATGCAGAGCACCACGGGTGTTCTGGCTGGCTTCCCGACGGTCGACTTCCAGTTCACGCTGCTCGACGGTAAGTACCATGACGTTGACTCGTCGGCTCTGGCCTTCGAAATCGCTGCCAAGGCCTGCTTCCGTGAAGGCATGAAGAACGCCGGTCCCGTGATCCTTGAGCCGATCATGGACGTGGAAATCACGACGCCGAACGATCATGTCGGTGACGTCGTGGGCGATCTTAACCGTCGTCGTGGCATCATCCAGAGCCAGGAAACTTCTGGTTCGACCGTGATGATCCGTGCTCAGGTGCCGCTGAAGGAAATGTTCGGCTACATTTCCCATCTGCGTTCTGCAACGAAGGGTCGTGCATCCTTCACCATGCAGTTCCATCACTACGATCCGGTGCCGCGCAATGTGGCCGAAGAGATCATGGCGAAGTCCGCCTGATCTTTTTCACTCCGGTGAAAGAGAAAAACCCGTCAGAGCAATCTGGCGGGTTTTTTTATTAAATATCGTTCGGTTCCGATCTCTGCCTTGTGAGTGCCAGAACATGTCTCAGTCAGTCATTTCTGTTCTTCCTGTAAATCACATGGAAGAGGCAGAGAAATTTTTTGCTTTGCTGGATTTTCAACGGTTGGGAGATAAGGCGCCGGCTTATAGGATCCTGGTTGCCCCCGATGGTGGCGAACTGCATTTGACTCAGGCTGTGCCTGGATGGGTCGATGCTAGCCGCAATCCATTTTGCCTGTATTTTCGCAGGCCAGATGTAGATCGTCTCGCGCAGGTTTTCAGCGCTCGGATCATTGGAAACAGTGCGCCGTCTCTAAAGCCGTGGGGAATGTATGAATTTGCGATCAATGGTCCGGACAGTGTGTTGATCCGGATCGGGTGGCCGAAGTCCTCGCCCGAGTAAAAGGCTGTGTCTGTGACGGGAGAATTTTTCATCTCCCGTCACAGACACATTAATTAGTGCAGGTTATCAGTGCGGCGGATAAAGGCTGCCACATTATCGTGCAGTTGCTGAAGGGCTGTTGGATCTACGTAAACCATGTGCCCCGAAGAATACTGAGCGTACTCGATGTTCTTCTGAAGGCTCAGAGGCATCGGTAGGTGCTTCATCTCGTAAATGCCCTCATAATAAGGCGTTGCGAGATCGTAGTAGCCACCGTTCAGCATGACATGCAGATTGGGGTTCGTCTTGATAGCCATGGCGAGATCGCTCATGACATTTGGGACACCTTTCGGCTGGTAGCCATGACCTGGCTGAGTGTGCTTGTTGTCCCAGTGATCTTCAGGGTTGAACAGGCGATAGGTCTCGTCCGTGCCATACTTGAGTGTGTTACGAACATAGTCATTGAAGACCGACACATAGGCAGAACTGATCGCACTGGACTGAGGGTCGTAATCCACTTCCTTGGACATTGGATCAAGCGTCGGACTGGAATAGCGCGTGTCGAGACGACCCGTCGCCATGCCTGTCTTCGCCTGAAGCTGCTGTTCGAACTGGCCGCCATTCACGCGAAGGTCTGACCGCAGAATGTAATCAGTCGGCAGACCCGTGTAGTTATGGAGCTTTTCCGCAATAGCCTGACGCTCATTCTCAGGCAGGTCTGCTCCCTGACGCAGCGCTACAGTGTAGTCTGTGACGGCGAAATGCTCGACTTCCTTCAGGAAGGCCTTCAGATCAGCATGCTGCTGCGGCAGGCAGTGGTGATACCAGGCGGTGGCGGCATAAGTTGGAAGTGCCAGAACGTAAGGGTCGTCAACGCCCGGATTGAACTGCGGACCATCAGCGCTGTTGTCGTAGTTCAGGATCTGGGAAAGAAGAATGACACCGTTGAAGTCGATGTTTTCTTCCTGCTCAAGGTCATTGATGACGACTGCCGAGCGCATCGTGCCATAGCTTTCACCGAACAGGTATTTCGGTGAGTTATAACGGTGATACTTCGCCAGAAATTTGGAAATGAAATGCGTGAAGGCTTCACCGTCGCCATCGACGCCCAGGAATTCCTTGGCAGCGTCCTTGCCTGCGATACGGGAAAAGCCTGTTCCGGGTGCATCGACAAACACCACATCCGAGACATCAAGCAGGGACTGCGGATTGTTGATCAGAGCGTAAGGCGCGGCAGGAAGATGCTGATCGCCCGGCGTATTCACACGGCGTGGCCCGAACGTGCCCATATGAACCCAGACAGACGCTGAACCAGGACCGCCATTATACAGGAAGGTAATCGGGCGTTTGGCGGATGGAACGCCATCCTTGAAATAGGCTGTGTAGAACATGGACGCCACTGGAGGATTTTTATCCTCGTCGTCCTTGCCTGCTTCAACCTTGATCCCGCGCTTGGTCAGGACTTCGTTCGAATCATTATAGCCTGCACCATGAACCAGAATGGTTCCGGCAACAGCCTGATAAGGGATGGTCATGCCATCAACAACGACGGTGGCGCGGGTTACGCTGTCAGCGTTCGGGGTGGGAGTGTCCTTGGCTGTCTCAGCGGCAAGAACAGGCGTTGCCATCATGGCAACGCCTAGAAGAAGAGCCTTGCGAAGCATTCAGAAAGGGCTTTCTGCTAATTGTGTTGCCCTTCTCTAAACGCATAGCTGCCTTGCGGACAAGACGTTGTTATAATGTTTCGTTTCTAGCCGAAGGCACGGTTGGCGTGCATGACGGCAATGCCAATTTCCCTTAGCAGATTGAAACAGCGTTCCAGCGGCTGGAAAATCTCGCGATGTTCGCGCGCAAAGCCACTTTCCTCACCAGCGCCGCCCGGTTCACCAAAATCAAGATTGGCGACGCTGAGGGCAGACACCGGAAACAGATCATCCAGAAGATCCAGCGATCGCGGAATATCAAGGCACAGGATGAGGTTCGTGATGGAGTCTCGCGTCAGGTTATTGCGCGGCCCGAAATACGGAATGCGCGTGGAAAGAATCCACAACCGGTCAATCAGGGCAAAGCGGATAGCGTGCAGAAGCTTCTCGCGCGGTTCCATCTGTGGGGCTTCCGGCCAAGCTGCCCGCAAAGCGATGTGATCCGTCTGAATGCGGCGGAACATCGCTGGCGCGCTTGTCCAGAATTGCAGGACCTCAAGGCCATGGGAGATGGTCAGATAGTTCTGACGCTCTTCTTCGTCCTGCGCAGTTGAGGCACGGTCAAGCCATGTTCCCGGATCAAGTTGGCGCACGGTTGCGCGGAGAACTTCCAGATCCGAATGTGCGAGAGCCTGTCGCGCAAAATCCATGGCCTCGCGGAAACGGGATGAGCTATTCACGAAATGCTCGAAAGTTTCCGGATGACGCTGTGCTGCATTGCCCAGTCCGTGCAGGACATTAGCCCACCAGCCGAGCTGTTGAAGAATCGCATTATTCGGGATGGCGCGAAGCTGACTTGGGTGCGTGATCCGCGTCACGGTTGCAGCGTCGGACTGACGGGCTGAGGGCCGCGAGCCTGTCTTGTCGATGAGTGACGGTCCGAAAGCGCTTAGAAGGGCTGCGTAACCCGGATCGTTGACGAGTGTGCCCATATCGAGCGCAATCGTGGAAAAGAAGTCGGCAGCAAAGTCGGGGCGGTCATAGACCGGATCGTTTACGCTGGCAGGAACATGAGCAACATGTTCAGCCAGCGTCGCGATGGTGGAGGACGCAATGCTGTTTGTCCCGAAAAGTGTGTAACCGTCTCCGCCCTGAAAAGCGGTTTCTACACGGCAGCCGACTCCAGCGTCGCGAAAAGCAATCCGTGTGCGGGCAGGGGAGAAGTAGTCGAGGCGCTGGCGCAGGCTGAACGGGTGCGCGCCACGGCCAATGCTTTCGCCGTGCGTATCGAAAAGCGTCAGGGAAACATCTTCAAGGTCATGTTCCTTGAGAAGGTCCAGCGTACGCATCCTCAGGCGTTCGACAAGGTTGGTTGCTGCAAGCTGCCCGACATAACGGCCGGAGTCTGAATAACCGAATTGCAGGGAAAGGCGCCCGTTGGCCCGCAGATAGTTCCGCCAGTGCTGGGAGCGGAACGCCTCTTCAAGAATCGTCTCGCCGTTTTCCAGCGCGCTTTCCGTCTCGAAGAGCGGGGAAATTTCGATCTGATGATCCTGAATGCCAAACAGGCGTGCGAGCCAGAGCGTCGCGAGAAGGGTGTATCCACTTTCCGTTTCAGCAATCAGGAAGCGGATAGGAGAGCCAGAATCAATATGCTTCAGGATCTGCGCCATCGTCATCATCAGACGGGCAGCAGAAGCCGGCTCTACAAGAAGCGAACCGAAATCCACGTGGCGTGGGGTTAGGTCATCGAGTGCATCATTGATACGCGACAGAAGCACGCGGCGTCGTGATGGGAGGGCCGGGTCATCCGTTAGGCCAAGACGCGTCCGGGCGACATTATAGATCTGTGCGGCGTTGAGGCGTGTATGGATATGCGCAATGCCCAGACCATGGCTTATGAAGCCTGCACGGATCGTGCGGAGCTTCAATGTTGCTGAAGCATCGAGGTCGATGGCGGCATCCCGGAAAAGAGGCAGAAGCTCCTTTGCATCGAGGAGTGCTTTTTCTCGGTGTGCAAGCAGGGTCTGGGCGAAGTCACGAATGGCTTCAGGTGCTGCATTCTTTCCCGAAGGGCAGGCAGCATGCTGTGTTTTAACCGCCTCCATGGCGCGACGAACGCGCATTGCAAGAGCTGAGTCCTGAAGGCCAAGTCCCGCGAGACCTGCCTCAAGTCGTTCCAGTTGCGCGAGTTTGAGTTCCAGTCGGATGCGGATCGTGTCCCACCACCCGATATCGTTTCGCCCATCAGTGTCGAAGCCGACCCAGCTTGCCAGAATGACCGGAGCGGGATCGACATGATCGGCTTCATTGGCCCATCGCGAGGTCATCTTTGCGATCAGCGAAGCACTGAGATCATCAAGCGCATCCCGACCACGCAGGATTGCAGCCAATGCAAGAGACTGTTCGTGGGCCAGTGTGGGCGGTGCAGCGCGGCGGTGCGTCGTCAGGCAGGGTAGTGGAAGTTCCGGGTCCGAAGCCCGCTCTGCCAGAAGGGCATAAACGTGATCGGCCAAAGCAAACGTGGGATGGGCAGTGAAAACAGCAGCGATCGCGGCTTTTGAAAGTTCTTCCGGGGATGTCGCTTGCTCTACAAGCCGGGCGGCAACCTGTTGCAGACGGGTAGCCGGATCAGCGTCTCCAAGACCAACATACTGCCGCAGATGGGCGGCACGCTGGATGAAATGTTCATCTCGCAATGCCCGGACCGTGTGTTCCAGCTCCTCGATTTTTTCGCCGTTGCCGACAGACAGATCCTCACCAATAGAGGCAATCAGATCACCCAGACCATTACGCTCTTTAATGAGGTGTGTGGTCAGGGTGTCGATGCGTGCGGAAAGGGATGTGTCGTGCCGGGAGGCGCAGTCAGACATCGGGAGCAGTCTCGCTTCTGCGGAAGGTAAATTGAAAACGGGCAAGTTATGTTCCATGCCCGGCCTGTAAGCGCAACCTTGTTGCGGGCGCGACAGGGCTTACGGATGATGCTATCGAGGCCTACATGCAGCCGGATATGAAGAAAGATGTCAGTCAGGCCAGTTCAAAGCGGGCCTCATCGCCCACAAAGCTCGCTGGCGCTCTGCTGATCGGCATGGGGGCTCTCGCAACGGGCACAACCTATCTCGCCGCGCATCATGTCCACGATGAGAGCTGGGTTCTCAATATTCTTCGAGCAGGCTCGAAGGCAGGCGTTGTCGGTGGGCTGGCGGATTGGTTTGCCGTAACGGCCCTATTCCGTCACCCGCTTGGTCTTCCCATTCCGCATACGGCCATTCTGCCACGTCAGAAAGTTCGGCTGGGGCAGGCGCTCGGAAAATTTGTCTCCGGTCAGTTTTTCACCGAAGCTGACGTTCATCGTGCTCTTTCGAAAATTGATCTTCCAGGCCTCATCGCTGACGCTCTCAGCGAGTCTTCCACCCGCCTCACGCTGGTTGCTACTCTTCGAGCAAGTATTCCCAGCCTTTTCGATCGGCTTGAAGACGGCCGGGCAAGCTCTGCTTTATCTCGAGCGTTGCCTATTTTGCTGAACGGCGAGGAAATGGCCCCGCTGGTCTCACGGGCAATGCGAGCCATGGTGGACAGCGAGATGCACCAGGAGGTCCTGTCGTTCCTGCTGGCCAAGCTCAAGACGACGGTAGCGGCAAAAGAGGGCGACCTTCGGCAGTTCGTTGAAGAGCGCGTCCGGGAGCAGGGGGGGCGTTTCCTCGGATGGGCCATTGGGGGATCTGTTTCCAATCGTGTGCTGACAGCCCTGCAGGCGGAAATCGAACGCATCGATCCTATGGATTCGGATATTCGGCACGGTTTTACCGCATGGGTGCGGGCAGAAATTGACCGAATGGAAACTGATCCCGAGCGTCGACAGGATATGACGCAGGCTATCGGCTCAGTCCTGACCCATTCGAGTCTCAAGGCCTGGAGTGGGGAGCTCTGGGACCGGGTCCGTCGCATGGCGGAAGAGGACTGCGCAAAGGAAGATGGCTGGAGCGCATCGGTACTTGATACAGCCATCCTGGGTCTGGCGAGTTCCATGCGGGAAAACGATGCGCTGCGAGAGCGCATCAATCAGGCCGTGGAGCGGATGGTGTCGAGGCTGCTTCCCGGCGTCCGGGACAAACTGGCCGGGTTCATAGCCAATGTTATGGCGGGTTGGGATGGTGACGACCTCGCACAGCGCTTGGAAGCGCGCGTGGGACGTGATCTTGCTTATATCCGAGTCAACGGAACAGTTGTTGGCTTTCTGGCGGGGGCTGGCCTTGATGTTATTTCCCGCCTGTTTTTCGGTGTCTGACAGGCTTATACCTTTTCGGGACATCACAAACTTCTTGACCTTTGTGACAGCATGGGTCATCTGGAACCTAATCAGGACTTCCCAAGTCTTGAATGAATGCAATGTGAGTGTGCAAGCTATGCTGAGGCTCTCCAAACTGGCTGATTATGCCACCGTCCTCCTGGTCCATCTCGGGCAGCATGAGGGTCTGGCAACAGCCACCGCTCTGGCCGGAGAGACTGGCGTCCCGGAGCCCACCGTTGCGAAGCTTCTGAAAGGACTGGCCTCAAGCGGGCTCGTCATTTCCCATCGTGGAGCTCGCGGAGGATATCGTTTGTCCCGGCCGCTTGAAGAGATCACGATCGCCACAGTCATTGCTGTTGTTGATGGTCCGATTTCGATTACAGCCTGCTGCGATGGGCGTGAATGCGAGCACAGTTCCCTGTGCGGTCTTTCAGGCCAGTGGGACATGGTGAATGACGCCATTCTACGAACGCTCAACAGCATAACTCTTGCGGATATGGACAAGCATTCCGCCCTGCATAGCGGGAAGGTTTCCAGGGAGCCTTCTCTCGACACGACCGGCGCCGCGGCTATGCCCGTAGCGGATCCGGTGAACTGAGGACACGAGACGATGCCAGCCGTGACGGAGACCCGCGAGACAGTCGAAAAGCTCGCGAAGTCCAGCTACGAGTGGGGCTTCGAGACCGATATCGAGATGGATATCGCTCCCAAAGGCCTGAATGAAGAGACAGTCCGCCTCATTTCTGCGCGCAAGGAAGAGCCTGAGTGGATGCTGGAATGGCGTCTGAAGGCGTTCCGCATGTGGCTGGAAATGAAGGAGCCGGAATGGGCCAAGGTCAGCCATCCGCCGATCGACTATCAGGATGCCCATTATTTCGCTCAGCCGAAAAAGAAGCCTGGTCCGAAGAGCCTGGATGAAGTCGATCCAGAGCTTCTGAAAACCTACGCGAAACTCGGAATTCCCCTCCACGAGCAGGCTCTGCTGGCTGGTGTCGAGGGTGCTGATGAGCAGAAGCGTATGCCAGTTGCTGTGGATGCGGTATTTGACAGCGTATCCGTGGCGACGACGTTTCGTAAAACTTTGGAAGAAGCAGGAGTTATCTTCTGCCCGATTTCCGAAGCCATTCGCGAGCATTCGGATCTGGTCAGGCAATACCTTGGTTCAGTCGTTCCCGCTGGGGACAACTTTTTCGCCGCGCTGAACTCCGCTGTCTTTACGGACGGATCTTTCGTGTATGTGCCCAAAGGCGTGCGCTGCCCGATGGAGCTATCCACGTATTTCCGCATTAATGCGCGTAATACCGGGCAGTTCGAACGGACACTGATCATCGTCGAAGAGCGTGCGAGCGTGTCCTATCTTGAAGGCTGCACTGCCCCTCAGCGTGATGAGAACCAGCTTCATGCTGCCGTCGTCGAACTGATTGCGATGGACGACGCCTCTATCAAGTATTCCACGGTTCAGAACTGGTATCCGGGGGATGATGAAGGTCGGGGCGGTATCTATAACTTCGTGACGAAGCGCGGTGCCTGCCGTGGCGCACGCTCCAAGATTTCCTGGACGCAGGTTGAGACAGGGTCTTCCATCACGTGGAAATATCCGTCCTGCGTTCTGGCTGGTGAAGGATCGGTTGGCGAGTTCTACTCCGTAGCCGTGACCAATAATCATCAGCAGGCCGATACGGGCACGAAGATGATTCATCTGGCGCCCAATACGCGCTCGACGATCATCGCCAAGACCATTTCAGCCGGCAAGTCGGATAGCACGTATCGCGGTCTTGTTCGCATGCAGCCAAAGGCTCGTAACGCGCGCAACTTCACGCAGTGCGACAGCCTGCTTATCGGCGACCAGTGTGGCGCACATACCGTGCCTTACATTGAAAGCCGGAATATGACGGCTCGTATCGAGCATGAAGCAACAACGTCAAAGATTTCCGAAGACCAGCTTTTCTACTGCCGCTCCCGTGGATTGTCTGAAGAAGACGCGGTTGGTTTGATCGTCAATGGATTTTGCCGCGAGGTACTCAAAGAGCTGCCGATGGAGTTCGCGGTCGAGGCTCAGAAGCTGTTGCAGATCAGTCTCGAAGGAAGTGTGGGTTAAGACATGAGTGATTTTCTGAAAATCCAGGGTCTCGAGGCCCGCATTGATGCCGACGGTACGCCGAAGGAGATCCTCAAAGGGATCGATCTCGAAATTCCCAAGGGTGAAATTCACGCCATCATGGGCCCAAACGGCTCTGGCAAGTCCACGTTGTCTTATGTGCTGTCCGGCCGTGAAGACTACGAAGTGACGGGCGGTAGCGCGACCTTTAAGGGCGAAGACCTGCTGGCGCTTGAGCCTGAAGAGCGTGCGGCGCTGGGCATGTTTCTGGCATTCCAGTCTCCAGTCGAGCTTCCGGGCGTGAACAACGCGAATTTCCTGCGCACAGCTGTCAATGCCGTCCGCCGGGCGCGTGGTGAAGACGAGCTGGACGCTGTTGCTTTCCTCAAAGCCGTTCGTGCCGAGACTAAGCGCCTCTCCATGTCGGACGAGATGCTGAAACGTGCCGTCAATGTCGGCTTCTCCGGCGGTGAGAAGAAGCGCAACGAAGTGCTTCAGATGCGTCTGCTGCAGCCGTCTTTCGCTATCCTGGATGAGACGGACAGTGGTCTGGACATCGATGCCCTGCGCATTGTCGCGGATGGTGTAAATTCGCTGCGTGGCCCGGACTTCTCCGCTCTGGTCATTACCCATCATCAGCGTCTGCTCGACTATATCGTGCCAGACCGTGTGCATGTGATGGCCAAGGGCAAGATCATTTATAGTGGCGGCCCGGAAGTGGCGAAGACACTTGAGAAGCAGGGCTACACGCAGTTCCTCGAGGCAGCAGCGTGAGCGTAGCGACAACAGTTCAGGTCTCTCCAGGGCTGGAGGCTTTTGTCGGACGTTCCGCTGGGCACGGGACTGCGCTTGCAGCCATGGGGATTCCGACGCGTCGTGTTGAAGCCTGGCGGTACACGCCGTTGCGCGCGTTTGCTGACACAGTCTGGGCTGAGCCATCCGGTCTGTCGGACGAACAGATTCAGGCGCTGCTTGGCGCTCTCCCGCTTCCTGAGGCTGGTAGCCGCGTAGTTTTAGTCAACGGGCGCAAGAGCGATGCGTTCAGCAGCCTGTCTGACGCTATTGCTCTGACTGAGGCAGGACCGACAGATCCGCTTGAGGATCGTTTTTCAGCTGTTCTGAATGCAGCGCTCGCTAAGGATGGTTTGTCCGTTCGCGTGCCTGCGGGAACAGATGCCGGAACGCTGACGCTGGCGTCCCTGACGTCAGGCGATACCGTCTCTACGCATCTGCGTCATCAGATTGTGCTTGAAGAGGGCGCGTCCCTGACGCTGTTCGACGTCAATGCGGGAGAGGGGCGTTATGTCACCAACCCACGTTTTGATATCATCGTTGGCGAAGGTGCACGCCTGACGCATGTGAAGCTGCAACAGGAAAGCAAGGCGGCAGGGCACCTCGCCATTATCGCGGCTTCCGTAGGTGCCAATGGCAATTACGACAGCTTTACCCTGAATAATGGCAGCGAACTGGCACGTCACGAAGTTGTCGCTACGCTGACTGCGGCTCATGCACAGGTGCATGTAAACGGGATCCAGATCGTCGATGGCACCCGTCTGAACGATCTGACGTCCATGATCCATCATGCCGCACCAGATTGTGGTTCACGTCAGACTGTCAAGACCGTGCTATCCGAAAGCGGGCAGGGTGTTTTTCAGGGCAAGATCCTCGTGGATCGCATCGCCCAGAAGACAGACGGCTACCAGATGAATCAGGCCCTTCTGTTATCTGAGAAGGCCCAAATTAACAGCAAACCTGAGCTGGAAATCTATGCGGACGATGTAAAGTGCAGTCACGGGGCGACCGTTGGTGCACTGGATGATGAGCAGCTTTTCTACCTGCGTTCTCGCGGGATTCCGGAAGCTGAAGCGCGTGATATTCTGGTCCGGGCCTTTCTGCTGGATGCACTTGATCTGGTGTCGGATCAGACATTGCGTGATTTGCTGCAGGGGAGCATTCGCGCATGATTTCGGCGGTGCGTTCCCAATTCCCGATCCTGTCCGAACGGGTGCACGGACGCCCGCTAGTTTTCCTCGATAGTGCTGCGTCGGCCCAGAAGCCCGAACGTGTAATTGAGGCGATGCGTGAGGCGGCATATCACCAGTATGCCAACATTCATCGTGGCCTCCACTGGATGAGCGAGTGCACGACGGAAGCCTACGAAAGCACGCGTGATGCTGTTGTTCGGCTTCTGAATGCGCCGGATCGCCACGAAGTCGTCTTCACGCGAAATAGCACCGAAGCCATCAATCTGGTCGCGCATAGTCTGGGTTCGCTTCTGAAGCCGGGACAGGCCGTCCTGATTTCTGAACTTGAGCACCATGCCAATATTGTTCCATGGTTGATGCTGAAGGACCGTGCAGGGATCGAACTGCGTGTCGCTCCCATGGCTGAGAATGGCGATCTGGATCTCGAAGCGTATGAAGCGCTTCTTGAAGACGGCAATGTCGCTCTCGTTTCCATCACGCATATGTCCAATGTGCTTGGAACAGTCACGCCTGCAAAAAAGCTGGCAGAAATTGCTCATGCTTATGGAGCACGTATCCTGTTTGATGGATCGCAGTCTGTGGTGCATCGCAAGATAGACGTTCAGGATATTGGAGCTGATTTCTTTACCTTCACGGGTCACAAGCTCTACGGACCAACAGGCATTGGTGTGCTCTGGGGCAAAAAAGAGCTTCTGGATGTGATGCCGCCTTTTCTGGGCGGTGGAGAAATGATCCAGAATGTTTCTTTTGAGCGTGCGACCTGGGCAACGGTGCCGCATAAGTTCGAAGCTGGAACCCCTGCCATTCTCGAAACGATCGGCCTCAAAGCAGCGATCGAGTTTGTGGAAGACATTGGTTACGATGCCATTTCCACTCATGAATCCGAACTGACCGCTTACGCGGAACAACGGCTTGGTGAGGTGCAGGGGCTCACGGTCCTTGGATCTCCGGATGTGCGTGGCGGTGTCCTGTCGTTCACCCTCGATGGAGCGCATCCTCATGATCTGGCGACTCTGCTGGATCAACTGGGAATTGCCATCCGGGCTGGACAGCACTGCGCGGAACCGCTGGTCCGTCGGCTTGGTCTGCATGCTACGGCTCGTGCCAGTTTTGGCATCTACACAACGCAGGACGAGATTGACGTTCTGATCACAGGCCTTGAACGGGCCCGGATGATGCTCACATGAGTGAAGCCATGACCGAAAATCCAGTTGAAGAAACGGCCGTACCTGCACCTGACGGAACACCTCCGGATCAGGATGCAGTTATTGCGGCAATTGCCACGGTCTATGACCCCGAAATTCCGGTCAATATTTACGAACTGGGCCTGATTTACGCCATTGATCTGCATGATGATGGCCGGGTCAACGTGGAAATGACGCTGACGGCACCTAACTGCCCAAGTGCTCAGGAACTGCCGGAAATGGTGCGGGATGCCATTCTGAAGGTTCCAAATGTGACAATGGCCACGGTGGAAATCGTCTGGGATCCGCCTTGGGATATGAGTCGCATGAGTGATGATGCGCGACTTGCGCTCAATATGTTCTGATCTGAAAGGGCAAAAACGATGTCCGAAACTCTGACGCGTCGGCCGCTTCCGGCGCTTATGACCGTATCCGACCGCGCTGCTCAAAGATTACGGGTTCTTTACGCCGGGGCTCATCAAGGTGAACTGCTGCGAATTGGCGTAGGAACGAGGGGTTGCTCAGGCCTGTCCTACGAGATGACTTTCGTTAAAGAACCCGCTGACACTGATGAGCGCGTGGAAGATCAGGGCGTAACCCTGCTGGTGGACCGCAAGGCTACCCTGTTTTTGACAGGAACGGTAATGGACTACGAGGTCAAAGACCTCGAAGCCGGGTTCACGTTCAGGAATCCAAATGAGAAGGGGCGTTGTGGCTGCGGCGAGAGTTTTCACGTTTGATCCGTTTTGGATCACGTGAAAATACAAGAACCGTTTCCACTTCTGTGGACCAGAGGAACTGGTCCACAACCGTCCAGTTCAGCAGAGAATACCCTGCGTCTCTTAAGGCGCGGCCGTCTTTTTCCAAAGCTGCCGGATTACAGCTGATATAGACAATGTCCTTCACCCCAGATTTGG
>Ga0157360_1000290_pt1 | contig 20063 bp, 18 predicted proteins | sample AttlaeALBM1_FD_111483 | JGI IMG/M metagenome (GOLD analysis project Ga0157360, IMG submission 111483) | Fungus gardens microbial communities from leaf cutter ant in Ribeirão Preto, State of São Paulo, Brazil - Atta laevigata ALBM1 | ecosystem: Host-associated > Fungi > Mycelium > Unclassified ... | reverse complement strand
TTAAAATATGTTTAAATAAGGAGAGAAAAGAGAAAGTCATTCATTAATTTCTTCCAAAGTTTTCTCAATTTATTTGAATTTATTTGAATTTTACAGAATTTTTCAAGAGAGTGTGTGAAGAAAGCTGCTTGGTCAGTTCTGAGTCAGCAGCCATCATCCCACGTTCGGTCTCGCGTACATAGTAGATAATTTTGTATCTATTCCTAGCATTTGATTCAACTCTTTCATTATCCCTGCTACGAATTGTGCCCCTCTATTTATTATTGTAGTTTTTAGATGTTATCCTGGAACAATCTTGTTACCCCTTCTGCCAAAGTTTTTTTCATAGTTGGCATAAAGTGTGCCATTTTTGTCATCCTATTGCATATTACTAAGATACTGTCATATCCCTATGCCAATAGTAGTTTTGTAATAAAATCCACTGATATGTGTTCAGGGTTTCTTAGGTACTATGTTTGGTATTAACTTTCCTATAGGTGCCTCTATTCAATTTTTATTTCTTTGGCACATATCACATCTTTCTATGTACTTCTTAACTTCTTTCGTTATTCTTGGCCACCAGAAATTCCTAGTGACCAATTCTGTCATTTTCCACTGTCTTCTATGCCTCTCTACTGGTGTATCATGGTATAGCCAAATAACCTCTACTCTTAATTTCTCATCTTTTAGAACATACACCTTTCCGTCCCTTAGCATAAGTCTATTTTCCTCTCTCCATTCTTCCTTTTTTAACATCTTTACTCCTGCTCATTTCATTTCATTTACTGCCTTCACTACCTCATTGTCTGTTTCTTCTAAGCTTCTTATTTTTTCTAATAGATCTACTCTGTCTATTATTACTTTTACTACTTGCATTGCTCTTACTTTTAACTACTTTTTCTTTAACAATGTTCTGTTTTCATTGTTCTTTTCTACCCCTTTTTGTTAGTCTGGTTGTTTACTTAAACTATTGGCTTTTCCCATACTAGATCCCGGCATATGTTTGAGTGCAAAATCAAATCTGGATAGGAGGTGTCTTCACTCGTCTAAGCACCTGATTATTGCTAACATCTCTCTATCATGAATTTCATAATTTCTTTTTGTCTCATTTAATGATTTTGAGATAAAGACTACTAGTCTCTACTTCTTATCTTTGCACTTCATCAATAAAATCCCTTCTGTTGTGTATTCCAGTGCGTCTGCTTCTACTCTTATTTCTTTATCTAAGTCTGGTACCACCAATACTAGTTATGTTGTAAACACCTGCTTCAACTACTTAAATGCCTTTTCTTGCTCCTCTTCCCAACTCCATTTTTTGTCCTTTCTGACCAATTTGTGCATTGGCTTGGCTATTTTTGCAAAATCTTTGACAAATTACCTATAGTAGTTTGTTAGCCCTAAAAACTTTTGCATCTCTTTGACTGTTTTTGGCCTTGGTTATTCCAAGACTCCTACCACCTTTTCTTCCTGCATTTTAATTCCTCCTGACTCCATTACTAGCCCTAGGAAGTCAATTTTTCTTACTTTCCATACACATTTTTCAGGCTCTATATAAAGGTTATTTTCTTCCATCTTTCTTAATATTTCTTCTACTATTTCGTCATGCCTCTTCTCCTCCTTTGTTTCTACTAGGACATTGTTCATGAATGCTGCTACTTCTCCTGTATTAATGAGGTCTCTTAGAATGTTATTCATCATTGCCTAAAAGGTTGCTGGTGAGTTTGTAAGACCAAAGAACATAACAATGGGTTCAAAAACTCCTAAGTGCGTTGTAAATATTGTCTTCCACTCGTCTTCTTCTTTTACTTATATATTGTTGTACCCCTATTGCAAATCCATTTTCGTGAACACTCTTTTTGTCCCCATAGTATCAATCAGGTCTGAAATTAAAGGCAGAGGATAATTGTCTTTGACTGTTCCCTTATTGAGATATTAATAGTCTTGTACTATTCTTTTCTTTTTATCTTTTTTTCTCACAAAGAATACTAGTGAGATTTGTAGTGATTCTGAGGGTCTAATGTACCCTTTTCTTAACTGTTCCTCCACAAATTCTTGCATCTCTTCTTTCCCTTGTTTTGACATTAGATATGTCCTTCCTTTCTTTGGGACGAAATCTTTCTTTAGATTAATTGCATAGTCCCAAGGTTTTCTTATCAGCATTCTTTCTGACTCTACCTTCCCAAAAACTTTTAGCCACTTATGAAATTTTTGTGATACCATCTCCTTTATTTTCTCTTTATCTAATTTGATCTCCTTGTTAAACTTTTCTTCCATTGTTCATTTCCATTCGTCTCTATCTGCTTTCTCCACATTTCTTATTCTCTTTCTAACCTTCTTTCTCTGCTCTATATCTTTCTTTACTACTAGGTTTTTTCCATACAAAGGTGGGCATCTCATTATTTTTACCTTTTCTGTTTTCCAATTTATCTCTGGGTTATGTACTTGTAGCTAAGGTATCCCTAGTATCACCTCTGTCTTTCCCAAGTTACACATATCCATCCTCATTCTTTTCATATGGTTTTTGTAGAAGATGTTAACTTTTACTTGATATATAATGTTTTCTCCACTATTCTCTATTCCATCTACATTCTTTACCTTTAGAGGTCTTTTGAGTTTTGTCATCTTGAAACCATGCCTCTTGGCCATTTCCCTGTCTATGAACATCCCTGTGGTGCCACTATCCAGAAGTACTTTTACTGTTACACCTTTATATGTATCTACTTTCTTTATTTCTATATCTAGTCACACTTCTCTTAGGATTTTGAATGTCCTTCTGATATCTCTTTCTTTTACTTCCTCTTTTGCTATACTTTCTAGTTCTTCTGACCATGTGCCACTTTGTTGTATCTTTGCCTCTCTGGGCCACACTGCTTTTTTCTACCTTCTTCCTTGGCATTCACACTATCTCTGTCTGTTTTTGATTACTCCTTGTCCTCTATTTTCTTCTACATGATATTCTTTTTCTCCACATCTTTCACACTCCATGTATGTCACTATCATTTCTTCTATACACTACCCTAACTCTAATAGCTGTATTTCTCCTAGGACGCCTTTTCCACAGTGTTTCTCTGCTTTTTTTCTTAGCTCTTCTATTGAGCTTCTCCTTTATCTTTGCTATGTCTCTTACAGCTTGGCTATGCATGCTGCTTCTTCTTTCTCTGCTCTTCTCTTCTCTTTCTCCTTTCTCCTTCCTATACTTTTTCCTTTACTAAACATGCTGGCTCCCTCCATTAGTATGCCTTTTGCAGTTTTGCTACACGCACCACTCTTTTCTTCCTCTTCCATAATGGGTACTCCTTACACTTGTGCTCTTCTTTTCCACACTTATAATATTTGACCTTCCATTCCTCATATTTCACCTCTTGTCTTCTTAGCTCTACTCCACATCTCATCACTTTACTCACTAATATTTTAAATTTATTTTGGGAAGTCGATTTCCCTTTTTCTTTCTCCTCTTTTCTGCAGTGTTGGGCTCAGTGTCCAAACCCCCTGCATTTCCAGTACTCTTTTTCTCGTCTTCCTTCTAACTTTGCCCTTAGTGAGATAAGGGCATGCTTTTCTTTGAGCAAATTGCTCATGATATTGTAGTATTGTTGTTGAGACATGGTGGTGATATCTCAGAGGTACAGATTTAATGTTGAGTCTTGCTTATTTACTATTACGTCTGCTAGGGCACAAGATCTTTACCTAGCCAAATACCTACTGCTCTACTGACTACTGCCCTAATAATATAGTTACACTATTGCCCCTAAGAAGAGAACCCTTACTCTAGACGGCCTTCTAAAAGTAACTGTTACTCCTCTGTATATATCACTCACAATGGAGTACAGCACAAGGTTTATACTAAGAAAATGTAACTATCATGTTCAATTGGCAGGTCAGGACTCAACTGTATACCTGAACTTGGTGCAAAGTTTCCTCCCCTCAGTCCCTAACTGACTAAAAAGTTCCCTTAAGCCAAGGGCCCAGCTATATATAAAGGTAGCTAATAATCACAATGATTATTGGCTAAGGGTTGATAAGGTGATTGAAGTGATTTGCAAGCAAGATTTGAGGTGAACTAAGCCCTAAGGTGTGGTTATTGAGTTCTTCTGTTAGCAACTGACTTAAGATCTCAATCCTGGGTTAGGATCAAGTGAGCTCTTCAGGGTTAAAAGAGAACTCAATAGAGTCCTTGCTTCATTCTGTTACACTACTTATATATTCTTGCACTGTTTGTATCTATTTATTCTACAAGTCCCTTATCAGTCCAGAGTTCAATTCCAGTCCATGTTATATTTCTTGGTCATGGTTGAGATGACTCATGACAAGGAATGAGCAATCAGAAGCTCCTCAGCCAACTCTGATACCTGACTATGATAAGAGGCTAGAGAAGCCTCAAGAGAGTCATGTGCAACAGATATGCAGTTCCAAGCAGAGACCAGATTGTAAAGGCAAGAAGAAAGATCTAGATATTAGAAATAAACTGAATGAAGAATAGGAAAGAAAAATAGACCTAAACTCATGTTGAGTGCTACTTAAGCTAGGAGTGCACATTTGCTTGGCCCAGAATTGCCAGGCAAGAGTAGATTGTTGATGAGTACAGTGAGCAATGTGAGAGGCACTGTATTCCTCACAAGACTGAGCATCCTTTACCAAACTAAAGTAAGAGGCAATTGATGATATCCAAGCAGTCCAAGGGATTGGCGGACAAGGTGTACAGGATAGAGTGCCAAAGGAAATACACGAGAGACATTTTAAAGAGCCAGCAGGGTCCTAGAGAAAGATTAAAATCAGATTGAAATCAGACAAGGCAGAAATAAAAAATATACTAACTTCTCACAAAAAGAAGGCATGAACAGAGCTGAAATAAGGTTTAGATAAGGGTGCCCAGCTACCAGACCAAAGAGAGAGACAATATTATGACCTAGAGACATAAACAGGATCAATAAAGAGAAAGCAGAATAGAAAGAAAAACATACTAGAGAGAGATACTTTAGACAAAGAGAAACTGGCATGGAGTTAAGTAGCCACCATAGTTTTAGACTTCTTATTTGGAAGAATAACAGAGCAAGAAATTGTATTAACTACTGGGACACAAGTAACAGCACGCTTGGGACAAGATATGGGCTTTGGAGATAGTAGTGGTAGAGAAGAGAGAACGGCCTCAGACTCAGGTACCTCTACAGGAGAGGGTATTGAAGAGCACTTTCAGCAAAGACAAAGTTTACAAGGTGGTGAAGCAGCGCACATAGTGATAGGCTAGCAACACTGTTTTCTAAGAGAGGAAGCTACACTGAGAAAGGGCTAAACAGTAGTATCAGCAGATAATAGAGAACCTAGAACAAAGACAAAAAATAAGAAGTCCAATAGAAGACAGAAAGTGAGGAACTTACCAGAAGTTGGACTATAGACCAGAGGCAATATTAGAGGTTGCACTGGGGTATCAGAGATGGGAAGTGCTAGAATGTCCTCTACTAGGACAGAAGAAGTTTCTTGGACAAAAGAAAAGACAGGAATAAGATGAGAAACAGTTGACACTAGGGAGAAAGTGATAGTAGGAGGCAGATTAATTGCCAAAGTGAATGAGGTAATTTGTGGCACAGTAGAGGAAGGTACAGAATCAGTACTAGAACCAGTAGCTAATACAGATAGAATTTGAGAGTGTTGAGTGGCAGTGAGAGGCTGGAATGATGTTCTAGTAAGTAATTGCTTAACTTGTGCTAACAGCTTGGACATTCTTTTTGCAGACTAAGTGACAAGATCTAATGGTATATACAAAGAAAAAGTATAGGCTAGAATGATGAGGTGACAACTGCAAAGAAAGACAGTAACCTAGGGTAGCAAAGTGATTAGTTATGCTTACTAAGCAGGTCATAGTCAAATTGACACTTATCTCAAGATAAATACCAGAGGAAAAATGTCCTGAAGACGTTCAGACAGACAGATGGGAATGAGTCGTAACTAGATAAATGTTATGTTTAGAAGCAGCTCTAGAAGAGATTACATAGTCAGAGGACTTGAGACCCAAGATATAGAGAATAGACAAAGACAGGATAGATCTAGAACCATATAACTAGCCTCGAGAAGATGACTGAGAGTAGTTATTTGTAGTAGAGAGGAGATGTTATGCTATTAGAGAATTTTCTGTGGAAATATAGCATAGGATACAAATTATAACCTTGAATTTCACTATTGGAACCCACTCTAGAGACCTTCTACAAGCCCCAAACATAATCTAGACCTAAGATTGGGTACTTCTATTAGGTAGTGGCCAAGTTGTCACATGCTAGAAAAGCATATACCTCGAAAGGCAAGACTAATGAGCTAGTATCAGGTTTCTTAGATATAGACTATTAATATTGAAGCTCTAGAAGTCAGAGGCTCAGGAATATCCTTGGAATGCAAGATAATTTCAATCTAGAGCAGACTTAGACTAATATAACACTAAGATGACTGATCAAAAGTCTATCAGTGACTAGTAATCCCATCACTGCTAGACTTAGTCAAGAAACAAACATGCTACCAGACAACAATTGTATTGCTGATGCTCAGACATACTGTCATGTGTTTCTAGACTGTACTCGGAGTAAAAGGAAGCCAGTTCAGGGTTCAGGGAACAATGGACAAGAGTAGAGTATAGAGGTGGAGCAGGATCATATGGTCATGTCTAGAGGTATAGAGGACAGAGAGATGATGGCTGTCATGGCCACATGGTGGTGTCCTAGAAAAGAGATACAAGAGAGAGTGATAGAATGAAGGATTTCCTTTTCTATTTCTTTTTAATTGAGTCTCTAACATTTGTAATATTCTAATATATCTCTCAGAGTAGAGATTGAAAAGGAAGAGCCTTCTTGGCCCTTACCTTCATCTCAAAAGCTCTTGAGGTTGTAAATGTGATTCTCTTGAGTGTGTAAGGGGTGATCTTGGTGAGAGGTTGAGTTGGTGAATGTTTCCTACTATATACCCTACTCTTTCTTGAGACAAGACACAGTAGTGTCATGCTATACAACAATTTAGGCGAAATAAGTTATATTTTTCACTATAATAACTAGGACAACTAGCTCGAGAGAAGAGTTTGGCCCCCCAGAGATATTTCCTAGATACCTGATTATAGACTTGAGCATCTCGCTTGAGTAGCAGAGTAGTGGCTATAACCACCACTACATATATCTCATAGATGCTTGCCCAGGTACCTCATATCAGATTTCTAATAGATTTCCCTTCTAGAAGTACTCTCGAGGATAGAAGTAAACTTAGATAGGCTGGTGTGACCTGAGCAACATTATACCTTAGTAGCTGGCAATACTATTTATAGAAGAGTTACAATCAGATCTGAGTCACTATCACTAATGGCTAATTATAGCAAGAGCAAGAGAGTTGAGCTACCATAGAGTCACATCACAATGGCAGGAGAAGGAAATTAGAATCTGGAGGAATGAGAAGGCATAGAGAAGATAAAAAGAGGAACAGAAAAGCTGAGGAGAGAGACAGAAAAAAGGTTAGATAAAGATAACACCCTTGAGAGCAAGACAGCTTGAGATTGCTGTCTTCTTTTACAGCCCAGTAAGAGGCTCAAGACCCAACCATTGTGCAGTAGGGAATTCCTGGAGTAGGATTAGAGGATTAGGAAGTGGTCACCCAGTGTTTGGGAGAAGTATTGTCTTATCATTGTGGCCTTGCTATGTTTGGGAATTTGGAGGTTTTCTTTGTCTCACTTTCTTTGTTGTCTCTTTGCTTTATAATCATAATAAAATACTCTAGGGCATAGAGGGGAACTCAAACATCATACTACCATTACTATTTTTTTCTGTTGCTCTAGAGCTTAACAGCTATTTTGAGTGACTGAGTCTTTATCTTTCTGAGTATTTCTCTTCTATTTCTAAAAACCACAAAACCTCCTTCTCAACAGGAATTCAAGCTCCAATGGACTTGGGCATTTGCTTATGCTAGGAGTTAATAGCTTACTACGTGTCATTAGAGTTGGCTTCCAGTCATATAGTCAGCTGAAGAAGAGCCCACACAACATTATGGGAGTTCTAGGTAGCTCTGCTGTATCGACAGTGAGCTAGACTACTAGACTAGATAAGGGCAGTAGTGTCACAATGTGAGATGAACATGCATCTTAGAGAGCCTATTATGGTGAGATTTACCTTGAGTAGATTTGTAAAATCTTTATTATTTTTTCTTTTGGTTATTTGAGTTTTTCTCTTTATTCCCCTTGTTTTTAAGCTCTCTTTTTCATTTGATCATCTTCCTAGTACCTACTTGTTTAGTACATAATTGTGAGACATCTCAGAGATCTTTTATATTTTCATTTGTTATCACTCTTGTCTTGTAGTCAAATTCCCATTGATCCTCATCAGTGGTTGCTCAGACAACCTTCTATAGAGTAGCAGGCCTGAAAAGCCTAGCTAATCATTGACTCAGATCATATCATACCCATAAGGTTTGGTATGGGATATGGATGAGAGCTTGATTGAGTGTAGTAAGGCCCATAAGTGGTTTACTGACTATTTTACTAGTGAGCTTGTTACAGTGTATAAAGGTGGACAGGACACCTTAGGGATACCATGTGGATAGGATCTAGATTGAGCCTCCACTATTCTTTCTATACTTAGATTCTAAATAAGCTGTGTTTTCATATTTTAATTTCTTTCTAATACTCCTACTTCTTTCTTCTTCCCACAAACCCTTTAGCACACAATTGGGAACTGTCACTGCCCCTTTCTACTTGCTAATCATAGCTAAATTGTCACAAACTTCATTCAGTCATATCTCTACCAAATCTTTGACAATTTCCACAGTCTCAAAGCCAGCTTAAAAACCTTAAGAAGACCTTTTGATTGATGCCAGTCATGTCTCAAGGCAATCAATAATGGCCAAGATATTAAGCAGATTAACTGGTAACCACTATGTTACTGTTTATTAAATTGCTAATATCTCAGAAACCACTGTGATCAATGCTTTGGTTCTAGGCTCAGCAGAAGCCTTCTTCATAATGCTCAGAATGAGCCTAGAATGATCTCAAGACAATTAATATTAGTAGAGATATGAAGACCTCAATGTTTGCACATAGACTTTATTAATTACCCATAGATAGTCATCTACTGTCACAGTTGTACTATGGACCAGTAGTCACATACTGTATGGTTTACCACTACACCAAAAGGGCGACATTAGCAAGGCTACTTGCTAACAAGGGTCTAGCTATTTATGTAGTTTATTTGAATAGGTATTTTGTTATATCTCTATGATACTATTTAGTAGTCACTTTTCTATGACATAAATTCTCTTTTGCTCCTTTTAGCAGAACCTTTCTAGTATTACAATGATCTTTTCATTGGTGTCTATGACTTTGTTTGCTCTAAGATAGAGCTTTATAGCTCTCTACCAGTTCTCAAACATTTTCTTGTCTCCATTGAACCATTCTGGCTCTGGTACCATTGATTTGTAATTTATAACCTCTGCTGGTGCTATCCTGGCCATTGGTATTAGTGTACCTATGTGTGTTCTGGACATATTTCTCTTTGGTTGTCCTACTGATGATGTATTACTTAACTCGTTAAGTTCTTCTTTATTGCCTATTTTGTTGGCCTCTAATTCTGTCTTATATATTCTGCTCTTTGGATCCTTTTTGATACTCTGATTGTTCTTCACTGATATGAACTGAACTGAGTTGTTCTTCGAGGTTTTCTACCTCCTGTGCTTTGATTATATATTTGGTAGCAATCTTTGCGATATACCAATGGCCAGTCTGCTAGTTTGCCATCCTCCCAGTTACAAGGTGAGTTGGTGATGCTTTACCAAATGTTATGACCTTAAGAAGTAACTTAGGTTGTAACACTCAAGTAAAGACTTGAGAATGATATAAAAGTTGAGGAAGAAAAGGAATGATACAATTGGTAAAGCATAAGGAATACAAAAGAGTATCTACTGTATATATACCTATATACCATGAGGTGGAAATGAGGAATACATGTGGCAGATATGAGGTCTTCTAAGTAAAGAATATGCTCTACCAGTGAGGCACTAACTGAGCTATTAGATATATGAAGTAATATAAAACAAAGAAGCAGTTCATGTGTAGAACACCTGGAGTCAATGAGGTTGATCATTACAGTAAACCCTTCTAGACTCTACCAAGTAGGGCTATCCCAGATATCATACATGGTCCCAGTACTTGGAGGCTTGTGCTCATAAGACAAGTTGATCAAGTCCTTAATGCCTAGCTAGAAAAGGAAGTATTTGAGTTATGACTTAAGACATTACAAAGTGTACAGTCTCCAAGGGATAATAGTAGGACCAGTTTAAGTAAAATGAACAGTTCATAGCTACTCATAACACCTCTTACTCTTTGTCATCTCATATCAGTTACATTGTTAGGGCAAACTATCAAATGAGTAACAGTAGAAGCACTTTGGATAACAGATATAATGTATGATTTTTGGTTTAACTGAGATAGACATCATGGGGTACAGAATAATGGGATGGGAAATATATAGCATAGTTGATTATTAAATCAATGAACTTGAGTGTACATGAAGTTGCTTCATGGCTCAAGCCTACTATAAGGTATAGCTAGGTAGCAAGAAGGCAAGTGAGGGTAAATATGTGTACAGTATTAGTAGAAGATAATAAAGCTATCAGAAGTTGTAGTTGGAATATTGTTAGTATATATTGATAGCAGTCAATGGGACATACACAATACAAAGTATCTGTGATGCTCAACTATATATGGATTAATACTAGTAGTAGCCTGAGTTATGAGCTCTGTATCCAAAGGCTAGAAATGAACAAAGATAATTTAGCACATAAATTTGAAGACAAAACAGTAATGGACATACCTAGGGGATAGTTATGAAATTAACTGGCTAGTAATTATCTATTTCTCCAACCTGCTTGCAGTCTTCATTTTTATAAACATGTTATGACCAAGTGCCTCTAAAGACCAAATTTCCATAGACTATCTGGTTTTCCAAGTCTATAAAAGACAACTAGCAGTATAATGAATAAGTACAGACCACTTGCAATCATAAGAGCATCAAGGAAATGTCACACATGTGTGACATCTAATTGACTTGATAGATTAGGTAATAGATAACTTGACAGATCACTTGACAGTTGCACCCAAATGGGGACTTAATAGTTAAATACCTACTGTATGAGGTCTAATCCTCAGACTATGAGTCCTTATATATAAAATTGTGATGGTTTATGTACTAGAACAGATCATCATATGCTACTACCTATTGTTTTACATATGGTAGTGCCTTTGTGCTTAGAATAGTAATAACTTAACCATATGGAGGCTATTCTTTGTTCTAAAAAAGAACAGATAAGTATCTATAAGTAATTAATTAAGTTCATATACAAACATTGAGGACTTCATATCTCCACAAATATTAATTTCCTTGGCATTGTTTTGGACTCATTCTAAGCAGTATAAAGAGAGCTTTTTTTGAGCCTAGAAGCAAAGCATTGATTGTGGTGGTTTCCAAGATATTAGTGATTTAATAAATGGTACTATGGTAGTTACCTACTGATTTGCCTGATATCTTGGCCATTATTGATTGCCTTGAAATGTAACTGGTATTGATTGAAAGATCTTTTTAAGAGCTTTTAGGCTCCATTAAAATCATGAGAATTGTTGAAGAATTAATAGAGATATGGCTGAATGAAGTTTATGACAGAGCTTTAAGACAAAGTTTAGTATTGCTAGGGAGTTGAGTTATACAGAGAGGATTCAAAGTCACATATCTAATCACATAGTCAAGAGTACTACTGTGAGAATAGTCTATTATATAGCCAGAGAGTGCTACTATGAGGACAACTTTGAAACAGGAAGTTAGGGTGATACTAGGCAAGTAGAACTCAGAACCAGGGCTAGGATAGTAGTCTAGTATAGAGAATTGGGTTTCAACAAAATTACTACCATAATGGTTCATCAGCAGAGTTTTATTCAATCTTCCCTTCATATTTAAATTTGAACATGAATTTGCATAAGAGATATTATGCTGAAACATAGTATTAGCTAGGATGTTTTCCTTCGAGAACACACATCTCATTTATTTTAAAATTTATATTTACTGTTATCTAAACTGTAGTTGGGGAACTCTATAAAACAGAAGGAGAACAAGAGTATCACTAGCAAACTAGCCTCTTTAACACTATATCATAGATATGTGCCTATATTTTTCTTAGTATAAATATCATGTATTATCTTCCTTAGGATCCAGTCTTTTTATCTAGATCCTAGGTATGTAGTATATGCTTACTATCAAACCAACTTTCTTATCTAGATTCTAGTAATTCAAATATACATTTTACTTTGTTCTAATGTTACCTGCACTATTCATTTTTGTCATATGGTACCATACATTAAATCACCAATATCTTGATAACCACTATAATCAATGCCTTGCTTTTGAGAACATCAGAAGTACTCTTTATTATGCTTAGAATAACCCCAAAATAACCTTAAGGCATTTATATCACTTGAATAGAACAAAGAATAGCCCTTAGGTGGTTAGGTTGTTACTATTTCAAGGACAAAGACACTATCATATGTAGAACAATAAGTAGTAACATATAATAGTCTGTCCTAGTATACAAACCCTTACATTTATGTATATAAGGACTCATATGTTGAAATACAAATAGGTGAAGGTAACAAGTAAATTATAAATAAATAGATAGTGAATACCAAGTAACTATATTACCTATATACTTGTATCTTTATCATGTAACATAGCTACCAACATCAAGATACAACAGGATTGATCTCATTATTTGCATTGTTGACATAGCAAAATAAATTGAGTACAAGGGAAAAGAGAGAAAGACAGAAATGGTGTTTCCAAGACAACTTGATGTTATTCCATAACAAGGACATCACTCTATGACAATTGTGCAAGCTCACATGAGATCCTAATTCTAATATCATAGTCTGAGGATTAGACCTCAGACTTAACATCTTTTGTTACTGTTTAAACTTTGCTTATAAGCTCTTTTTGAACCCAAGTTTAACTAATCACAAATCAGTAAGTGGCCATTTTTAGCTTTGTTGGTAGTCACTTGCTTTATAAGAACTGAGTAATGAGCACTTAATCCTTCTTCTTATCTGAGTTAACAAGAAGAACTCAATAGTGTTACAAACTTTCTCTAAACCCAGTGTTTGAGTTAAGAAAGAATTATATAAACCAGAACAAAGCTGAGTCTGTACTACTACATTAACCCCTATATATATATTACATTAGTCCTTGTGCTCTCTATATCACCCCTCTGTCATAACAAACATCATCCTTACATCCTCCTGAGTGTACTATGTCATCTGAATATCATAGAAAGTAAACTCATTACATTATCCCCCTCCTAAGATCATGTTTTTGCAATATTGGCATATGTCTTTGTAGGTAGTTGAATGGTAGGATCTCTGGGTATGTCCAGATATTTTTGGTGAAATTCTCTGCATGACCTTGGTACTCCCTTAATTACTTTGTCTCTATTTTCCCAAGTTCTTTCTTCAAGTGACTGTCCTTTCCATTTGATAAGGTATTGTAATTTATTTCCTCTCCATCTAGAGTCAAGTATTTTTTCTACTTCCTGTACATTGGTTTGGTTGTTAGGGTTAGCAACTCTGTTATCAGATTTCTGTGATTATTGCTCAAATGTAGATGTTATATAAGAAGTAAGATAGGACTCATTGATGATGGGATAGATAGACTTCTATGTGGATGGGATCTTGAGTTTATAAGCCAATTTACCAACTTTCTGTATTATGAGAAATAGTCCTAATCATTTGGTCAACAATTTCTTTAAAGGTTGATTTGTGTTGTAATATGTTGCGTCTACCTATACCAAATCTCTGCTCGATCATTCTGTTTCTGGTTTTCTCCTTGAATTCCACTTTCTTTTCATTATCTCATTTATTTTCTTTAGTGCTGACTCCACCTCATCTCTAATCTTCTTGATTGTTTTGAGGAATTGTTTAGTTCCTGGAGAGTTTTTAGTTAATAAGTTTATGTCTTTGCCAATATTCAGGTGATGTCCTAAATTGACCACGAAAGGAGATTGTCCTATACTAGAGTGAATCTGATTGTTATAGGAAAATTTTGTGATTGATAACTATTCTGCCTAATTGTTCTGTCTATAGTTATAGTAGAGTCAAAGGTATTGTTCTAGTTCTTGATTGACTTGTTCTGTTTGACCATCAGTTTGGGGATGATAAGCCATTGAAGAATTTCTCTCTATTCCAAGTCATGAGCATAGTTCTTTCATGAACTTCGACACAAACTGTGGTCCTTGGTCACTAATAACCTTTTGGGGAATTTCCATGTCTTTAAAAACTCAATCCCAAGATACCTTGGTTACCCCTTATGTTATGATGTTCATATTGATTGGTATGTAGTAAGCCATCTTGGAGAAATGATCTACTATCACCAATATTCTATTGTATCCTGCTGACTTTAGTAGTGGTCCTATTAAACTGATACTAACAATCTCCCAGGGATTTTGTAGTATTTCGTTAAGGTAAAAATGATTTTGTTTGGGTTGTCAGTTTGGTTTGGTCACTTGGCATTTTTTGTATCCTGTGACATATTGTTTAATATCTTCTAATATTCTAGACTACCAGTAGTTTCTTGTTATTAGCTTGTATATTTTGGTATAACCTGGATGACCAGCTAGTTTGGAATTGTGATGTTTAGTGATAACTTCCTCTCGAAGTGTGGTTGAGTCAGGGATATATATCCTTTCTTTCTAAAGTAATACCTTTTCTTCTCTTCTTCAACCTTCCTTTTGTTACTCTATTGCTCCTCTCACTTCTTTTTCTATAAATTCCTCTGCCTCTTTTATCTCTTTTCACAATTTACCTTCTTGAGTTTCAATACTTCTGAACCATTCTCCTTTTAGTAATGTTTGGTCTACATTATCGTCCTTTCCCTGAGTATGATCTGGTCTTTGAGATAGTGCATCTATCTTTTTTGAGAGCTGCCCAGTTTGTGTATTAGTTGAAAGTCATATTCTTGTAACTCCATTATCTAGCAGGCTTGGCAGCAATTGAGTTTTTGTGGTTTCTTGAAGTATCCTAAATTCTTATGATCAGTCCATATTTCAAACTGATTACTTCCTATAAGATATTATTGCCATTGCTTAAGTCCTTCTATAATTGTTAGTAACTCTCAGTCATATATCTCATAGTTCCTTTCTGTTTTGTTCATTGCTCTAAATAGATAGGCAATAGGTCTCCAAGAACTGTTTTCTTGCTGTTATGATAGTATTCCCCCAATTGCATATTCTGATGTATCAGTTTTTAGTTGTAGTTTTTGTTTGGAGTTGAGAACCACTAAGATAGGAGGGTTTATCATTTTATTCTTGAGTTTGTCGAAGGTATTTTTCTCTTCATCTTCCCATTTCTACTCTTTCTTCCCAGTAAGTTCTGTTAATAGTTAGCAACTTTGGCAAATCTGGAAATGAATTGTGGGAAGGAGAATGAGTTCAGAGGGGAAAGTAGTCTTTGAGTTTTGTGATTGAGGGTAAAAGGATATCTATATTTTTTTGTGCCATGTCACATTTTTGTCTACTCTAACTTATGTAATAGCTAGAGTGTTCTCTAAATAATTAAATAATTAAATGAGAAAAAGGTAAGAAAATAAGAGAAACAAAGGAATAATCAAACTAAAGAAATAAAAAGAAAAGAGGAAGAAGTGTCAGTATTCTGTAGGTAGCCCAAAGGCTACCCCCACAGAATCAATGATAGAAATTATAAAATCCCAAAAACTATCATACTTTTCTCTTGTCTCAGGGTTTAGGCTATCCAGCTACTCCTTTGGTTTTGGTGGGATTGGTTTCTATATTATCTTGTGATAGAATAACTTTAAGGTATTTGATTTTTGTTTGGTAGAACTTGTATTTCTTAGGGTATAGCAATAATTTGTTATTAGCCAATATCTATAGTACTTGTCTTACTATGTCTCGATGCTCTTCTATGGTTTGGGTTAAGATTAGAATGTCATCCATGTAGATCACAATCTTTCCTGTCATGATTAATTTGTGAAATAGAATGTCTATCATAAGCTGAAAGGTTGCAGGCGAGTTGCATATGCCAAAGTATATCATCAAAGGTTCAAATAACCCTTGATTCATTCAAAAGGCCATTTTTTACTTATCTCTTCCTCTTATTCTCACATTGTTATATCTTCATTGAATATTTAGTTTCATGAAGTATTGGGCTCCTTGTACTTTGTTAATCAGTTCTTGAATTAATGGCAAAGAATATTTGTTTTTTATTGTTACTTTGTTAAGTTGCTGGTAGTCTTGTACTGGTTGTAGTGAGCTATTCTTCTTCTTTACAAAAAAGAAGAGAGCTACACAAGGTGATTTTGAGGGTTTGATTCTTCCTGACTTCAAGTGTTCTTTAAGGGGTTTGTTAAGTTCTTCCTGTTCTTTAACGTTTAATAGATATATCTTGCAGTTCTTTAACGTTGCGTTAGATATTAACTCGATGGCATGATTCCATTTAAATTGGTCTAGTAGTTTTTCGAATACTGCTTTGTTGAAGACCTGATCATTGAAGTCTTGGTATTCTTCAGGTATATCTCCTCTAATTTCTTCTATACCTTCACTTCTACTTTGAATGTTCAACTTTTCTCTTCTCTATGCTTCTTCTTCTAGGTTAATGAATAGCATGTTCTCTCTCTCTTCTATTGTTTCTTCTTCAACATCTTTGTCTTCTACTTTTTCTGGTTTTTTTGGTATATAGACCTTTTTACACTACTGCCAACAGTTTTGCAAACTGATTGAGGAATTTTTCCAGTTGATAGACCAGTTATGTTTCTGTAACCAATCATATTCTAGGAATAGGTCATGTTTGCTGAGGTTCATTACTAATAATTGAATAAGCTCTTGGTGATTGCCAATAGTCATGTTTATTTTGACAACTTTCATAACATTGTCATTCTTGTTTGCAGTTCCATCAGCGTTATGACAGGTGATCAGAAATGGTAGTTGTTTTATATTGAGGTTGTTTTCCTTTATAAAGTTCTAGCTTATACATGAGCTCATACTCCTTGAGTTGACTAGTGCCTGTTTGCAAAATGTCTTGTGAGTATCTGTTGTCATCAATTTAACTTGGATATTTAGCTGTTTATCTCCCATTTTCCTAATTATTGATGGTTTCTCTAGTGCTTTCAAGGCCAGTAAGACTTCATCATCTGTTATTTTGTTTAACTCTTTTATTTTTTCTTTTGTGCATTTTTCTGCTCTTGAACTATGGGTCTATACCTTTAGTATATCAATTGCTTTCACTTTGCTACTCCATCAGATTTTCTTTGCTACCTATTCCACTGAGTATCCTTTATTTGTTTCATATTTTCTTGTACCAAAATAATCCAAAAAGTCTTTCATTACTTTATCTGGTAATCTGACTTTTGAATTTACAAAGGCAGGTGAGTTGGTGTTTACTCCCTGTCTAGGAAAAAATCCTCCATTACATTCTCTGTAATCCTTACTTCTTCTCTCCTCTCTTTCTTTGGTTTGGAGTACCTTGCAGTGAGATAACCTGTTTTCCCACAGTTATAGCACCTTCTTATCTCTCTCTGCTTATCCACTTCCATTGCATTGGGATCTTGCCTTGGAATATTCAAAACTGGTTTTTTCTTTACATTACCTAAATTCTCCAAATTCTTTCTTCCTCTAAACTCTTTGATTGCCTCCCTTCTCGACCTCTCAAAACTTAATGCTTTTTCATACCATTCATTCAACAAATCTGAATTTCTTAGCTAACCAATCTCAACTAGTTTTTGTGCTAATACCGGGTGAATTCCTTTCTTGAATAAACCTACTAGTGCAATTTTGTTATAGCCAGAGAGTTCTTTCCAGGTGATAAATTCCAACCAGAAATCTTCAAGTAGTCTATTTCCTTGCTTCAATTTGGTCAATTTGTTGATGGCATGAGTTTGGGTTTCCGTTGATATGAAAAACTGTGCCATTTCATCAGCTATGTTCTCCTAAGTCTTGAAAGGGGGCTTATTGGTTATAGTTGATATGTTGAGGTCTCTATTGGTCTCTTTCCATTCTTTTTGGAAGGGTAGAAACTTCCTGATTTGAGTATCTGTCTATTATTGGGCCTAATTGTCCTTTCCTTCTTTGATTTTTTCTAAAGCTATTTTGATCTCTCTCCCATTCTTTTGAGATATTATTGCTTTGGAAAAACAATGTCATTTTTTTGGCACCAAGCCCTTACTTTATCTGGACTTCCTTTGAAGTCATCAGGTTCTTTCATTTTCCTTTTGGCTGGTTTGTTAGCGAAGTCCTTCTTGACTTCTTCCATGAAGTTCTATATGCTGGTTGCATAAATGTTCTTGGTTTCTCCTCCTAAATCCTTCCATGTGTCAGACAGGGAGTTGAAGAAGAGGATTATAATAGTAGTCAAGAATGCTGTGATGACAGTGAGTAGAATCATGGTAATAGAGTAAGATTGATTTAGTTTGATAGCTTCATTCTTATGTTACAAACTCCCTCTGAACCCAGTGTTCGAGTTAAGAAAGAATTATATAAACCAGAACAAAGCTGAGTCTGTACTACTACACTAACCCCTATATATATATTATATTAGTCCTCGTGCTCTCTACGTTACCCCTCTGTCATAACAAATGTCATCCTCATATCCTCCTGAGTGTACTACATCATCTGAACATCATAGAAAGTAAACTCATTACAAATAGAGTCCTCACTCAATTTCTGTATATTACTTATACATATTACCCTATCTACCACTATTTATAAAGTCCTATGTACTCCTTTTTATTTAACTCTCTCATGTGTCTGATCTTTAGAAATTAAAAGAAAAATAAATATTGACTCAAGCTATTTTGCCAAATCATGACATACTTGATTACATAGTAAATGTTGGTAGGAGAAAGTTCATGTAGATGTCCTCTGAGAAAGGCTAGAGTACTCTTTCTTTCAAATATTAGAGATTGTACTAATACTGATGTTATGTATACTAATTGTCACAAACTTCATTCAGTCATATCTCCACCAAATCTTTGACAATTTCCACGGTCTCAAAGCCAGCTTAAAAACCTTAAGAAGACCTTTTGATCGATGCCAGTCATGTCTCAAGGCAATCAATAATGGCCAAGATATTAAGCAGATTAACTGGTAACCACCATGTTACTGTTTATTAAATTGCTAATATCTCAGAAACCACTGTGATCAATGCTTTGGTTCTAGGCTCAGCAGAAGCCTTCTTCATAATGCTCAGAATGAGCCTAAAACAACCTCAAGGCAATTAATATTAGTGGAGATATGAAGGTCTCAATGTTTGTACATGGACTTTATTAATTACCCATAGATAGTCATCTGTCCTTTTCTTAGAACAAAGGACAGCCTCCATAAGGTTAAGTTATCACTATATTAAGCACAAAGGCACTACCATATGTAGAACAATAGATAGTAGCATGTGATGATCTGTCCTAGTGCACAGACTATTACAATCATGTATATAAGGACTCATAGTCTGAGGATTAGACCTCAGACTTAACAACATCTCTTGTCACTGTCTAAAACTCACTTTCTAAGCCTTTTTGAATATCTCAATATCAAATCACAAATTAGTAAGTGACCTTTTGTGATACTAACCTTAGTATCTCAAAGATAACAAGAACTAAGGTATGTAGAATAATCCAGGCATATTTAAGAGACCTTTTCTGACAACAATATTTATGGGAATATGCATCAAGTAGAAATGAGTAACAGTCTTTCTCATCTTGGCAGCTGTTTGATCTCCAACACAGGCAGGAACAAAATTGTTCAAATGAGTTGAATTCTAGAATTTATTGTGTGTGAACCAAACAAGATGACATAAATGTATTTCAGAGATGGGTAACCAATCATGTGGTGTCTTCAATGAAAAAAATCTTGAAGCCATTGTACTAGTTCAAGAGATATTTGTGTTTCATTTGACTTGGTAAAAACATTTGAATGGTTTTGTCCCTTACTGTAATAACATGACTGAAAAGAAACAAATAAAATATGAAATGTCTGAATGTGGATATGACATCTTGCCCTTGAACCAAGGGTAAAGTGTACCCTCAAAGATA
>Ga0157360_1000289_pt1 | contig 20158 bp, 17 predicted proteins | sample AttlaeALBM1_FD_111483 | JGI IMG/M metagenome (GOLD analysis project Ga0157360, IMG submission 111483) | Fungus gardens microbial communities from leaf cutter ant in Ribeirão Preto, State of São Paulo, Brazil - Atta laevigata ALBM1 | ecosystem: Host-associated > Fungi > Mycelium > Unclassified ... | reverse complement strand
GCTGAGCAGAGGTGGATGTGGCCGCGGGCGGTGCATGTTTATCCATAGAAACTGCCAATAGGCGCAATTGATATCCCTCTGAATATTGTCGCCTTTTGAGCAGTTCATTGGCTGTCGAAAAAACCTGCATTGGCCCACAAACATCCAGACTCATGAAATCGGGGTAGATCAGGCATGCCACTAAACGGGATTGACTGAAGACACTGGGAGACGACTGATGTCTGCCTGTGTGTGACACACTATGCATGTAGGCTGTTCCGTTGTGTGTTTTCATATGGAAAAACGCTGAGCGATGATATGGCAGGCCCATATTAATAGCTTTGTGTGTCTTCAGTGTGAGCGGTAGGGCAGATGACTACAATGACAATTATCGCGTAGATATAGACAAATAGACTGCCAAGGGAGCAGAGAGTATGCAGTGGGTCTGGCAAGGGGGGATAGGAACCCGACAGGTTATTGCATTGAGGCATTTTTGCGTCAAGGCAATAACCTATTGAAGCTCGGAAATATAGTGGGCAGGTCACGCCGTGAGATTATTTCTTCCGATTACGTGATACCCACCAGATAATAATCAACATGAAGATGGCGCCCCCCACACAAAGCTCGAAAATAACCCATGGGCCCTGAGTATGCCAATATTCGATATCTTCCGGCCGAGCCTCGCGCGCTGCCAAGGCGGGAGTCGCTATCAGTGATAGCATCAGGATCGATGCTAAACGCTTGTAAACACGCATTAAAGATGTGATCAGAGTCATCATTGCTCAAGGCTCGCACAAAAAGTATAAAAAAGTGACCATTTCAGGTATGGCGGCGTTATCTATGGGTATAGAGAGCTTTCATGGTGCCTGGCAAATGCCATTTACCCAAAGCAACGTGCCTCATACACAAATGCTCTCCTATAAATACGAGTGATGCCTCGGATGGGCATGCCATCGGTAGAAGGTGCTATACCGAGGGAGTTGCACCCATTCGCTGAACGCCATCGGAGCGGCTTACCAACACTATATCTGCTTTGCGATGCGCAAAAATACCGTTGCATACCACGCCGACAATCGCATTGATACGGTCTTCGGTTTCCTTTGGATTGGCAATCGGGAAGTCATACAGGTCCAGAATCTGGTTTCCATTATCCGTCACAACACCCTCGCGGTAGATAGGGGAGGCGCCAAGTTTGACAAGTTCCCTTGCGACATAGGAACGGGCCATGGGAATAACCTCGACGGGGAGGGGGAAGTGTCCCAATTGGTCACTGAGTTTGGAATCATCGGCAATACATATAAACGTATCCGAACATGCTGCGACGATTTTCTCTCTGGTTAATGCTGCACCGCCCCCTTTTATCAGTTCCAAATCGCCATTGATTTCATCTGCACCATCAATATAAAACGGAATCCTATCGACACTGTTAAGAGGTAGAACGTCAATGCCCATATCGGTTAGAAGCTGTGCACTTTTATCAGAGCTGGATACGGCGCCAGCGAACTTATGCTTATGTGCTTCCAGCCCTTCGATAAAAAAGGCCGCCGTGGAGCCGGTGCCAATACCGAGAATGGTGTCTTTCTGCAATGAGGGAACAACTTCATCCAGTGCTGCCTGCGCAACCAGGCGTTTTAAATCATCCTGAGTCAATTTAGGGCTAGACATTAACGGCTCCGATAAACCTCTGCCATGGAAACGGCAGGGTGATGAAAGAGTGGCGTACGATCAAACATATTCATATGACAGGATAGCCATTGGCACGAGCTGCCAAGGGCATGAACATGTGATGATTTAACACGGTGTAAACTTGTATGGGTAGCCTAATTATAGAACTGACGGGCCTCACAAGTGAATCATAACGAATGAAACAAATGTTAGACGAAGGCAGTAACGGCTTAAACAATGGATGATTGAGCAAAAATCACGTATCGTCGAAATAATATATACTCAATCACCGTTTTTTATACAGCCTTGTTTTCCCGTCAGGTACGGGTCTGTTTTGGAAGTTCATCATGTCTGCAAGCTCTATGCTCGAATCGTATGCCAAACGAATCCTTTCTGCGCGGGTTTATGAGGCTGCAATCGAGACACCCCTTTCGTCTGCACCACTTCTCTCCGAACGTTTGCATAATCAGGTGCTGATTAAAAGAGAAGATTTACAGCCCGTTTTTTCATTTAAAATCAGAGGGGCTTATAACCGAATGGTGCAGCTTTCTCCTGAACAGCGTGAGAAAGGCGTTATTACGGCATCAGCCGGTAACCATGCGCAGGGGGTCGCATTGGCGGCGAAGCAAATGGGTGTCAAAGCCGTCATCGTTATGCCTGAAATTACGCCGGATATCAAAGTCAATGCAGTGAGAGCCCGTGGGGCTGAGGTGGTACTTCATGGTGATGCATTCGCTGCGGCGCTGGAACATGCGCGCCATCTTCAAAAAGAACACGGGTACACCTATGTGCCACCTTTCGACGATCCTGATGTTATTGCGGGGCAAGGGACGGTAGCAATGGAAATCCTTAGGCAGTATCAGAAGCCTATTGATGCCATATTTATACAGGTGGGCGGTGGTGGATTGATCGCCGGGATGGCAGCCTATATCAAATATCTTCATCCGGATATTCGCGTAATCGGAGTTGAACCCGAGGATGCAGCATGCCTCAAGGCCGCGCTTGATGCCGGTGAGCCGGTCAACCTGCCTACGGTTGGTCTTTTTGCAGAAGGTGTGGCTGTGGCACGGATAGGTGAAGACCCTTTCAAGGTAGCAAAAGAATGCGTTGATGAAGTGATTACTGTTTCAACGGATGAAATTTGTGCCGCAGTAAAAGATATTTTTGAAGATACCCGTGGTTTGGCAGAACCCTCGGGTGCCGTTTCATTGGCGGGATTGAAGAAATACGTACAGCGTGATGGCGTAAGAGATCAAACGTTGATTTGTGTAAACTCCGGCGCCAATACCAATTTCGACAGGCTCCAGGGGATTGCTGAACGTACTCAGGTTGGTGAACAACGTGAAGCCATTCTGGCAGTGACCATTCCTGAGGGGCCCGGCAACTTTAAAAGCTTCTGCCGTATTATCAGCGATAGAATGGTAACGGAATTCAACTATCGGTACTCTAACCCTAATGAAGCCAGGATATTCGTTGGCCTTCAGGTACAGCCTAACGGTCAGGATCGCATGGATATCATCAATTCACTGCGTGAAGCAGGGTATCCTGTTGAGGACCTTTCGGATAATGAGTTGGCCAAGATGCATGTGCGTCACATCGGCGGTGGCCGTGGCCCTCAGGATAAAACAGGAGATCTGGAAGAGGTTTTGTATCGTTTCGAGTTTCCAGAGCGGCCGGGTGCATTGTTGAATTTCCTTGATCATCTGCCGGAAAGCTGGAATTTATCTCTTTTCCATTACCGTAACCACGGCGACGCTTATGGGCGTGTTCTGGCTGGCCTCTACGTGCCGAGTCATGAAATAGAGGGGTTGGAATCACTGCTTGATACTATCGGCTATAGCTTCTGGAATGAAACCGATAACCCGGCCTATAACCTGTTCCTTCGCTAGGCTCTTGTCTGGATGTTAATTGCCCCGATGTTTCACGTGAAACATCGGGGCAATTTGTTTCTCATATCTACATCGTTTTTCTAACCTTTCGTCGCATGGCAGTCATGCTGCAAGTAGGCAACACTCTCTCGGCAGAATGAGGGACTCTGCACGTAGCACAAGGTATGTTTTATATTATCAATTTCGTGGGAGGTTTCTCATGACTCATTTCAAACGCATCCTGCTTGCCACTGACTTTTCCGAAAGTGCTACCAACGCGGCTGCTCTAGCCCTCTCGATTGCGGCTTTGTCCAATGCGAAGCTGATTGTTCTTCACGTTACAGTCCCGATTACGCAAGGGGAGGATGTTGATATCAGTTCTTTTGCAGAAATCGTGGATCTTGATGAAATCAATCAGGAGCTTCTCAATGAAGCGCAAGAACGTTTGTCTCGCTTTGTCGATCAATATCTTTCACCGAAGGAGAATGAATCCAACGTGAGTTGGCCTGAGGTAGAGACACGTGTCGTCAGCAACGCCTTGCCCAAACGAGTCATTATCAGTAAAGCTCAGGAGCTCGAAGCCGATTTGATCGTAGTGGGAACCCAGGGGCGTAGTGGCCTCAGCCGTATGCTAGTGGGCTCAACTGCGGAATATATCGTGCGTTCATCACCGATACCGGTGCTTACGACGCGTGTCACAAACGATAAAGAAAAAGGCTGATATCAACGACGTAGGTATATATCGTTGAGCTCGTCAGAAGAGTGTTTTTCCTAAAAAGGGTCATACTTGTTACGGTGTTGACCCTTTTAATAATCGAAGTGACGATGTGTTATACGACGCCCCAGCGTGTGCTACTGCCGCCCAGGTAAGGATGGACAATCGTTTCGCCCTCTCCCAACTGCTCAGGGTAAAATACCTCTTGTCGGGCTAACGTGATCTTTTCCTCGTTAACCGGTAAGCCATAGAAGCGCGGGCCATTCAGTGAACAAAACCCCTCGAAAGCGTCCAGTGCGCTTTCTTCTTCAAAAACTTCCGCATAGGCACCCAAAGCGGCATCGGCGTTGAACACGCCTGCACATCCGCAAGCAGATTCTTTTGCATGGCGAGGATGTGGAGCCGAATCCGTCCCTAAAAAGACCCTGTCAAAGCCACTGGCAACCAGCTTGCGAAGTGCCTTTTGGTGAATGTTACGCTTCAGTATGGGGAGGCAGTACAGATGAGGACGCATACCCCCTACCAGCATATCATTACGATTGTGACGTAAATGCTGTGGTGTGATGGTCGCTGCCAGATTTTCATTACCACTTTGTACATACTCGGCCGCATTTTTTGTCGTAATGTGCTCCATCACCACTTTCAATGCCGGAAAATCACGACGCAGGGGCTCAAGCACTTTTTCAATAAAGACAGCTTCACGGTCGAAAATGTCGATATCCGGTGAGGTAACTTCGCCATGCACCAACAACGGTATCCCTATGCGTTGCATGGTGTCCAGAACCGCGTGTATTTTTGAAATATCACTGACCCCATGACTGGAATTGGTTGTGGCATTGGCTGGATACAATTTGGCAGCGGTGAAAACATGTTCGTCGACACCCCGTTCTAGCTCGGCAGGTGCCAGATCGTCTGTCAAATAGCAGGTCATTAAGGGAGTAAAGGTATTCCCTTCTGGTATGGCGGCTTTAATACGATTCCGATAGGCAATGGCATCCTTCACGGTCGTGATCGGAGGCACTAGGTTTGGCATGATGATAGCTCGGGCGAAATGAGCACTTGTGCTGGGGAGGACCGTTTTCAGCATATCGCCATCGCGAAGATGCAAGTGCCAGTCATCTGGCTTGTGAATGGTGAGTTGCTGGAAGGGGGAAGAGTTTGACATGATTTATTCGCTTGTAGTGTCGATGCTCGTGATATCGGTGCAAATCAAATGGGTGAACGCTGAATCGTGGACAGTGGGGAGCGGGTTACTGTCCTGATTGACTTGTGTCTACTTCGGGATTTTACACGATCGCTCATGCAAACGCTTGGAAGGCTGTTGACATTTTTACACGATTGAATTTGCACAATGTAACGAATGGACTATAAATAATTGCAACAGAAATAGTGCTTGTGTGCTTTAATGCGTGCAGCTTCACACCCTTCTACGCTTGTTAGCTGATGTTGCCTATCCCATGGCCTTCGGAGCAGGAATGAAAAAACGTAAACCTGACTTTCTCGTGATGTTGTTCGTCATTTTTGGCATAGGCATGGTAGCAACGACATACGCTCAAGCCATAATGCGTTAGCATGTCATTGCACGTGTTTTGATTTGTTTTTCAGTAGCCATCCACGTTGCGCTGTCACGATGTTCTGAAGCGGTATATCCCAAGGGGCCAGTTCGAGCTTCTTCACGCGTTGACAGTCATGTGCCAGTCCTACCAAAGCGGGCCTATTGTCACTTCCCGGTATGCTATCGCTCGTTCGCTTGAAGCTCAGGCTGCGGTCATAAAAACCGCCTCCCATTCCCAAGCGTCCTCCCTGCTCATCGAATCCAACCAATGGCATCAAAATCATATCCAATGCCCAAGCTGGATGCCGTTTTGAGGGATGGGCGGCCGAGCGCGTGTCCGGTTCCCAAATACCAAACCTGTTGCGAGAAAGGCGCGTTCCAGGCTGCAGGCGAACGAACCAAAGCCGGTTTTCAACAAAGGGGCGAAGCACAGGAAGATACAGGTTGATTCCGCGCCTGTGGAGATAGGGGATGAGGAGTGATGGATCAATTTCGCCATCATTGGGTAGGTAAAGAGCGAGATGACGCACGCTAAGGAGTTCATTCGCAGACAAAATGGCTCGACACAAGCCTATTGCTGCTTGCTTTTGCTGTGTAACAGAGAGTGATCGCCTTCGCTGGCGTAACTGTCGCCGTAATTGCTGACGATGTGTGGCGTCTGTGTGTGGCGACGGCTGACTTGGGTATTTGCTGCCCCTCCATGAGTGGAGACGGGGAGAGATTTCAGGGGGGCATGCTGGCAATAAAGGGGACGCTGCAAAGAGGTAATGCGCCTTACGTATACGGCCAGTGCGGCGCGATAGTGTACGCTGTAACATGAAGTTCTCCAAAGTGCCGCTGTTGTGCTGGCCCTGAACCTACTGGTTCAGGTGGGTGGCTCCAGAAAAGACCTTAGGCGTTCCGTCGCACGGACATGCACACAGTCCTCCCTAGCGAGCCTCCCGGGGGTTTAGCATAGGCTCGAGGGACGATGACAACTGGCAAGCACCCCAGAGAACAGCTCTTATTGTATCAGATGACGCTGGTGACAACAGGCCCGAATAAAAATACTCGCATGTTTTTTTATGAAGGCTGGAAAAGAGGTAGTGCTACTCGCTGTTTTTAGGCATCACGATGTGGAGGGAACGCTGAAAGAGCAGAGTCAATACGTCGTGTAAGTTGCTCTACTTCTTTTTCGAGAGCATGACGACGCTCGATTTCACGCTGTAATTCATGCGTGATATTCAGGGCAGTCATTAATACAACCTTGTCATCGCCAAGCACGCCTGTGTGCTGTTTGACACCGGCGAGAGCACTATCCAGATAGCGGGCCGCGCGCTCCAGACCTTCTGCTTCACCCTCTCCACAGCGAAAAGTATATTTTTTACCAAGCAAGCTGATCTCTACTGTGCTTTGGTCGGTGTCGCTCATGCTGCGCTCCTGGTATGTAGCGTGAACCAATCCGGCAGGAAAACCCGGGTGGTAAAGTGTTATCCTGTGCCACTACTGGCTACTAAACGAATGCATCGCTTTGAGTACATGTTTTCAAAGTACTGCTTTCAAAGTATCGCTTTTTGAGAACGGCGTTTTGAGTACTGGCTCTCGAGTATTTTGTCTTGAATATCCGGTGCATAGTGTCGTCCAGTCCGAGCCGGGAAATGTATCCTGGTGTGTCGGAATAATGGGCTGCTCACAAGAATTGGACAACAGTCCGCTTTGAATATTCAGTTTTCAAACGATGCTGGCATAATTTTACCACTATAACAGGCCTGATGCCCTAACGCAGGTAACTTGGCAATCTTCCGGCAATGAAGGTCGGGCTTGTTGAACGATTGTGTATGAGCCTGCGGTGCTGTGGCTTTCATTTTCTTTGTGATGGGGAAAAGCGGGTCGTCGGAAAGGGCGATGATGGTTGGACACATTTTCAGGAACAAACGAGGGTATGATGAGTAATATACCGAATGGTGCCGAAGAAGCAGCTGACTTCTCTGTTATCGCTGACCTTTTTTTAAGTTATGGGTCACTGTCATCACCATCTTTTTTCGATGGAAGAATGGTGGCTTCACTTGGATTGAGTTCTGAAGACGACGTTGAGGCTACAGACGAATGGCTTCGAGAAGTGTGTATTATCCTTGGCGTTGAGTCCCCTCGTAGCCGGGAAGATGCGGCATTGATACTGGGCTGGCGTAGTCAGGCAAAGGAACAGCTAAGTGCTGAGCAAATGGATTATGAGCCTTTATTACCGGATGAACTTTTTTCGTTATCCGAGCGCGCAGAAGCCTTGAAAAGCTGGGCCTCCGGCTTCAGCGAGGTCATTGACGATCATGGTCGCAGTACTGAATGGTCGGAAGCGCTCATAGAGGCATTGGATGCCATGAAAGAAATCAGCCAATTGGACCTGGATGAAGGGATTGGTGAGGATACAGAGACCGAAGCCGATTTGATCGCCTTGACAGAGCATGTACGAATCACTGCGCTTACGCTTTATATCGAGAACCACCCGGGGCAGCCGCACGTTCTGGACGATGGAAGCAATAAGGATTCCTCGTCTGAACCCCCACAGATTCATTAGCGTCTATTGTGTTGGTCGTTTCCCGAGGAGGAGCGCTTGCTGTGAGAGAAGCGATACAGGCCTGTGGATGGCGCAGGATGCAAGGGTGGCACCAAAAGGCAATGAATATTGCGTGTTTGTTGGGTGCGTTGTTTAGGCTGGTTATTCAGTATAACAACACGATTCAACGTAATCAGGAGCATGTCAGGGATGGCAGAAAATAAACCACTTGAGCACTACGACATTGCGATTATTGGTGGGGGGCTGGTTGGGGCTACTTTTGCGTTGTCCCTTTCGTCGCTCATCGAGCGCTTTGGACTGAAAGTGCTAGTGATTGAGGCTTCCGACATCGGTCAATCAGCTCCTGCCTATCAGCCTAGCTTTGATGAACGCAGCAGTGCTTTGGCCTACGGTTCCCGATTGCATTTCGAGCACCTTGGGATTTGGTGTTCTGACGGGCAGTTATCTGGTATCGAAGAACAGGCAGCGCCCATTCGACATGTTCATGTTGCTGAACGTGGGCGACTGGGGGCAGTGCGTTTGAATGCGGCCGAAATGAATACCGAGGCACTGGGGTATGTTGTGCCCAATGCGTGGATGGGCAATGTGCTCGTTCAACACGTTCGCAATTTACCGATCGAGTGGCGCGCACCGGTGCGTGTTGAGGCTATCCTGCCGCAGGAGGGCGGCTATCTTATACAGTTGAGTGATGGTTCGAACGTTCGTGCGGATCTTACTGTGCTGGCTGACGGGGGTCGTTCGCCCCTGAAAGGATTGCTGGGGATCGAGAATTCTGTCCACGATTACCAGCAGAATGCATTGATCAGCACCATTGAAGTATCACGTCCTCATGGCGGAGTGGCCTATGAACGGTTCGACCCGAAAGGCCCAATGGCATTGCTCCCGCTTCAGGGGAATCGTATGGCATTGATATGGACGCTCATACCTGATCGTATGGCGGAACTCCAGCAATTGAATGACGCTGATTTCCTGCGTGAGGTACAAGCGTTTTTCGGTGATCGTCTTGGGCGCTTCATGCGTGTAGGTGAGCGCCATTCCTATCCGCTGAAGTTGGTGCAAGCCGAGGAACAGGTAAGGCCACATCTGGCAATCCTGGGAAATGCAGCGCATACCATGCATCCTGTGGCTGGTCAGGGGTTCAATCTGGCCTTAAGAGGATTGATGGATTTGCGGGAAACGCTGGAAGGGGCTCTGGAAAATGGGATTCCTGTTGGTGCGGCAGAAACGATGAATACCTTCGAGTCACGTCGTAAACGTGATCGTGATGGGATGGTGCAGGCGAGCCATCGTCTTGTTGAATTGTTTGGTGTTGAACATCCATTGTTTTCCCATGCACGTGCCGCGGGATTGATCGGATTGAATTTGATTGCTCCCCTGAGGCGGGCATTGACGCGTCGTGCGATGGGGATCGAGCGTTAACGCCTCGTTTTATCAGCTGCATGCGATCGGGCTATTAATGGGCGCGCTGGGTAGCTCGCACGGAATGGCTCGAGGTGAGGGGCTATGCTCGCAGTATTTGTCTGACACTTGCCAAGTGTGTTCATTGAATGTGAGTTTGGGCTCAAGTTGTCAAAAGTGGTTCATTTACAGGATTCATAAGGGTGGTTCATATGGCGCAGTATGATGTGGCTATTGTTGGCAGCGGTATTGTAGGGGCCACTATGGCTGTACTCCTTGGGGAATCCGGTTTACGGGTCGCTTTGATCGACGCGGGTACACAGAAGCCCCACTGGTCTTCTGATATCAAGGATTCGCGCGTGAGCGCTATCACAGAAGCGTCACGGGCACTTTTTACGTCCCTGGGCGTTTGGCCGTCTATTACCGCACGCCGAGTAAGCCCCTATACGCATATGCAGGTATGGGATTCCGAAGGGATGGGAGAAATCAATTTTTCCGCAAGTGAGGTAGGCCGTTCATGTTTGGGGCATATCGTCGAGAATAGCGCCATTATTGATAGCCTGCTGGAGCGGCTACATACGATGGAAAGCGTCACTCTCTTTCCTCAGGAAAAGATAGTGGGATGCCACTCAGTTCCTGAATCCATTGTTGAAAGTAAGCGCTCACTACTCTTCCAAAGTGGCAATGAGATAGAGGCATCCGTCGTCGTGGGTGCCGATGGGAGTCGTTCCACACTACGAAGGCTGTTGGGCATCGGCGTTGATGAATACAAGACGGGTCAAACCGCTATCGTGGCCAGTGTAGAGCACGTGAAACCTCACGAAAAAACGGCTCGTCAGGTATTCCTTCCCACCGGGCCTTTGGCTTTCCTTCCTCTGGCCATTGAAGGGCAAGCTCAGCAGTGGTCATCTATCGTATGGTCTGCAGATGAGGGCGAAGCTCAGCGTTTGCTCGCGCTTGAATCTGATGATTTTGCCCACGCGCTTGAAACGGCAATGGAAGGGCGTTTAGGCCAGATGCGTTATGTCAGCCGACTGTTTTCCTTCCCTCTTACGCAACGCCATGCTCAAAAATATGTATTACCGGGTGTTGCTTTGATCGGAGATGCTGCACACAGTATCCATCCTCTTGCTGGGCAAGGGGCCAACCTTGGGTTAATGGACGCAGCCGTCCTTGCTGAAGAGCTGGTAAGGGCTCACAAACGTGGTGCGCCGTTGGGCGACGAGCGCGTGTTGGCACGTTATGTGAGGCGCAGGAAATCCGATAATGGACTAATGTTAACGTTGATGGATGCTTTCCGTATCGGATTCGGCGCCAAAAACCCTTTGATCAGGGTAGTCCGCAACGCAGGTCTGAGCATGACCAACCGGCTGCTACCGGTGAAGCGAGCCATGATTCGTCAGGCACTCGGAAATCACAGTGACTTGCCTGTACGCATCAAGTCTCATATGACAGTAGAGTAATTGATAGTCAAAATAATGGCCGATACTTTGCTCATCAAGTACGTTCTCCCTGTAGACGTGTATAACGTTCTAAAATAATAATCGGGGACACTCATAAAAAGCCACGTTGAGCATTTGGCACGTCGTGAGGAATAGGATGACTACTCTTTTGTGGGGATATATCGTTACCGTATTGCTGCTAACGATAACGCCCGGATTGGATACCGCGTTTATACTTCGGACCTCTCTTTCTCAGGGAGGCAAGCAGGCTTTTTTGGCTGCATTGGGTATTAATTTGGGGCTGTTGTGTTGGGGAATACTGGTTGCGGTGGGGCTAGGCTCTTTGTTGATGGCTTCTGCGCTGGCCTTTTCCATCATAAAATATGTGGGCGCATGTTATCTTGGTTGGTTGGGGATTCGGATGCTATTGAAGCCTCGCAAAAGCTTTCAGGTAGATTCGAAAGCAATTCCTGTAAAAGCCTCCCGTTGGCATTGGTTGTTCTCTGGACTGATGACCAACCTTTTAAATCCCAAGATCGGGATTTTTTATGTCTCGTTCCTTCCTCAATTTGTACCGTCAGGAAACAACTTTCCGCTCTATGCCCTGTTTTTAGCCTGTATTCACGTCATGCTTGGGATAGTGTGGAGTGGCAGCCTCATTTCAATGACACGGCCCTTTGCGTGTCATTTACGCTCAGGCAATGTCGTCCGCTGGATGGATCGCATGACGGGCGGGGTTTTCCTGGTCTTTGCTGCGCGACTAGCCGTTTCAAGAGCGTGAAAGCCTGGACTCTGCGTTGACCTGTTATTTTCGAGTTATGCTGCGTCCAGGGCGGGCAGAGTAGAGGAAAAGCCATGTTCGAGATTGCATGGCTGGAAAATATTCCGTTATCTACCTGTCGCTAGCCTGTTATCTGGATGCTGAAGCCCACGCCGTTGGATTGATGGGGCTACCGTTTTGGCGCACTTCGAAATAGAGTTCTGGTGAAGAAAGCCCCCCTGTATCGCCAACGGTGGCAATAACCGTTCCTCGCCGGACATGATCCCCCACGCTAACAATATTGCGTTCATTATGAGCATAGATGGACATTGAACTGCCATGATCAACGATGACGATATAACCAAATCCATTTAGCCAGTTGGCAAATACGACCTCACCACTTCTCAATGCATGAATTGGAGTGCCGGCATTGGCGCTTAGTACCACACCATTCGTGTTTATGCCATCTCCCGCCCCATAGCCGGATACCAGCCTGCCATTGATCGGCCAGCGGCCACTCCATGCAGAACCTGAAAGCTGACGTTGTGGTGGTGATGAAGGCTGGGAAACCTGCGGCGTATTGTTAGCGCTTTGTGGCGTCGCATTCATTTCCTGTTCGGATAACTGTGAACCGGATGAACCCGTGCCGCCTGCACTGGAACTGCTGCCTGATGAGCTGCTGGATTGCTGTTGGCTCTGTTGTGCCCTGCGTCGAGCTTCTTCCTGTTGCCTGCGACGTTCAGCCTGAAGTTTCCGCTGCTCGGCCGCGCGTTTGGCTGCGGCTCTGCGTGCTGCCTCAACTTCCTGTTCTATACGAGCCAGAGTTGCCTGGGCCTGATCCCGTTGAGTGTTCAGATCGCTTAACCTGGATTGGGCATTGGTATAGCTGGCATTAATACCATCAAGCACTCGTTGGCGGCTCTTTTGTTGCGTTAACAGGCGTTGAGCATTCTTCTTCTGGGCAGCAATCAGCTTCTCCAATTGCGCCTGCTGCTGTTTAACCTGACTACGGTTCTGGGAGATTTGATTATTGAGGCTGGCAATCGCGGCCAAGCGCTGCTGACGCGCATTTTCGATCGCGTTGAGATAATGCTGGTAACGATTGAGCTGCGTCATGTCATGTTGCTCAAGCAATAATTGCAGCTCGGGTTCTTTTCCCAATCGATAGAGCGCATTAAGAAGGGCTGCCAATGCTTTTTTCTGTGCATCAGAAGCTGCTTCCAATTTAGTTGATTGTGCCGCTAGCTGTTTGAGTTTTTGGGTCGTTTGCTGGTGCTGTGTATCTAGCTGAGCAAGACGTGTATGCGTGTTGGCGAGCGTCGTCTCAGCCTGCTCAAGTGCCTTTTGGGCCTGTGCACGTTTACCCCGAGTGGCTTGCAACCGGTTCTGCATGCTCGAGATAGATGCTGTGATCTGCCTCAGTTGTTGTGTGGGTACGTCCGTTGGGTCTGCATGAGCCGCAGATATACTCCCACCTATCAGTGCGAATAAGGTGGACACCCCCAACCCCAATGCCAAATGTTTGGAAGTATTGGGTTTTTCCGCCTTTACGGCAACAGCAAGTTTTGAAGATTCGCGAATAAACAAAGTCTGGCTACCATCATCGGAAACATGGGTGGTGGTTCTATTATCCTGCAGAGCTGACAGGATACAGTAAAATGTCAACAAACGACTTGTTGAAAGAAAACCGAGTCTGACACATGACAAAGATAAACCTGTTTGGAGGATGATAACGTAGTCGCACCATTAACAACAGGCTAGCCTTCATGAAGCATTTTTTCTGGTCACTAATGTAGCATCGAAAATAGGGGAATTTGCTATTCTTTTACTGTCTGGTCATCGAAAGGGAGAGTGTCATTATTTCGATTTGGGTGTGCTGAGGGGCGTTTGGCTTATTGTAGGTCCAAATATTCAGGAAGTGTAAAATTTGGGAGTAGTAAAAGGGAAAAATTATTTCATGCTCTCTCATTACCGGGTGGCTGGTGTATACTGCTCGCGTCAATTCGTGGCTGCTCGGGGGTTTTCCCTGATTTGGGTAGAATGCCGAACCCACTAGCATTTTTAGTTTGAATTTCGAGTTTGAGAGCCCGTAAATATCATGTTTGACCAATATATTCAGTTTGCCTCGCATCACCCTTTTCTGGTGGGCCCTTTTATTGTGCTTTTATTGCTTTGGGCAACCTATGAATCGCGACGTTCACAGTCTGACACCGTAAGCCCCGGTGAGGCGACGACCCTGATCAATCGCTCAGATGCACAGGTAGTGGATTTGCGTGATCCCAAAGAGTTCAAAAAAGGATTTATTTCAGGCGCGGTCAATATTCCCAAGGAAAAACTTGAAACCCGTATCGGAGAGCTTGATAAATATAAGCAGAACCCCATTATCCTTGTATGCAAAACAGGTCAGACGTCTGCTGCTGCCGCCCAGACCTTGGCCAAGAATGGTTTTGCCACTGTGAAGCGCTTGCGTGGTGGAATGGCTCAATGGCAAGCTGATGACCTTCCAACTGTGACACGTTCCAAGTAAACAGGTTGATGGCGATGCGTCGGTATCTCAAGACGTTCCATTTTATTTATGGAAAGCCATCCTGTGGCGAAAATGCGTAAACGCATGGGTTATAGGCGCAATGTGTCAGCCGGCATTGGCAATACAGCCAATGTTAAATACACATTGGGTGTGGGTAGCTCATTTGGATATAGCGTTAAAGAAAGATAGAACGAAAAAATACTACACTCTTTTTATTGCCGGCAGAGGTCAATAAAAAGAGTGGGTTATCTTGATTGGGCGATGACGCACGAGCGATGATCATCACCAAAAGCATTAAATTAACAGACATCAAAAGTCAGGAGCTAGGAATGAGCGACGCAAACGCACAACAACAGGAAATTCAGTTCGCACTGCAACGTATCTATGTAAAGGATATCTCGTTCGAGGCTCCAAATTCTCCCTCTGTTTTCCAGCAGGCATTCCAGCCCAAGGTGAAGCTGGATGTTGACAATAACTTTACTAAAGTAGCTGAAGATCTTTATGAGGTGGTTGTGCATGTGACTGCACAGGTTTTTAATGGTGAAGAGCAAACTACGGCTTTTCTTGCTGATGTTCAGCAGGCAGGCTTATTCAGTATTGCAGGATTGGAAGGCGAGCAGCTTGACCATACTCTGAATGCTTTCTGCCCGAACATCCTTTTCCCATATGCGCGTGAGTGCATTGATAGTCTCGTTAACCGCGGTAGCTTCCCGACCCTGATGTTGGCACCTGTTAACTTTGACGCATTGTATGCTCAAAAACAGCAGGACGCTCAAGGCGCAAACAATCCGCAATAATGATGCGCGTTTATCTTGAGTTTTCCTTGATGGAGCATATTGGGCAGAGTATAGCTCTGCCTGATGCTCAGGCACGCCATGTGGGGCGTGTCATGCGGGCGCGCACCGGGCAAGAGCTCTTTCTTTTCGATGGCTGTGGTCATGAGGTTCGTGCTGTTGTCGAAAGCGTTGAGCGTCGTAAAGTCGGTGTGCGACTCCTGGAGAGTATACAGCCCATTCCTGAGTCACCTTTACGTATGCATTTAGGTCAAGTGGTCTCTAAAGGGGACCGTATGGATTATGTGATCCAAAAGGCGACGGAACTGGGAGTGGAAGAAATCACCCCGTTGTATAGCGAATTTGCTTCCGTTCGTATAGATTCCGAACGTGAGAGTAAAAAACTCGAACATTGGAGAGGCGTCGCCATTAGCGCTTGTGAGCAGTGCGGCCGCGCAACCGTTCCGAAAATACTACCGCATCAGACATTGGCCGGTTGGGTTGGTGGAAGGGAAGAGACCTTGCGCTGGATACTCCATCCTGGTGAAAGCGGTTGCAATGGCAGTTCGCCATTTCAGAGTGTTTCACGTGAAACATCGACTTTTTCCGGTGCTCTACTGGTAGGTCCTGAAGGAGGCTTCTCAGAACAGGAAATCGTGTTGGCGCAGCATCACGGCTTTAGTGCGCATGGTCTTGGGCCACGTATATTGCGGACGGAAACAGCGCCTGTGGTTGCTCTCTCTTTGCTTCAGCATGCCTATGGAGACATTTAGTCCCCTTATTCAATCTTATTTGTAATACTCGCAAGTAATTTAGGTTATCCTGAAAAGAAGTGAGATCACTTTTCCTTTCTTTCCATCCTGAGCAATACACCTTTTTGTTGATGTGGCTCTTTACGTGACAAGTAGCATCAGTACAAATACAGGGTTGTTGAATATCATCCACGATAGATAAATCCAAAAATAAAAGCCGTTTTACCCCTAAAATCGGGTCAACAAGTGCCGATAACTCATGTATAGAATGTTCGAATCATAAGCAGAACCCTCTATTTCATAGTGGGTAGTCCAACGACTTTCAGGTGATTATGCATATCCATGTAATCATACAAAGTGGTCGTGTAGCGGCTGTTTAGTACGAACAGGTCTAACAGTGGCAAGTGCGCTGATACATTGGGCAGTTTTAGGCACATTCGGCGGTGTGTACGCCCGGTAATCAGTAATACACATTGTAGTATTCGTGAGTATCAAGAGATTGCCGGTTATTGCGGGATTGATATTCATAACGGTATTTGTAGTAGGCACATGGGTTATGCGTCATATTCAATCTTCTGTGGCGCCTGACCGTTGATGCTTACCGAATGTGCGATGATTGAATATTATCTATAGCCATCATCTGTGATTTAGAAGGCCCGCTTTACGACATCGCTCATATTGTCCCATCAGGTCAATTTGGTGGGCAACACAGGCATTGTCATTGTTTTTACAACTGACTCGGGTCCAATGGGAGGCAGTGCAGTCACTGGCATGTAAAGGATGTCCATGCCTTTGTCTTTCTCCCGTTGAGTGGGGCGTATTCCCCGATGCTGCCGCCCTGACATTCCTTTTGTCGGCCGTATGTGTAACCCCATCATCAGGATGACTTTGTTTTTTATCGGAATGGTTAGTGGGTTCAACGTGTTCGTGTGCAGTGGATGTCTCTGATGACGAATGTTTTTCCATGGCCGTTCGAGGGATTGATGTCCGTGCGTTGGGTCTTTGGGGAGCGTCCATGTTCGGCGTAGCTTTGGGGGTGTTTTGCTCTTGCTTTGTTTGAGTATCGACCTTGGATTGATCAGGATGATGATGGCAGCCGCTCAGAATCATAGGTGCCAGCCCTATTAATAGGGTCATGATCATTGGCTTGTTTTTGGAATGGCTCATAAGAATCGCATCTCTGAAGTAGATAAGTTGCGTCAACCTCGCTGGTGTAGCGTGTATCCCTTACACCTTGGCGCATTTCCTTTCTAGTGCTGCTTGAAAGGGCTGTTTGACCGTTTGATTGTTGGTAAGGCGTTAGGAATACATAACAATCAGGGTTGCAAGAACATATTAGTAGGTTTTGTAACGCAATATCCGGCCATCCAGAGGGCAGCGTATGACTGTATTCCGGATGACTTTTTATATCGCTATATCATGGTGCCGAGTGCACCCACATTCCATGGCTGGTTCATGGAATGATAAAAGGAGCTTACGTGAATAAATCCATTGTGTCTGAAAACAATGCCAGCGATCAATGGCAATGGCTTGAAGAGGTAGAGTCGGCAGAGGCTTTGACTTGGGTGAATGAAAAAAACCAGCTCACCCTTAATGCTCTTGCTCAGGACGAATCATTCCAAACACTCACCGAGCAACTTCTGGCAAACAAGCAGCGTGATAATCGTATTCCGAGCGTAACCCTGTCGAATGGCTGGTATTACAATTTTTGGCAAGATGCTGAGCATCCTCGTGGTGTTTGGCGGCGAGTCACATGGGAAAGTTACATAACGGATCACCCTGAGTGGGAGATTATTATTGATGTTGACCAGTTAAATAGAGCTGAAAATGCGACGTGGGTATGGCATGGGGCGCAGATATTGCGTTCAAATAAAGGGGAGCCATCGCGTCGGGCCTTGATCAGTCTATCTCGTGGTGGCTCGGATGCAGATATCACTCGTGAGTTTGACATTGAAGCGAAGCAATGGGTTGAGGATGGTTTTTTCCGTCCTGAAGCCAAAGGCTCACTGAGCTGGATAGATATTGATCATGTGTTCGTGGCCACCGATTTCGGCAAAGATTCCCTGACGACCTCGGGTTATCCTCGACAGGTTAAAAAGTGGACTCGTGGTACGCCCATGGAGTGCGCTGAGCTTGTATGTGAAGTGGGTGTGCATGACATGACTGTAGTGGCATATCATGACGATACTCCGGGTTATAAGCGTAATATGGTCGAGAAGATCCAGTCATTCTATTCGTCACACTTGCTGGAACTGATGGATGACGGCACTTTGTTGTCTCTCGATGTTCCCGATAGTGCTGAAAAATACGTGGTGCGGGACTGGTTGAACGTTGAGCTAAAGGAAAATTGGAAATTAGGATCGGAGACCTATCCTGCCGGTAGTGCGCTCATCATTCGGTACGATGAATTCAAGGCGGGAAGCCGGGAATTCACACGTCTGTTTACACCCGAAGAAGGGACGGCATTCGGGGGAATGGAGTTTACCAAAGACTACATTATTCTCGAAACGCGTCATCATGTCCGGCAAAGGTTCACCTTTTTTTCACTACTGGACAATCAACACAAGGCAGCAGGAGAGCCATGGGTATCCAGGCCAATCCCCGGGTTGCCTGAGGGGGAAGGTTATATTACGGCGGTAGACGATGAAGTCTCCAATGACTACTGGCTCTATGTTACTGACTTCATCACACCCACGCGTCTATTCCGTGGTTCGCTGGATAGCCATGCATTGACATGTATCAAATCGACACCGCCTTCCTTCGAAGCATCAGGCATGAGGGTTGAGCAACGATTTGCAACCAGCAAAGATGGTACTCGCATTCCATATTTCATCATTCTTCCGAAGGCATGTTCACCCAAGGGTGATGATGTTTCACGTGAAACATTGCCTACGCTGCTTTATGGATATGGAGGGTTTGAGGTGTCGCTAACGCCCACGTATCTCGGCAGTGCCGGCATCGCATGGTTATCGAAAGGGGGAGCGATGGTGATGGCCAATATTCGTGGTGGTAGCGAATATGGCCCGGATTGGCATCGTGCAGCCTTGAAAGAGAACCGCCATAAAGCATACGAAGACTTTGCAGCCGTAGCGAAAGATCTTGTTGGCCGTGGCGTGACTACCGTCAGGCAGCTGGGTATCGAAGGCGGTTCGAATGGGGGGCTTCTGGTGGGTAATATGGTGACGACCTATCCAGAGCTTTTCAGTGCGGCTGTTTGTCAGGTCCCATTACTGGATATGAAACGCTATCCACATTTGCTGGCCGGTGCGTCCTGGATGGCCGAATATGGTGATCCTGATACAGACGACTGGGATTTTCTGCAGCATTATTCACCCTATCATTCACTGAAGAGTGATATTAACTATCCTGAAGTCCTTTTTACCACGACAACCCGTGATGACCGTGTTCATCCGGGGCATGCACGCAAAATGATGGCTAAAATGGAGCAAATGGGTAAACCTGTCTTGTATTTTGAAAATACAGAAGGTGGCCATGGCAGTGGTGCAGATGCCCGGCAGCAGGCGCAGGTTGAGGCATTGGAATGGCGTTTTCTTCAAACGAGACTCATGCAGGATTGACTTGGATATTATGTCGTCACAAAAAAGAGGTAAACCATTAGGTTTGCTGACTCAGTTATAGTTTTGCTGACTTGGTTATAGTAAGTAGCAGCTAAATAGTATCAGACGTTCCAATGGGTGATTTTGGAAAGAGGTAGTTACATTTCCCCTTTTGATGATCACCTCCACAACCAATGAGTTACTGTAGATACTGTAACAACTATCAATGGTAGACGGAGGTTACATGGCGAAGGTTGCTGATTTTTTGATCGATACGCTGGTACAAGCAGGCGTAAAACGTATTTGGGGCTTACCCGGCGATTCCTTGAACGGTATCACTGAAAGTATCAGAACCAATGAGCATATCGAATGGGTAGGTGTTCGGCACGAAGAGGTGGCAGCGTTGGCTGCAACGGCAGAAGCCGATGTGACCGGTGAATTGTCGGTTTGTGCGGGCTCCTGTGGCCCTGGAAACCTTCACCTGATTAATGGATTGTTTGAGGCTCAGCGCTCTAAAGTACCCATGTTGGCGATCGCGGCACAGATTCCTTCCAGTGAGCTTGGATTGGGATATTTTCAGGAAACCCATCCGGAATCGTTGTATGAATCTTGCAGT
>Ga0157360_1000288_pt1 | contig 20184 bp, 15 predicted proteins | sample AttlaeALBM1_FD_111483 | JGI IMG/M metagenome (GOLD analysis project Ga0157360, IMG submission 111483) | Fungus gardens microbial communities from leaf cutter ant in Ribeirão Preto, State of São Paulo, Brazil - Atta laevigata ALBM1 | ecosystem: Host-associated > Fungi > Mycelium > Unclassified ... | reverse complement strand
TTTAATGGCTGCCAGTACCGCTGCGCATGCTGACCTCAATATTCAGATCACACACAGCAGCAACAATGCCATCCCCATTGCCGTGACTTCGTTCAATCCATCCAATCAACCGATGTCACAAAATATTTCGCAGATCATCACGAATGACCTGCGTAACAGTGGGCAATTTTCTCCCTTGTCGGGTAATCAGCTGATCAGCAACCCGGCGCCCGGTAGTCAAGTGGATTATGGTGCCTGGCAAAATACGCGCGCCAGTTATCTGGTGGATGGTCGTGTTACACAGGAAGGTAGCGGTTACCGGATTGTCTATGAGCTGCGTGATGTCTTTGGCAAGAAGGAAGAGATCAGTCAGGTCGTCAATACAACCAATCCGAATCAGCTTAGATCCGCAGCCCACTATATCGCAGACCAGATTTTCCAGAAAATCACCGGTATCCGTGGTGCCTTTGAGACACGTATTGCCTATGTAATCTCCAATGGTTTGGGCGATCATATGACGTTCTCGTTATATGTTGCCGATCAGGACGGATACAACCCACGTGTCGTATTCAATTCGACGCAGCCGATCCTTTCACCCCGTTGGTCTCCTGATGGCAAAAAACTGGCTTATGTCTCTTTTGAGGGGGGGCATCCTGCAATCTACGTACAGCAGCTCTCTACCGGTGACCGAATCAAGCTGACCAGTTTTAACGGTATCAATGGCGCGCCCGCCTGGTCTCCGGACGGTAGTCATATTGCAATGTCGTTGTCCAAATCAGGTTCCCCTGAAATTTATGTCATGAATCTTGCCAACCGCCAGCTGACCCAGCTAACGCATGATTCTTCAATCAATACTGAACCAGACTATGCGCCTGATGGCCAGAGCCTGATCTTTACCTCTGACCGTGCCGGTGGCCCTCAGATTTATCGTTATAACTTCGCTTCAGGCAGTACTGAACGTGTAACTTATACGAATAATTACAATGCAGGAGGGCATTTTTCTCCAGATGGTTCTACAATATTCCTTGTCACTCGTACTGGTGCCGGATATCAGGTTGCCAAGCAGGATCTCCAAACAGGCCGCTTGACTGTGATCTCCAATAGCCATTATGACGAAGCGCCAACAGTTGCGCCGAATGGCACAATGGTGGTATATGCAACACAGCAGGGGAGCCGTGGGGTTCTTGGTGCTGTGTCAGCGGATGGTCGTGCGTCCTTTGTCATTCCTTCACCACAGGGGAATGTGCAGGAGCCTGCATGGTCACCGTTTGCTAATTAAAACGTATGATACAATAATGTTATTCTCACTCTTAAGAGCAAGGAGATAGCCATGCAGTTTTCAACTTTTGCCAAAACTATGGCAGCGGCACTGTCAGTGGTTGTTATCGCTGGCTGTTCCAGCAGTGGCGGCACCCAGGATGGGAGCCAGGGTGGTTTGAATTCAGGTCAGGGGACTGCTTCTTCAACAGGCGCTGCCGGTGCTAATGGTTATGACAACGGTCAGGGTACTGGTGCAGATGCACAAAACTCCATTCCTGCCGTTCGTACCATTTACTTCGACTTCAACCGTGACTCTATCCGTCCCGAGTTCGAATCTGTTCTGAATCAGCACGCTGAATACCTGCGTTCTCATACGAACGTTCACGTAACTCTGGAAGGTAACACTGACCCAGTGGGTACTCGTGAATACAACCTCGGTCTGGGCGAGCGTCGTGCAAACTCGGTTCGTCAGTATCTGGCCGTACAGGGCGTTAGTCCTTCACAGATCGACGTAGTAAGCTACGGTGAAGAACGTCCCGCAGCATCCGGGAACTCCGCTGAAGCGTATTCTCAGGATCGTCGTGTTGTATTCGACTACTGATTTCAGAGGTAGCATATGAATCGCAGTTTGAAAAAACTGTGCGGTGCGGGAGCCTTGTTGCTCCCGCTTTCCGTATGGGCTCAGGATAACAGTTCACTGTATGATCAGACGGCCACGCAACAAACGACTGCGTCAGGTAGTCTGGCCCTGTTCAATCAGCTGCAGGACCAGCAGCAGGTGATTAATAGCCTGCGTGGTCAGATCGAGGATCTGCAACATCAAATCTCACAAGTACAGAGCGATGGTCAGAAGCAGTATCTCAGTCTGAGTAATCGCGTGTCTGCACTGGAGAATGGTGGCTCTCAGCAAGGAGATGATGCTGGTTCGTCTTCTGATGCCAGCGGTGGTCAGGGAACGGCTGATCAAAAGAGTGGGGGCGATGCTAATCAGGCCAATGGAAGTGGCGAAGCTGCCGCCGGCGCTTCATCCAACGGTACTTCCAGTGGCGGTACCAGCACAGCAGGCAATAGTGCGCAGCAGAGTTACCAGAAGGCTTTTAATTACGTTAAGCAGCATCAGTATAGCCAGGCGGTCACGGCATTTGATCAATTCCGTAAACAATATCCGCAGTCACCCTTGGTAGGGAATGCGTATTATTGGCTGGGTGAAATCCATTATCAGCAATCACAGATGCCAGATGCCGCCTCGGCATATCAGGCATTGATTGCCAAATATCCTCATAACGATAAGGTGCCGGATGCTACTTATCGATTGGCGTTGATCAAAGCACGCCAGGGAGATGTCGATACGACTGAAAAGCTGCTTAATTCAGTGATAAAAGAACATCCGAAATCACAAGCGGCCCAGAAAGCAAAAACCTTTTTGGCCAAGATCAACGGCTAATAAAGCGTTCATCCATTCATGTGCGAGATTTATTGGCGCAGGGGATACTCTGCGCTATTTTTTGCCTGTCTTAACACAAATGTGTATTGAGGCTACGCACGTTGGAAATTTTGGGTTTGACGTATTGAAGCGAGTATACTTTTAGCGGGGCCGGCCGCTGGATTAGGCAGAAGGGCGACTATAAAAAATGCGCCGACTCATGCAGTCTCAAGGAAGCCGCGTCAAGAGGTGGTGTATCCGCTGAACTTGCCTGGCATGTGCAAGTCACGTGCGCTGCTTACTTTCACAAAGCGACAGCAAATAACGAGTAAGCTCTGCTGGCGAGTGAACGGTTTTCGTGGCTTCCCAAACGTTCGGGTTTTCGTCCTGCATTAAATACCCATAACCAGCTGCAACTGAATCCATCCCTGCGCGCTTCGCTGCTTCGATATCGCGCAGATGGTCACCTATATAAAGGCCGGATGCAACCGATAGGTTCAATTGCTCCATGGCCGCATGTAAAGGGCGTGGATCGGGTTTGGCATAGGGAAGATCATCCCCGCAGATCAATACCTCTGGAAAAAGTTTGAGGCGTGATAAGAGCGGTTCGGCAAACCTTCGCTCCTTGTTAGTCACGACACCCCATCGAATACCATTCGTCATCAGTTCTTCTACACACTCCCTCAGCCCTTCATAAGGTAGACTGTTTTCCCCGAGTAGCTCTTTGTACAGCGATAACAGGCGAGTGTGATCCTGTGGAGTCGCTTCACCTAATGCCAAGCGGGTCAGCGCAGCGCCTCCTTGAGAAACGACAGCTCTCACCGTGTTATAATCTAGCGGAGCGTGGCCATGTGCCTGTCGAAGAGCGTTGGTAGCAGCGATGAGATCAGGTGCCGTATCAACTAGCGTGCCATCCAGATCAAACAGAATGGCACTATAATGTTTCACTACCTTCATGAGTCAGTGTTAGCAGCGATGCAATCGACCATATAGTTGACGTCAACATTATGGCTCAGCCAGTAATGCTGAGTGAGTGGGTTGTAATGCAAGCCCTTGAGGCGCTCGGTTGTAAGCTCGACTGCACGAGTCCAATGAGCCAATTCCGATGGACGGATAAATCGCTTGAAGTCGTGTGTCCCTTTCGGAAGCAAATTCAGAATGCGTTCAGCCCCCACAATAGCAAACAAATACGATTTCGGATTGCGATTGATGGTACTGAAAAAGACATGACCCCCGGGTTTGACCAAGCGTGCACAGGCACGAACGATGGATGCTGGATCAGGCACGTGTTCCAGCATTTCCATGCAGGTCACCACATCAAAGCTGGCAGGTGCCTTATCCGCTAATGCCTCGACGCTGATGTGTTGATAATCCACATCAAGACTGCTCTCTTCAAGATGCATCTTCGCTACCGAGAGCGGTGCCTCACTCAAATCAATTCCGGTCACTTCAGCACCCCGGCGAGCCATGGCTTCGCTGAGAATCCCGCCACCGCAGCCAACATCCAGCACTTTCCGGCCTGCAAGAGCACCGCTCTGTTCTTCAATGAAGGTCAGGCGTAAAGGGTTGATGTCGTGCAAGGGCTTGAATTCACCATCACGATCCCACCAACGTTGTGCCAGTGCACCGAACTTGTCGAGTTCAGCCTGGTCAAAATTCGTACCCTGACGATCCGCTTCCGAAGCGGAAAAAGAAGATTGCTGCGTCATGTCCTGCTCCCTGTTAGGCGAGGCGGCGTTTGTGTGGGGCATTGCCATGTGATCCTGGTCATGGCTTGCCAATGCACCTATATTACCGTTTTTTTCAAACATTGGCTTTATCTTGATTTTAATTTGATTTTTTCAGTGTGAGCTTCAGATTATGGTTGAATAGCCGTTATTATTGGATGCACTCGTATGATTTCTCCTCAATGGGAAGTATGAGCGCATTTTGACGTCGCAACGCGTTGATGTCAGATAGTTTGGACCTCGCATGGTTTTGACATCGTATGGTTTTGATATCGCATAGCAAGCAGGTGGCAAGGAGAATCGTGTGCCGGAACCCAGTATGAAAAAAGAGACGGGATATAGAATAGTTCCCGCTGATGATGAATTGTTGGCCTATCCACGCCCGGGTATCAGGCCAGTCGTCAAAGCCATTTCATGGCCCTCTCTATTGTTGTCGCTGATTGCATTGGTGGCGGTAGGGGCGCTCGCCTTTTTCTACTGGCAGGACCGTCAGACCCTTTTGGCAGGCGCGGAACAGTCGGCACAACAATCGCATGAGCAACAGTTGGATCACCAACGGATTCAACAGTTGCAGCAACAGCTACAGGTACTGGGGAATGATGTGAAACAGACGCAACAGAGGGTATCTGCCATTCCCGTGATTGATCCCCAGCAGTTGAATGGGCTAGATGTTCAGGTTCAAGCGCTTAACGTGGCTGTTCAACGCCTCAGTCAGCAGACAAATTCTTCGGCAGCCCAACCTCAGGATCAACAATCCATACAGCAATCCATGCAGGCGATCGATCAGACTCAGTCCGCATTGGGTCAACGTATGGGGGCGATTGAAACACGTTTGGATGCTTTGTCTGCTACGCTTGGTATTCTTCAGCATGAAAACGGTCAGACAAATAACGATCTATCCAGTGCTGAATAACCGCGATTCAAGGGTAGCTTGAAAAGTAGTCTGAAGGGCAGGCACGTAATACAGAGTGTAAAAATCAATGCATACCGGAACCCGTGCCTCTTTTTTCAAGATCAAAACGAAGAAACACTAGGCTAATGCGATATACTTGAAAATCGCATCTGAAGCATCTTATTTGAAAGGCTGCACTTGAAATAAGGGGTGAAATATCAGGTATGCTGTTTCTGTCGCCTGCGTAGCAAGTACACAGCCTTGCCAGTATAACGACACACGTAAAACGTGTTCTGATGGTGTGTAATGCTGTCATTACGTTGGATGCCGTTTGGAGCTGATACGACCGGCTGCCATTGCATTGCCTACTCGGAAGTTGGCCGATTTACAGATGAGTCTTGATGCAAGACCGCATTTACACCCGATCAGTTGAATTTAAGAACCCTATGCCGATAGTTTTTCCGAGTTCACACAATTTTCGACGGTTGTCCCTTTATGGGCTCACCCTCACTGCCGGGCTATTGCCCTGTTTACCCGTGATGGCAATGACAGCACGGGTCAGCGGGGTAGGCGGACTACTTGCTACCAATGTAAATGCCTACCTCAGTAGTGTTGAAATTCCGGAGGGGGCTGATCCACGCCAATATGAATTGCAGGTTCACGACAGTGTGGTGGATGCCCTGAGGGCCTACGGCTATTTTTCGCCTGATATTAATATCAGCTATAGTCAGCGCAACCATGTTCGTATTTCTATTGATAAAGGCAAGCGCACTTATATCAAGAATCTTGATCTACAGGTACAGGGTCAGGCTCGGCAGGACGATACCGTCCTTCAAACGGTAAAGAAAAGCCCATTGGCGCAGGATCAGGGCAAGCCGCTAGTTCAGGAAGAGTACACCACGCTGAAGAGCCAATTGGATACGCTGGCGTTACAACGTGGCTATTTTGATGCCCATTATCTGGCCAATAGAATTGAAATCCGACCCTGGGAACAGCGGGCGGATATTTTTCTGATTTGGGACTCTGGTCCGCGTTATCGGTTTGGTGCCATTCATTTCAAGGGCAGTCAGATTCGTCAAAATCGTTTACGTGCGATGTTACCTTTCAAGGAAGGAGACCCGTATTCGAGTGATCAGATTGCCGAATACAATAGCCGGTTGGGCGATTCCGGCTGGTTCCGGAGTGTAACAGTCGTACCTCAGCTAAAAGCCGCTTCTTCGCCACAAGCGTCATCAACACCAGAGACCTCGACTGAGCAGGCTGCCAAGCCAAAGAACACAACGGCCCCTGTAAACGTGACTGTTATCCCGGCTGATCGTGATCAGTTTGATACCGGTGTGGGAATTTCCAGTGATATAGGTCCCAATCTCCAGTTTACCTGGACACGCCCTTGGATGAACTCTCGTGGCGACAGTTGGAAAAATCAGCTCTTTCTCTCTCGTCCTCGTTCAAAACTGGGTGGGCAATATCGAATTCCACTGGCACAGCCGCTACATGATGAATTTGATTTCAATTACGGATTCCAATACATCAATGACAACAACACGATTACCCGTGGAATATATTTCACTCCGGATCGTGTCTGGCATTTCAATAATGGGTGGAATCAACATCTTTATGTCAGGTTCAGCAAGGATGACTTCAATCAGGCACACCAAAGCGGCAATGTTTTCCTGATTACTCCGGGCATCTCATGGGACAGGACTTCCGTGGATAATCCGCAGTTCCCGATGCATGGAAATCGTCAGGATTTCATGATTGAAGGCGCCAGTTCCAGTCTTGGATCGGATATTTCGTTTATTCGTTCCGAATTTACTACCCGTTGGATTGAAAGTATTGGCAACAATAATCGTTTTTACCTTCGCGGTAACATTGCAGCCACGGCGACGAATCAGTTTTCCAAAATGCCCCCTCAATTACGCTTTTTCGCTGGTGGTGATGATAGTGTGCGTGGGTATGGCTATCAGAAAATCTCACCCCGTACCAGTGATAATGAACTGCTCGGTGGCAAGGACATGATCACTGGCACGGCCGAGTATCAGCGCAGGCTATTCGGGAATTTCTGGGGGGCTGTGTTCTATGACGCCGGTAATGCGTTTGATAGCTGGCCTGTACATAAGGTATACCGTGCTGCAGGGATAGGCATTCGCTGGGTGACATTGATTGGTCCTATCCGTATTAACCTGGCGCATGCTTATGACGGACATAAAGGGCTACATGTCAGTTTTGCCATTGGTCCCGAGTTTTAAGATTCAACACTGGGCCGTCCAATGAAACAAGCATTACCTGATAGCCCGTTGAGTAAAATAGCGTTTTTGGCTGTTATCGTAGAATCAGCAGTGTTTGATCGTCCCTATGGGTGAATGGCAGCCGACTATAAAAGTTATGCAATGAATATGCTGAAGCTACAGCTGATCAGGGGTGTTTATCATTAACATGTTTTTGCCACGTGCCTTTTTTGCCATACGTTTGATCGGGTATTTTATTCTTACCCTGATTGGCGTGGTGCTGTTCTATCTAGGACTGGCACTTTCACCCTGGGGTACGCATTGGCTCCTGAATCAGGCACGCTCCCACGGGTTCATTGAATACAGCCACGTTTCAGGCTCTCCGCTTGAGCAATTATCACTGGATGATGTGCGATTGAATGCCGGGGGTACTCAAGTATCAGCCCGACTGTTATCTCTCCACTGGGATACCGGGTGCTTTTGGCATGCACGTATGTGTCTCGATGATGTGAGTGGACAGGGAATTCATGTTTCGTTGCCAGAAAGCCAATCATCTTCCAGTAGTCGTTCATCCCTGCCGCATATACAGACACCCGTTCCCATGGAGATAAGGCATCTTCAGGCGAATGATATTACGGTACAAATGGCCACTGGTATGTCGATCAAGTGGAATCAATTCACTAGTGGATTGAGTTTCACAGGTGATCAGGTACGCCTCTTTCCCACTCGGATGGATGGTTTGGAGGTCAACATTCCTCCTGCCAGTGCAGCAGCCAATGCCCGCACAAAAGGTAACCGGACAACTGATCAGTCATCGGTGTCCTCCGCCATTCAGCAGGGCACTGATGCCCTGAAGTCAGCGTCTCGAACATTGACACCGGCACCGGCTGATTCAGAGAAGCCTGCTTCGGATAGAACGTCGGAAACGGCTCAGATGGGAACTGGCCCCGGTCAAAAAAGGGCCAGCACCGATGCAAACCGTGCCGATGCTTACACCGGTGAGGGCTCCCACACTGACGAGGCCACAACGATATCGTCGGCCCCAGCATCGTCGCCCTCATCTGGAATGACGTTACGCAATCCATTGGCCACTTATTCGACGACGACGTTAACCTCCGCTAAGCAGTCGATTACGCTGCCTGATATCCAATTGCCGGTTAATGTGTCTATTCCCAGTATTGAATTGACCCACACGCGCCTCACCGGCGCCTATCCGCTTAGCTTCAATCATATTCATATGGCGATGGAAGCCCATGGATCACACGTGGCATTGGACGATATGAGTGTGGACGGCCCCCAACTTAATGCCAGGTTGACCGCTGACTTTCAATTGGAAGGCCATTATCCGATCAGATTGGCACTGAATGCTCAGGCACAATCGTCCTTGATCAATGCATTGATGCCGACGATGAAGTCATCGGTTCCTGATAAGGCAGTCAACGGTGAACAGCTCCATCTTGGGGTTCAGGGGAATCTGGGAAATCTTGGCGTTGAGTTGAATGCCAGTGGCCCTGAGGTGGCCCATTTTAAAGCCAATGCCAATCTTCTATCGCAGCAAGTGCCGTTTACACTTGAGGTGCAAGTGCCACATGTCGAATGGCCGCTGCCGGGGATGCCTGAAAAACTTGCCGATGGGTCAGCGGTGTCTCACTATCGGCTGGATGATTTCAGTTTGAATGGCAGCGGATCATTAACGGGGTATCAAGTGGCGTTGAAAGGCCATGCTTCGGGAAGCCAAATCAAACCGCTGGATATTCAACTTAATGGTAGTGGTGATGACAAGCAATTTACGCTCACTCAGGCGAAAGTAACCAGCCGTCAGGGCGGTACGGTAAATGCCAGTGGCAAGATTTCCTTTGGGTCGGGCATTGCGGTGACCAGCCAGCTTGCCTTGGAACACGTGCATCCGCAGGCGTTTGTTCCGCGTGTTGAAGGAGACTTGAACGGTCAAGCCCAGGCAATGTTCAAGCGCGACACCGTAGGCCACTGGTTATTACAGATTCCTGCCCTGAATATTCGAGGATCGTTAATGCGTCAGCCGCTCTCGCTTATGGCAAGGCTGAATGCCAATGACGCGATGAAAGTTGATGTGGATCAGCTGGATATTCGGCAAGGCAGCAATACCGTCAGTGGGCACGGTCATATTGATCAAGCGATTGACATGGCGCTTCAAATCCATGCGCCGACACTCCAGACATTGCTCCCGGGCTTATTGCCCACATTACGGGGCCATTTGTCTGGCAATATTCATGTGGGGGGCACTAAAACAAATCCACAGGGAAACATTGACCTTGATGGCGGCGCGCTTCGTTATGGGCAATATCAGCTTGGATCTCTTCATCTGAAGGGAATTGTGAGTGGTATGACTGATCCCGCCATGAAGCTGACCCTTACGTCCTCCAATATAGTCGCTGCATCCCAGCAGCTGCGCTCTGTGGTCGTGGGGTTGGATGGACGTTTGAGTGCACATGTGCTGAATGTGGCAGTGGATGGGCAAGAAGGGATAGTGCAACAGGGCAAGCTCTCCCTCAGAGGTGGTTACGATAAAGCGCACCAAAAATATCAGGGTCAATTATCCGCCCTATCGTTGGCAATGTCCCAGGGGGTAGGACGCGTCGCACTTGATCATCCAGTTTCGTTGGCGGCTGATATAGCACAATCGCACTTTAACGTCAGCCCTTTCTGCCTGAATCGCGCCGAAGGAGGGCAAATATGCGTAACGCGGCGTATCGATGCTTCCGCACAGCAGGGGCAGGCTGCGTTGGCACTCAATAATGTGCCCATTAATGTTGTTAATGCCTTTTTACCCTCGCCATGGTCAGTTCAAGGTACCGGCCACGGTGTCATCAATGCAAATTGGTCTCAGGCCGGGAAGATTTTTCATGCCAATGGCACCCTCCAAGCAGCGGCGAATGTTACAGGTAAAGCCGCCAATGGGCAGCCCTATAAATTGCCGGCGACAACATTGCATATTGGTTTTAATGCGTCCAATGCACAGGCTCGTTTGCAACTAACGTCTGTATTGGAGAACGCAGGGCAGTTAATGCTGGATGCACGAGTGGCCAATCCAATGGGGGATCGTCGTCTGAGCGGGCAGTTACAGCTTGATCACCTGATCCTTTCGCCTTATCAGCCGCTGGTTGCACAGTTGAATAAACTGAAAGGTGAGCTCAATGGCAACGTTTCATTGGCAGGATCACTTCAGCAGCCTTTACTTAATGGTCATTTGGGACTAACGAATATTCAGGCTGCGGGCCCGCAGCTTCCCGTGGGCGTTGATGATGCACAGGTCAATCTTGCATTGCACGGTAACAATGGCCAACTGACAGGCTATCTGAATTCAGGTGAGGCGCATTGGGGGCTGAGTGGGAGTGCTCATTGGCCTACCTTGTCGGATTGGCATGCAGCCTTGTCACTGGATGGGGCCAACTCGCCCTTGCAGGCGCAGGCGCTCAATTATGGGCATATAAAAATTGCGCCGCAAATTCACGTGGATGCTTCGCCCCAAAAGCTCTCTATACAAGGGGATGTGCACATTCCCTCTGCGGATATCCAGGTTAATCAGTTGCCCGTTACAGCGGTATCGCCTTCACCGGATCAGGTTATCCTGACGAAAGAACAAGCTACCGAGCTTGATCGTATCCGTAGTCACCAACATAGTGCAGGAGATATACCGACAGCGCAGAAAAGTGCTGAAATGGCAGCTCTTCAGAAGGCAGGGATGGCTTTGGACCTGAATGTGCACCTTATTCTTGGATCAAAAGTCAGGTTGAGAGCCTATGGGCTTGATACTCATCTGAATGGGGCACTGAATGTATTGGAAAATGATCAGACTGCCAACACGCTGGAGCTTTTCGGCAATATCAATCTTAAAAATGGACATTATTCATCCTTTGGGCAAAATCTGATCATTAATCGCGGCCAGATTACCTTTAATGGTCCGCCGACGGTGCCTAATCTGAATTTCGAAGCGATCAGGAATCCTGATACGATAGAAAACAACGTAACCGCAGGTATTCGGGTTACCGGCTCTGCGACAACTCCCAGGTTGAAAGTGTTCTCTGACCCCGCCATGGACGAGACAACGGCACTTTCCTATCTGTTAAGTGGTCATGCGCCCGAAACAGATGGTAACAATAATGCGTTAACCTCTGCTTTGATAGGACTTTCCATTTCGCAGAGCGGCCGAGCCATGGGTGCTATTGGTCAGGCATTTGGTATCCAGGATCTAGCTCTGGATACGACGGGGACGGGTGATTCGAGTCAGGTGGTTGTAAGTGGCTACATTGGCCCTAATCTTAAGATTGGATATGGTGTTGGTGTTTTCTCATCCATTGCCGAGCTGACACTCAGATACCGCCTTCTCCATAATCTCTATGTTCAGGTGGTGTCAGGAAGTAATCAGGCGCTAAACCTGCTTTATTCCTTTAGTTTGGGGCGAACAGCCAGTATTCCTCAACAGTGAGGACGTGTTTATATTTGTGCCCGAGTTTTTCGTGTTCGGCATTACTCGTTTATAGGAGGCGATCATGCCCAAACAAACAATTCCATCCCCCGAGCAGGCATTGCCGGGGCGTGAAACTCCCATTCAAATTAGTGGCGTTCATGCCGTTAATGGTCATTCAATGTTGCCGCCCCATGATGCAGGCCTGGAACACATTGTATTGGGAATGGGGTGTTTCTGGGGAGCAGAACGCCTTTTCTGGAATCTGCCAGGGGTTATTGTTACTTCTGTGGGGTACGCTGCAGGTTCTACACCCAACCCAAGTTACGAGGAAGTATGTACTGGGCAGACAGGCCATGCGGAAGTAGTTAATGTTGTTTATGATCCCGCCAGGATATCACTGGATCAATTGCTGAAATCATTTTGGGAAGAGCATGATCCTACTCAGGGAATGCGTCAGGGAAATGATATTGGCTCACAATATCGCTCGATTATACTGACCACCAACGAAGATCAGTATGAAGCAGCTATTGCATCCAAAACAACATTCAACCAGGCTCTAAAAGCATCCGGTATGGCTGAAATTACTACCGAGATCGAACCGCTTCAGACCTATTATTTTGCCGAAGAGTATCATCAACAATACCTGCACAAGAACCCTGCCGGTTATTGCGGCTTGAAAGGAACGGGTGTGACCTGCGCGATTGGTTAGTCGTTTGATCTACCTTGGAAGAGGGCTTCCCGGTTGAATTCTTGAAGCGTGTGCAACCCGGGAGCCTGACTCCACTTCTGGATTTGATCCGTAATCCTTCTCATCATCCAGGAATGCAGCAATCCTTTCTCTCGCTTGATAAAACCGAGGTGTCCCCCTTGTGGTGACATCTCGATTCTCACATTGGCCGAGGGTAGAGGCATTCTCATAAAACAATCACCTGACAAATAGGGATCATCCTGTGCATGCAATATCAGAGTGGGAAGCTCGATCCGGTCAAGCATCTGACCAGCTGAGGACCGGCGGTAATAATCACTGGCCGATGAGAAACCATATAAAGGGGCTGTGATCTCATTGTCGAAGGCCCACAAAGTATCGAGGCGCTCAAGTTGGTGGCGTGTAATATCCAAAGGGAAACGATCAATTTCCTGTTTTGCCCGAATTTTGCGCCATTTCCGTCTTAGCAATTGCCGTTGATAACCGCGTGCAGCCCCGGTATTGATGCAGTCTGACCGATTCGCCAAGTCTAGCGGTGCACTGGCAGAGATCACGCCAGAGAGGGGCAAGCCATCTCCTCCTTGTTCCGCGACCAGTTTCACCAGTACATTCCCACCCAACCCAAAACCGATTCCTATTTTGGGGCCCGTAGGATATCGACGAGCCAATTTACTCACTACCCAATAAAGATCTGCGGTATCACCCGCATGATAATCACGTGAGTGATGATTTTCGAGGTTACCGCAGCCCCTGTAATGCACAACAACTGCACGCCACTGATGACGTATTGCTGCTGCCATGAGCATTCGGGCAGAGGGCGACTGTTTCAGTGAAGATTCTTCTTCAATCAGGATGATAAGCAATGGTGCTTCCTGACGAGTGGAAGCAGGGCTGTTCCATGCCAATTCAATGAAACCTCCGTCAGGCAGTTCCAGCAATTCGGTTTCATAACACACGGAGGGGCGCATCATCACATGGGGGATACATGTTTGAACGCGTGGATTCTGCAGCCACCGCGGTGCTCTGAAATCAGCAGTGAATAGGGTTCTAGCCATTCGGGGACCATTGCCTTTCAAATAGAGTGAGAGTTGCTGCCAGACGGTAAAAGTCGAGGCTCAGCATGTCATCAGCTTATATTCTGACAATAGGAGAGGTGAGTAGTTCGATGAAGTTGTCATATGATCACCTCTTTTTGATAATCTCTAAAGAGGTGATGCTAGGTCAAGAGAAGAAAATGATTAAATCAGAAAATTCGCGATTATTGACTATTTTGCCTGTACGTCGAATTTATTAAAAACAGCGTTTTTCTGAAGCTGACTATAAAAAGGTCGGGAGCCCGCGTACACGAGGCCCCTAGTGTTTATTTCAGGACATAGTATTTATTTCTGGACATAGTGATGATGGGGATTTATCAGCTATAAAGCTGAGTCACTCCATCAAATCCTGAAACAGTACAATCCAGGTCGGTCACCAACCCGTTTTCAAGGCTGTAACACCACCCATGTACCGTCAAGGGCTGGCCGCGGAGCCACGCGTTTTGCACAAAGCGAGTACGAATCAGATTTTGCACCTGCATCCGAACATTGATTTCACACATCCGATTGGTTTGCTCTGCCATGGGAAGGTGAGAGAGTTCCTTGCGGTGGTCGATATAGGCTTCGCGAATAGGGTGTAGCCAATCATCGACAATGCCGCTATTTCCGGGGGAGAGCATAGAGGCCTGCACACCACCACAGCCATAATGGCCGACAACGAGGATGTCACGGACCTTCAGCACATCAACGGCGTATTGAATAACGGACATAGCATTCATGTCTGTCTGGTAAATCACATTGGCTACATTACGGTGTACAAATACTTCACCCGGGGGTAAATCAATGATCTGATTGGCCGGTACACGGCTATCTGAGCAGCCAATCCATAAAAAATCAGGATGCTGTTGGTCCTTCAAGCGCGAAAAGAATTCTGTATCAGCTTCCTGCATGCGTTCAGACCATTCACGGTTGTTGGCCAGGAGGTCTAGGATCTTCAGGGATTTGGTTTCGTGCTTATTGCACATGAGGCTATCCATCCATTACTAATGAGTAGTTAGTCTTTTATCTGGTGTATGCATAAAGGTCAAATAATAGTCATTATGCAAAAACATGAATGTTCGAGTGCTTTTAATGGAAATGGCGTCAATTGGCGGACAAAGGGAGACGTTTTAAAAGTATCTGGCTGTAAATAACCGTTTTCAATCCCGTCCGTCATATTTTGGCATTGGTACTTGGCTACGCTCTCATCTATTATTTTTCTCCATGATGAATTCTTTTACAAAACATACCCACGTTGAATTTTTAGGAGATACCTGTGAGCAACCATGATTATGACCTTTTCGTCATTGGTGGCGGTTCCGGTGGAGTACGTGCCGCTCGAGTCGCTTCTCTAAAAGGGGCGAAGGTTGCGTTGGCTGAACAAAGCCATCTGGGAGGAACGTGCGTTAACGTAGGCTGCGTACCGAAGAAATTTTTTTCCTATGCCGCGGACTTTGCGTCCGGATTCAAGCAAAGCGAGGGATATGGCTTTTCTTCGACTCACACATTTGACTGGGCAACGCTGCGGAATAATACCGCCAACGAAATCAAACGGCTCAATGGTATTTATCAAGGCCTGTTAGACAAAGCCAACGTTACGGTATTCAATGCACATGCAAAAGTAACGGGAGCGAATCAAGTTGAGGTTGATGGCAAAACGGTGACGGCTGGTCGTATTCTACTGGCAACGGGTGGTAAACCTCGTCAGCTCGATTTCCCTGGTGCAGACGACATGTTGGTTTCAGATCAGATGTTCTCTTTGGAAACGTTACCCAAGCGGTTAGCTGTCTATGGTGGTGGTTATATTGCGGTTGAATTTGCCAGCATCTTGCATACTCTTGGCGTAGAAACGCATTTGATCTATCGCGGAGACCTTCTGCTTTCAGGTTTCGACAAGGAAGTCCGGGAATTTGTTCGCGATTCTCTGGAGGCACAAGGGTTACATCTTCACTTTGGGCATTCTATAGAGCGTATTGAACAGGCGGCAGATCATAAAACAATACGTCTTGAGAATGGGAAATCCATCGTCGTCGATGAAGTGCTTGGTGCTGTGGGGCGTGTGCCAAATTTTGAGGGTCTTGGGCTGGATTCGGTCAACGTAGAGCTGGATGATAGCGGATTGGTCAAAATCAATGATGCTTATGAAACCTCAACACCTTCATTACTGGCCATTGGGGATATCATTGATACTCCTGCGTTAACCCCAGTTGCCATTGCTGAAGCGATGCGTCTGGTAGGTATTCATTTTGATGACAGTCAGAAAAGGGGCGGTTTACCGCCAAAAATTGACTACTCTATGGTAGCCACTGCCGTTTTTTGTCATCCCAATGTGGCTGTCGTAGGCAAAACAGAAGAAGAAGCGCGTCAGACGTTCGATAGTATTCGTGTGTATACGTCCAGTTTTCGTCCGCTCATGCATACTTTGGCGAATGATGATCAAAAATGTTTTATGAAACTTATCGTGGATGATTTGACAGATCGAGTTGTGGGGGCCCACATGGTAGGTTCAGATGCAGGGGAGCTGGTCCAGGGATTGGCTATCGCTGTGAAAGCTGGACTGACCAAAGCCGACTTTGATTCCACGATTGGAATTCACCCGACTAGTGCGGAAGAGATCGTGACTATGCGTGAGCCTACCCGACACTAAAAAAATTCCCCGGATATCCGGGGAATTTTCTTTTTATATAACAGCCACGTTACCTACTGCATTCTTTCACACGCAGATCAGTTATTACCGGCCGCACCAGAGGGCGTTACTGAAGGTGCCCCTTTGTTTACACTAGGCGCATCAGAGGCAGGCCCTGTGCGACTGATATGTTGCTCAGAGGCATTATTTGGTTGAGGATGCGCTTTGTTGCGATAGTGGTGGTGTGGGTGGGCAGGTGCCTGGCGGATATCACTTCTGCCAGTACGACTATAAACGACTTGATAACTGGCATTGTCACAGTTCCCGATGACTCGTCCATCGGCATCGCTGACTTGGCCCTTCGGCACAGCCCGCAGGTTGAACTCGTTGGCCGGTACACCATTGTGTTGAATGCGCTGTGACAAGCTATTAATGAATGTGTCGCAGCTGGCATTTGCCTGTGCAGAAACGATAGCGCCAGCCGCGATAATGCCTGCTGCAATTATCCCTTTTTTCATAATGTTCTCCTTGTGAAAACTACGTTTAATACTCACTTGCGTTCTGTGCTACCAATGGCCGAGCTTGTAGAAGCATGCTGGTTTTAAACAAGGCTTATGCTCTATCAGCCCATCATTTCAGAAATGACTGACCAGAGTTGATGGGACTACCATTGAGCTTGGAATGGGTATGACGTATGCCTTCAAGCGCTTTAGAGGTTGAAGGTTAAAAGCAGGAAAATCAAATAGAATTGTTTGTACGTACGTATAGAGCTTGAAGAGTACATCTTTTGGTAAGCCATGCGCTCTACGCGACATCACAACATTTGAATCCAGTACTTCAAAAATAAATCATGACCCATTTGCTGATAGGAATATACGCACAAAAGTCTGTTTCTGGATAGCAAAAAAACTATATTTGCATAGTTCGTTCAATGATATGTGCTTTTGGCCTATATAATAAACAAAATTACCTGTATTTTCCTTTGTATTTTGAGTAAGAATGTGTCGAACGTTTACAGAGAGTTTATTATTTACCACATTCCCATTCCAAAATGTCTTCTTTGCTTCCTCCTGCGTTATTAACGTTGCGCATTTCCCTGCTAGCCCGGCAACGGGCAATACCGATACCGTTGAACTATACGGATAGTGCCAATTGGCTTTGGTCCACTCATCACGACGTATTCAAAATGGCACGTTTTCAACCGACCCAGAGCATCTTCTGGCAGGGGGCATACTCTGTCTTTGGCCTCGATCGTTACCGATTGGCTCAACGGTTTCATGCCATCGTTGATCTGTTACCCAAACGCCTGCCCATGCACGTAGTGCCCATGGACTGGTTGGGACAGTTCAATGGTGCTCCAATATGGCGACAACCGCGCATAACAGGGTATCCAATGTACTGGAGCGGTGATAATGCCTACCGTATTGGTCGCCTGTGTCAGCTGCTTCAGCATCATCGCTCTACACGCTTTGGGCATTATCTGCTTCCCGCCAATCCCCTGGGAAGGTGGGAATCACATCTTCGCAGGTTCTTCATCCCCCGATTGCATCTATTACCTGAAGAAGTACAGCTCGATGTGCTGGCATCCCTCAGGGCTGCTCCAACAGTCGAAAGTGCGATTCCTCTGATGTTGGATCTACGACAGGATCAGTTCCTTACAGCCGAGGATGGTTTGTTTTGGGTGGATTGGGAAGCCATGGTGTGGGCACCATTGGCATTTGCCTGGGCGCTATATGAGGTGTTGATTCCTCGGGATTTTAGAGCCGACTTCATGGCAGGGATGACGGATGCACAGCGTCCCGACCTGCAACCACACCGATTGACAGCGCGCGCATACCTTTATCTGACGGGTACTTTCGGCCATACAAAGTGGTCACAGATGAGTGAGGTCGACCATTGGCTGGACGACTGGCTATGACGATACCCACCAATAAGGCGACTCACGATCGTCCTCATCCATGAACCCTTATTCATGGACCCTGGTTATTTATGGATACTAGTTATCTATGAACCTTGGTTATTCATTATTCATGGACCAGTGTATGTCGTTTTTTATAGGCCGAAATGGTAGGGATCAGCATGAAGATGGCATTGATACATTGGCCGGCAAAGAACCCCCATGCGGCACCCATAACCCCATACAATTGCATAAAGAGTAGCAGCAATAGCACATAAACCAGTGTTGCCGAACCTTCGGCGATCAACGCTGCACGTTGACGGTGTGCCATGTAGAGCAACGATTCCAATGGGAAAGAGGCCATGGAGATGACGACAGCCCATAGCATGACCTTGAGCAAGCTATAGGCTTCAAGATATTTGGCGCCAAATACCAGTGAGATCAATGGTTCGCCGACCAGGCTTACTAGAATAATCATCAAAATACCTAAGCCCAACGCCATGAATGCCGAACGTAAAGCCAGTTTCCATGGCTTGTTTTCATTCGGATTCATTCGCATCATTTCGGGATAAAGGCTTTTTGCCAGTAAATCGGAAGGGGTGCCCGTCGCTTCGAAAAATGAGGTCGCTATTTTGAAAAGACCTGCGGCACTTGGGCCCAACACCACTCCCACGATAACGTTGCTCCCCGCATTGCGAATCGAGTAAATGGAATGTGCGAGATTGGTGGTCCAGACAAAATCCCAGGATGCCTTGATACGACGCGCAGCCTTGAAAATACTTGGGGTGAGGGCTCCCTTGATGTTTTGTCGCTTCAATTCATGAAGGGCTGCCCACCACAAAAACAGATTGCCAACCAGACCTGTAAGGTACCAGGTAATAATAAATCCAGGGAATCCCAACCCTCCGAAGTAAGCAATGACACTCCCTATCGCCTGAAGCCCCGGTTTGATGCTTTGCTGTATGGCGATGAGATCAAAACGATCAAGTGAGCGGAGAATCCCTGTACTTGTTGCAGAGGTAATGAAGGGTATAAGCGTGCAAAAGACCAGCGCCAGCCAAAAATTCTCACGAGAGATACCGACGGCATGCCCTAGCAAAGGAAGGCAGAGCATCCCCGCAATCATGGCCAACAGGCCACTGGACAAATCCAGCCCGAAGGAAAGATTTGTGACATCCTTGAAGCGTTCAGTATCACCCTGAGTCAAGGCAGGGGTACCAAAACGAACAATCAATTGCCAGGTTTGAAACTTGGCGATATCACTAACCATTTTGGTATAGGCCTGAATGACAACGAGTGTGCCAAATTCAGCACTGGCCAGTCCGTGTCCAGCGCACGTGAGTGCGACAAGGGAGAGAATCCCGCCAAGAATATTGCTCGAAAGAAGAAATGAGGCATTGCGAACCACGGAATAGAAAGCGCCTCCTTTTTGAAAGCGCTTGAATCGAATACCCAGCATGAGATTCCTGATACGAAAAAGGACAATGTGTCGAGAGGGTAAGTCCCCCACAAACTTCGGCATAGGGCAGTTATCGAATCAAAGGGCCCTATACCGACTCAATATGGCAAGTATTCTACTGCATGCTTCCAGCAGTTTCATTCATTGGCAGGGTTTCTATTACTTCTTTTTGGCTGGGCGGGGATGTGAGCGTGTAGGTTGAAATCGCTGACTCTACCTGTTTTAACACTTGGTCGAGCGGTTGTGTGGTATCGATTTCAACTATGGGCGCTCCACGATATTCGAGTTTCGGGGTGGCATCAATCTTTCGTTTTAGGGCGCTCGGATTGTGATCAGGCTTGCGCTTACACGCTGTTTCAAAGTCAACATTCAACCGGATAACCAAATCCGGGCGATAGCTAGTCATCCATTTAAAAGCGTCCAGTTCATAGTCCGCAAGCCAACACACTAGTCGATTGCCTTCACGA
>Ga0157360_1000287_pt1 | contig 20235 bp, 12 predicted proteins | sample AttlaeALBM1_FD_111483 | JGI IMG/M metagenome (GOLD analysis project Ga0157360, IMG submission 111483) | Fungus gardens microbial communities from leaf cutter ant in Ribeirão Preto, State of São Paulo, Brazil - Atta laevigata ALBM1 | ecosystem: Host-associated > Fungi > Mycelium > Unclassified ... | reverse complement strand
TACGCTGTTCCCAAGGACTAGCAAAATCGAAATAGCGAAATTCTTGGGTCATCTCAATGGGTTCAGAAACCACACGTTTCTCTGGATCATCATAGCGTACTTCCACATATCCACTCAGAGGAAGATCTTTTCGTAATGGATGACCCTCGAAACCATAATCTGTTGATATACGGCGTAGATCCGGATGATTGATGGAAGAAACACCAAACATATCCCAAACTTCTCGCTCCCACCGGCCGGCTGATGGAAATAGACTGACTACCGGAGATATTCGTGTTACTTCGTCTGCACTGGTTTGTACACGAATGCGTGAGTTATACCGAGTACTCAGTAAATTATAGACCACTTCAAATCTTCGTTTTCGAGAGGGATGATCAACTCCGCAAATATCGATCGAAACTTGAACCCTTGTATAGGTATGCAATTTCAGAAAGCACAACAATTGAAATGGGTAGTCCGTATTGGTATCAGATCTATTCCCATGTTCCGATCTTTCCATTTTTTTTAACCATTTCTTGGGTAAAGTCTCCCAACTATATTTGAAAATGAATTTGTTATCCATAAAGATAAAGAAAGCTTTCTTGTAGTTCCGCTTCTTCCTCCCTCTAAAAATGAAGAAAGACTTGTCAGAAATCGCCGGTTAGGTTAGTCCAACCAAAAAAGACATGGGACTTTTTGGCCATTGTTTGAGAGTTGTCAAGCTTGGACCGACTTAAGTAAAGACTGGCTTCCTATAAAGATCCTTCACTGCACACTTTCTATATATCTCTTTTCATTATCGGCTGCATGCTATCGGAGAGAGAACAATGGGAGGTTCAGTCAAAAGCATTTAGCACGCACTCACTTCAATGATCAAGCAAATAAGCAAGAAAAATCTCTTTCTCTTTCCATACGCAATTTCGAAAAGAGTCTAGTCAGCTCGTCTCTGCTATACTGTATAGATATGTGTACCACATCGAGAAAGCAATAAAAAATTGTTAGTTAGATGAACAGATCATTCCTAAATGCAGCCGTGATCAACTATAGGATACCACCACAGATGCGGTCAGACAAGATGGTCGTATAAAGATGAGCTGTAATGAATAGTAAGTAGGCCGGAAGGCCAAGACGGATAGCCGTTCCATACACTAGCAAGCTCCCGCATGCCAGATAGAACTGGGTTAGCGGAAGAGAAGAAGTAGCATAATCCGTCGGCTTGCCACAGAACTGATCCAGAAGAGTATGCAGACAGACTGACTCCTGAGATGGAACTCATTCCTTGACGCAGCATTATGTGAAAGCGCAGAACATCGCCCAGAAGCTTATAGCCCCTTTGGTTGGAGCGCTTTAGTTACGTGTTCTTTCTTCGCTGATTGAGTGCGCCGCCTAGAGCAGTTCTGGCTGAACTGCTTTCGCCGCTAGGGCTAGTCCACTACTGAATGATTCTGATACGCCATCTCGATAGATTGTTCTATACCTTGACTGGTATTACACACCAGCAGAGATCGGGGAAGACGTTCCACAGCTGCTTGTGAGCTAGACTTGCCTGTCTGATCACCTTATGAAAGAATGAATTCGACTAGCGGATAGGTAGGCGGCTCAGAAAAGGCATTTCCCAAGCTTTTTGGGTGCTCCAACTGATGGTTCTCCCCACCTCTTTCTTTGAAGCAGAAAGGCAAAGAGCTGTTTGCGGTTCCTCTTGTTAAAACTCAAAGGGAAATATATTCGCAGAAGCTTCAGAGGCCATACAGCGAAAGATTCCTTCAAATAGCTCATCACGAGAAGTAGTCCTTTGGTTCTAGATTCTCTGGTCTTTCTTCCCAATTCCCTTTCCCGGGCCAGCTCAACTTAGAACTTAGAAGGGCAGTACCCGTGTACTCAACAAGAAATCTTAGTGCATTTAGCATATCATTTTTTTTTTCTAGGCCATCGCATCGAGTTGCTCTTTAATAAGGAGACCGCCCACACGTGGGTGACTTCGGGTTTAGGCACGAAAGTGTTCCTGGCCTCGACTTCTTTTAAGGATTCCCCTCAATTTATACGGTTTGAAAGCGGACAACCTTTGGGGTTCCTTTCATCTTGGCCCTTGTTCGCGCTTTGCCATCACTTCTGTGTTTGGCTAGCGGCCGACAAGGTCTATCCAAATAAGAGGTTTAGGTCTTACGCCCTTTTGGGCGACGATCTTGTGATCGCCGACCGAAAGGTGACGGAGGCCTACAAGTATGTGATGTCCCAGTTGGGCGTTTAGATCTCAATGGCGAAATCCTTGATTTCTGAGAGTGGGGCCTTCGAATTTGCATCGGGGGGAAGTCTATTTTCAATTTCTGCGGATTGTTACGTGCATAAGCGAGGCGCCAGAGGCTGTCGAGAATAGAGATATAGCTTCCTTCTTTGAAGCGCCTCCCTTTCCTGATAGAACTGCTACCTTGTGCTTGCTTACTAGACTGGCTGGACTGCCTCCTCCATAACTGGTACTGGTGCCGCTACCTATGCTGCTGATACTAAGCTGGGATCTGCTTCTCGGTCGGAACTAGTGCTCCTCGACCTGACTTCTTTTTGCAATACTGAAAATCCGGCAAAAGGAAAGCTTACCGATAAATGCGGAATTCTCTCTTTAAGGCTAAGGCTTCACTTCAAGCAAGCAATTGTTCTCTTCGACTGACACAGGGATAAAGAAAGACTGGTTCCCCCTTTCGAACTTGAAAATCTCATTGGCATTATTGGCAAACGAAACTGGTCAACAAAGGCCTACTTTATGTCTGTTTTCCTCTGCGCAGCGCAGGACTACTCTATTCGGTGACTTATCGAACAAAAAACGGAGAATCTTGTTAGGTCTACTTGAATGCATCATTTGCAGCAGGAGAAGAATGAATTGAAGGGTGGAGTTCGCTCGTCCTATTTGATCCACCCATTCTTACCGAACTTTTTTTAGAAAGAAAGTCAGCTTATTGGCGTCCTCTTCTCTTTTCTGGATTCATCCCCTACTAATGAAATATCACCCAGGTAGCAAGAAGGTAAGCGGTATCGTAGCCAGGTGTAGCAGCAAACCAAAGTGATCCAGAATAAGTGGTTTCGCCACTTGACGTCGTCCTTGATAAGTAAGGGGGATCAGTCTTTCGATGGGCAAAAAGCCTTTTCCGAGTATAAATTCATTTCCAAAGAATTACAGTTCCGAAAAAGTATAATGCAGGAGGCCGCTAAAAAAATTCACACAATTCTCGTATAGAAACAATAGCAGCAGTACGGCTTTTAGAGGGCCCTCCCCTCTCTTATATTACTTGTTGGAGTTCCCCTGTCCCCCATCCTCTTTTCTTTCCCCGGTTAACAACCGCTTCTTTCTTTTGATTTTTATTATCTTCTTCTGCATCTTTATTGACTTCCTCCCAACCATTACATTGCGTGTCATTTTTGGGTATAAGCCCTTAAAAATAGCTCTGAAACAACTCTCCTTTTTGGATGTAGGTTATTTATGGGATCTGCCGTGGGAAATAAGTTATATTCTTTCTATTCTTTCTTATCCCCAGGTAGGTCAGTGACCGAGAGATTCTGTGTTGAAGAAATAACTCTGAGTGAACAAGGCAAAAGCCTATCTTTTCTCAAGCTTCGCAATAGCTATCCGTTCAAAGAGTCCGTCTTTCTTTGTTAAATGGCCGAATTAGCCACACCCATAGAAGGGAGCAATCCCAGCGGATTCATCCATAGCAGTAGAGTCGTAAACAAGAACAGCAGAGTTTACAGCTGAACAAGTCACTTCCTTCTTTGCTTCAAAACAGAGAAGAGCGGCAACAGAAAGTGATGTCCTACTTTACTTTCTTATGATTTACATGTAACTTCTCGAAACGATAGTGAAAGCTTCATCCTTAGAATTCGAAATTAGAAAGGGATGGGGAAGACTCGGCAGCATTTGCTTATGACAGAAGAGCAATCAACCAAGAGCCATGCACACCATAAGCATACATGGACACCAGACCGTCTATGCCCAAGGGCCAAAAGAGCTAGAACGGTAACTTTCCTCTTGTTAGAGTCAAAGGAAAGGCAAAAAAAGGATCTTCTACTTAGAATACGCTACCACCAAAGGCAAAAAAGGGCGATGCGCAATCAAGACATTCATGCACACCGCCATCAACAGAGGCAAGAGCAGCTAAGGCCGCTTCTTCTTCTTCCTTGTTTACAGCAACCCATGAGTGACCGGTCGATTACTGGCTTTAATGAGTGTCGCCCTATTCTGCTGTCCCTTCCCGAACTTTATCGTCACCGTTCCCTATGAAGCTAAACCTCGACTCTCGTCATGCAATCTTCAGTCATGGGCTTTGATTTATGTGTATGCCAGGTCAGGACGAAGGGAAATTTACTAGCCTAGAGTTTGATCGCTGATCGAATGTGAAGTACGAAGCGATCAAGTGGAAGTAGTGCCAGCGATAACCAAACCCCTCGACCAACCACTATGTATCCATGGCCACTAGGGATGAGGAAGGGGCTACGGAAGTTCGTTATTCATACTCGTCATTTAGATGGTTACAGATAGGAATTTTGTTGCTTGGAAATGGAGAAGCAAAACAACAGGAATTTTTTCTGTTGCCAAAAAGAAAAGGGTGACCCATAACTTGTTTTCCCGGTTTAGATATAGATTCAAGAGAAGAGCCCTATTGGATATAGTAAGGGGAAAGGGCAGTTTTACTGGTACAGATAGATCCTCCTTTTGGTACGTAGACGGATCGAAATGTAGGTGAAGTTTATCCAGCTCCACTTGTTGATCCATCAATAGCGGAGCAGAGGACTTGCATTCTCCTAGGGTTTAGCCGTTTACCCCAGAAGAGACGAATACAAGGGCGATGATAAGTTGATCCGGCACTAGTGGTAGAGGTCGCAGGGCCTTCCACTTCACTTACCTAAGAGGTCAGGCTGAAAGTGAACCTATCGATTCACCGGCACTAATAGCATTTCCTCCTATCCTAGGATACCTACCAGCAAGAGCAGATCCTGTTCCATATGCGGGGGCGAGTAGCGGTAAGTGAAGTAAGTTCAGGAAGTCAAAAAGTGCAAGTGCTTTATTGACAAACTCTTCTGGTAAGCACAGGTTCTTCCTTTTCCTAAAGCTCTGGACCCCGAAGCCCCTATTAGTCAGGCATTGGAGCTGGGTCTTCCCTAGGTCTTTCATAGATAAGGGTCTAGTCTCACTCCTTCTATCGAGGGGGTTTCCTCCTCAGCTGCACACCACACTACAAAGTTGTTGTGACAGAGGGCAAACAAAGGCTAAGAGGAAAGGGAGACATCGCGACCGAACAAAGACCTGACCACCATCTCCTGAAACGTCACCGGAAAGATATCCTTTGCTGACAATCAATCAAAATAGAACAGATGATCAAGCCAGGTCGAGCGGAGCGCTTTGATTAAATGTCCCATCATTGAGAATTCTCCGCAGAACGCTTATACACCACTGGTGAGCGGGCCGAAGTAGTGCTTGTTTCAAAGAGTTCGGAATCGCGAAGATAGGCAGTTTTCCTGCTCCCTCTTTCTTGAAGCCTAACCGCCAAAAGGGTATCGGATTCCTCGATTTTGAATCAGGTTTCCGCCTTTATGAACTTAGCCATTCTGGATTAGGACAAAAGAGATTGGTAAGTAAAGCATGGCATGCCCGCTATGGGCTTTTTCGCCAGTGTTTTCCCTAATTTCTATTTGTAAACCTTAGATCGACCAATCATCAATCGATTTCCCAGTCTTCATTACCTTCGATATCGAAATGAAGCTTACGATTCTCTTAGTGAGAAGCTCAGTTCCGCTTTAATTAAGTCCGACAAGCGGGCACGAGAACTAGGGTTGGTTTGGCTAGCCTTCAAGCAGGCAACCAAGAGAGATAGGCGCGGAAGGTCTTTCAATTCAAAGCAGTCGATTGAAGCTGAAAAGATTCCCCTCAATAGAAGACATTCCCCCCGGCCCTAGATTCAGTTTATGAGGAAGGGGATAGGGATACGGATTTGGATGCCTCAGTGGATTCCCATCCTTGATTACGCAGATTCGTATGCCTATTTTGTTGATTACGATGCAGAGGGATCGATCGCACTTCTTCTATTCAAGATTCTTTATCTGGAACTGGAAAAAAAAAAGAATTTCCTTTTTTGCGGTTCGGGAGGGCTTGGTTCCCTGGGACTGGCTATTCCTGGAAAAAGTGAAGTCAATCAGAAACCTCGTAGTTGCAAGCAGCATAGGAAGGGGTTTCTGGTTCGGGCGTGATGGCTCTCGGCTTTCGTGACATTTCTTTATTGCACTGGTACTTGTATCCAGCACTTATTCTCCTTATCCCGCAGCACTTTCTGTTGTGTAACTTCTATGGTATCATGGATTTTTTTTTTAGTAGTGATTTCTTTTCTAAGCCAAGACAGCATCTGTTAGTCGATTTCCCGCGAGCGAGGGTGAGGCGCTTCCCCCGAACACTTGTCTTACTCGTATATCTAGTACTTACGTATTTCTTTTCGTTAAGCTAGGCAACAGGTAACATTCCTTTTCCAAAGCGGGTGATTGACGGCTGGAGAATTGTTAGATCTTAAGGGGCTAGAGGACTCCCCTAAAGGAGGGGGGAATTGCTAGCTTGTTATAGTTATACGAAGTCCTGAATTAACAACTGAATAAGAGGAGCGATGTTGCTTGTTAATAGCTGCTCGGTGGCTGCCCTCTTCTTCCGCTCGTCTCTTAGGGCACAGACAGGTAGTTTGTTGCTTCTTATATCGAAGCGAAGGTAGATTAATGAGGAACTGCTGCCCTTTAGCTGCAAACATCGTGAATTCCTTTTGCCTCCTCCCTCTATACTATAACCTAGGCGGCCAGTGATAGTAGGAACACCCCGATCCTCGCAAGTCGGGAACAAAGGACCGATTTGACTATCTCTCTCAAACCAGTCTAGGTCCCTCCCTGTGAACAATTTTTTATTCTTGTCCAGGGTATAACGCACCCGAGAATACCAAAGTGCCCCGTGATTCCACTGTTCTCCCCTACTATTAAAAAACGAAAGCAGAACAGAGTTCGTATGGAAGGGAAGTGTGACACGATCTTTCTTTCGTCACACGCCCTTTTAACTTACACTGCACTTTCCACACCTGCTGAGTCAACTGATGAGTAGGGAGTGCCTTCCAGGTTGGAGCCCAACTCATCCCTTGATGAAGAGGGATGGTGGACACCCAAGGCAGATATCGTTTTTCAAGTGTGTAAAGATCACTTTTGATTGAATACACAACATCTAAAACGACCTCAGGATCATCCCATGGTCTAGATATGCTGTCTAAAGTACTTATACTTACTTTCTTAGGAAGTTCTATGATCTTAGCTAACGAAAAGAGAGATACAATTTCACAAGCCTATCCGCCTTTTCATCCTTCCTTATCATCATTCTACGATGGAAGGACGGAATGATACGAGGATACCCTGAGCGATTGAGGGAGACGGGAACAGGAAGTAAGACATGTGGGCTTTTACGACCACCATATGCCGTCTGGAGGCAGGAGCTACACTGTTTTAAATAGAGAGCACAGTGTAGCCACCCTGACTTCTTACCTGACCTGATCACGTGTTTGGTAAACAAGTATGCTCCAATATAGAGCTCTTTGGTCAGACCATCAGTGATGATGAGGATCACCTTATTAATTAAGGAATGATCTCATCACCCGAGAATCTTCCATGATTCTCTGCCACCGGATGGGTGACACTTTCAAGAGATAGCTAAATAGTGCATGCATGGTTCGCAGTTAATTATGCTTCTATCAGGTTCATACCCTGACAACCAATAAGTACATCTGCCTACCCAGGTATGATATAACCTCTTGTGAGGCTTCTGCGTCACCCCATGTTACTAGATGCATACAGCATCCGGCTCTCTCCGGGAAGTGATCCACCAGGACTCTTTTTCTATTTTTCTTGCAGGGAAGACTGAGCTCAACCTAGACTGAATCCGTCACTCTTGGAAAAGAAGGATAAAGGATGCCAGGTAGAGTGCTTATGCCCGGGCCTCAAAGAGGCTAGGTGGGGAGAAAGCGGCCGTTGCACTGCTAGGAGTGTAATTTCATCTATCCATCTTTTCCTTGCGGATTAGCTATTCCTTTCCTTGAGGAACTGGTTAAAGAGCTTTGGCAAGAGCAGCTTCAACTTTGGCTTTGACAAGATTTATAGAACCTGATGCCATGGAGGGCAATGGTTGAGCTTTATTCGCTCCCGGAGGAAAGGCTTACCATTGATCAAAGAAGGAAAGTTAAACCAACTCAGCCTTCTTCTGGAAATGACGAATGGAAGGATGGCCTATATAGCTAGCTGCTATTTCCTACTCATAAACCCCGCCTATCGGCTAAGCCGCCTATCCCTCATAGATAATAGATTAGTTGGCCTACCCGCCGGCCAATAAATACGGATGTTCGGACAGATGAGAAAGATTACCTGCCTCCCCTTTTGCAATTGGTATGTTTCCCATTCCCTATTCGTCCTGGTCCTTCTTCCTGGTTCCTTTGATTTGATAAGTCCAGTCGACGGGAAAGAATCCATGTTCAAGTCTTATTACCGAGTGCGAGCTGCTTTCTGTGTAAGGTTCGATTACGGGAAGGAAATAGAGGTCACAAGGTAAGGGACCGCTTTCCTTTTATGCTTCCCTACGTGGAAAATCAATCAAACCAGTTCTCCCTCGACCTGCAGGTCTTCGAAATGGTTCTTGTTTATGCTCGTATAGCATAAAAATGATTCATTGGGAGGGCCATGGGAAATCCACTTCGTACCTTCGTATCTATAATCTAAACACTTCTCACCTATGTGCCTTCTTTACTTCCCGGCTCTTGCAAGAGCCACAGTGACTGCAACAAGAGGAAAGCCACCTCACCTTAATCAGTCAAGCAAGCTATTTGAATAGGGATTATGAACAGGCCCTTACCTTGGCCTTAGCCGTTCGATTGATTGTTCTAAAGTCGAAGTCGTTTCGTTAAGTCGAATTGAAAGGTAAGTTTTGTCAGTGATTAAATGGAAAGGGGGAGCGGTTCGGTCCTACTCTTGAACTTTTAGGCTAATTAAATGAAAAGCCGAAACAAAGGCCAAATATCGGCATGTAACTGAGAAAGATGGGATTCGGTCAACAAAGGAAATTAAAACACTCCCTTCTTTCTATCGACAATGATGAAAACCAGAAAGTCAAGCCTTTCACTTCATTGTTCAAGCTCTTGAACATGGGTTGAGTTCATACATTATGAATGCTTTCCTATTCAAGACATACTACCAATTCCTTTGAAGCTACTACCACTACCGAAGCTGGCTTGCTTCTTTTGCTTACCGGTTGGTTGGGGTTTTGAAACCAGAGAAAGAAGATCCGGTTGGGCTTTCTAGCGATGGGAGATTAGTCACCGGAAGACTTGCTGGCTAGCTCGTGCAATCAACGAGAAATTCCGTCGCCTTAGTAAGCTAGCTTTGGTTGCTAAGCAAGCCTGGTTCTCCGGGCACTACGGTAGCACGTGGATCGATCATGACGAGAATGGACTTATCCGTAATGTAATGTAATAGAGGAGTCACAGTCCAGTTCCCCCTCCCTTCTCGACCAGACGAAGGAGATATGAATTCCATTCAGGCGGGTAAGGGCTTGGCTTGACCCTGTGTCCTCTCCTGGTCGGGTCGGAGGCGAAGACTGGCAAAGTTCATCATTCAGCGGTGGGGTCTTCATAGAAAAGAAGGCCTCGCCCAACGAATGGCAGATTTGGATGGAGTCTCGCTCATAGATAGAGGAAGAGTACGCGCGCTAGCGCGCTACGGCTTACGAAGTTGATCGGATCAGATAGCCCTTCGGGCAACCAACCAAACCCGCCACATCCAATTCCGATCAACAACTTGGAGGTATGGCTGAGTGGCTGAAGGCATTGGTTTGCTAAATCGTCATACAAGAAGATTGTATCATGGGTTCGAATCCCATTTCCTCCGGCACGGAAGTGGAACGGGCGGGCGAAATGACGTGAGAGAAAGAACCTCTTGGTGGAGTCCCTAGGAGGACAGAATAGCACTACTTAGTGACTAGGAGCGGAGAGCCCGTTGCGCGTTGTTTTTGTTTGACCGGCCTATCTTCTTTCTATAAGCAAGCTCCCTCCGGCCGTCCAGCCCCTGGACGGCTCTCGGTTCTTGAGCATGTTGGGAGATTAGGCGGCAGTTGAAAGAGCTGCTCGAAAGCTTGACGAACAAGCTAAAAAAGCCCTAACTATTTGATTAGTAAAGGGCTTTTCCCTTACTAGTCAAGGGGCGCTATTCGATGAATCAAACAGACTTTAGGAAAGTGGTTCAGGTAGCTCAGCTGGTTAGAGCAAAGGACTGAAAATCCTTGTGTCAGTGGTTCGAATCCACTTCTAAGCGGGCGAAGGGTCCAAAGGAAAGGTAGCCGGGAGCGAGACGGATTTGGAAATTCAAGTGAAAGAGGAAGCCAAAAAATGGGAGCGCTCTTGCACTATGGTGGATCTATATGCTTCGGAGGGTGAAACGAGGTGTAGCGCAGTCTGGTCAGCGCATCTGTTTTGGGTACAGAGGGCCATAGGTTCGAATCCTGTCACCTTGATGTGATGGGCCGAAGTGCCAGCCCAGCCCGTCGCCAGTCGGCGGGCGAAAAGCGCACATAACAGATAGAATCCTAAAATGAAATCTCCTATTCGAGCTGTGAAGCGGCTTATTTCGATATTTTCCATTTTCCGTAGATTCATTCTTGTATTTTTTCCCCTGCTCTGTAGGAATTTACATATAATTTCGATTTCGAATCATCGTTGATGATGATTTTTTTTTGATCACTGCCTAGGCCGAGGCCCTGTTCTGCTTACTACAATTAGTGTAGCACCTTTTTTTTTTTCAGGGCTTACTTCGGAGAGTACCGCTGATATTGTTTGAGTATAATCCTGGTATCTTTCTACAATCGTGTTTGTGGCTCCTCTTGCTGCGGAGCCTCTGTGCTGTTGGTTTTCCCCTGCCGGGTAACGGGTCCTTGAATATTCTCAGGTTCCGATTGTCGACAAAAAAACCAGCTAAGTGATTTTTTCCTTCCTCCAGTAGGTTAGGCAATAAGTTTTGCAAAGTCCAACAGGCATTACTAGCATGCCCGTGGTACCTGTGGAATCAACTGTATGCGTTTCGGTGAAAGTTCGTGGGTTTGGTGTAGTGAAAGAGAACAAGTAGCTTCAGTTTCTGAACAGGGCAAGCATACCTAGGAAATCGAGATTGGGATCCCATTGATCCAGCGGAAGCAACGGCTAGGGCATGGACAATAACAGATCCTTTTCCATAGCCGGGGCCCGCGAGCTTTTAAGTAAGGTAAATTCATCGTTTTTCGCTCGTCTTTCATGCGTGCCTGTATGAATTGCATAAGTAATTTTGTTTTGGCGGTGGAGAAGTACAGAAGTGAACAGTGTGTTAGTATTTAGTTGTGCGAAGCCTTGTTGACAAGACTTACTCAACTCACTGCTTTCACCTGCTTCCGGTGACAACTACCATTCTCTTATGAATGGGAGGGTAGAGTACCAAGACATAGGGGTTGGCCAGCGAAGGCGGTTTATTGAGTACCAGATATACGTATTTCGAATTCTTTTCATGGCAGTTCAAAGAAAGGCACGAGAGATAAGGAAAACTTAAAAGCTTCTCAAACCAGAGTAGCAATTCGATCAATCGCTATCAATGCCCGGAGAAAATGGGAAAACCTTTTCCGAGAAGAGTAAAGCGAGGGATAGGATAGATGAATAGGTTGAAGCCTTTATCCGCTTGGAGGGATGAATTTACAATTTCTAAGGCTTCGTTTTTCTCCGGCAAGCTGATAGGGCTTGGAGTTCAGATTGATGCCTTAGTCCACTCCGAGATAGAAAAATACCAATAATAGAAAAAGATATGCTCTTTAACTCCAAGAGTAGTAAGTTACATCCTTCTAAGGTCAGGGGCTTTTGGGATTTTTAATATATCATCTTCCACGAATAAGGTTCTTTCAACCGATAGATGATATATTTCAAAAGCCTTTATTCTCCTGTTTCAAATGCTCGACTCGTTCCCAAATCAACTACTGAATTAGCTTTCCCCGCTTGAAGTCGATAACTGGGAGTAGTCCACTGCTTTCTAATCCGATCTAGGTGGTCCCTCATCGAGGAAAGTAGCATTCGATGAAACTTCTTCTCGCCTTCGAGCAGCATATGACATAAGATCCCCCTTTCAGTGCACACCTCTAAGCTCTCTCCCCAATCTATTTTTGAAGGTTTAGTTTCCATTACGAAGTATACGTATACGGATCAACTGCTCCCGGCTCGGACAGGTTCATGTTTGATCTCAACGTCCTTGCTCCAAGATCTCAGTTTGGTTTCGCCAGATACCTCTTTATCTTAACGAAAAAGAGCTTTTGTCGGGTCAGGTCCCCACCCGAACTGTCCATACCTATCCTCTGGAGTCGGCTCTTCCATAAAGAGCAGAGTAGACAGTACACGTAATGGTCCGCCAGGAGCGAAGAATAGCTCAGCGACCGGATAAACCTTGATGAGAATACCAACCCTCTCCCTTTGTCATTTACGGAAGCAGGAAGAGAAAGGAATAGCCCTGCCCACCTTATGAAAGAAGCCTCACCGTCAGTCTTTGCTCTATCTGGATCAGTAAGTCAGTCAGTCTCTCCCAGTAGTGGAGTAGTCCCACCCAGTAATAGCATAGTGAAAGTAGGGCTGCTTTAGCCTTTTACAGATCCATTCCAAATCGAATGTAGCCTTCCAAGGCGAGGCCACCCTATATCTATTCAGGTGTGGAGTGGGAGAGGAGAGAGGGGATGAGGGCTCCTTTCGCATTTTTCGCAGGTTTACAAGTAGTGATTGAGATTGCATTGGATCGGACAGCTTTTAGTTATTCTTCTGCCTGCAAGCTCTCAACATATGTGAACTCTTTCGACTCTTCATGGTTTGCTGTGAAAAAGAATAGGTTGTTCTCAGGTGTAAAGGAAGAGCTGCTAGTAATAAGTGAAAGAACAAGCAAGGGATTGAGCGCGAAAAAGTGTTCTTGCTCGTGTACTTCTTTCTCTTAGCCTTCCTTGAAGCATTCGGAGAAAGAGAATGCGAATACGGGGTTCTAGTCGCATTGGTTCAGGACTTAGTCTTAGTAGCAGGACTATGGTTGACTTGATCATTTCCACCGTAATTCCACTGTCCATTCAAGAGAAGTATCAACAAATGATCCCGGTGCATTTGACTTTTGAATCTGTCTTTGCTTTTTCGGGCATTCAGCTTTTGTTTTGATCTCTATCTCAGGCAAGTAGGGCATGAAAGTAAGAAAGAAGGGAAAGGACTGAATCCGCTGCTATTGGTCTACCGCGTAAGGATTTTCACTCTCCAAGCAAGCCAGGTACGCAACTGACTCTTATCCATGCGAGACAGAAAGCAAGTCTTCTTACCGCTCCTTGGGTCCATTCCAACGGGCGTAGCGCTTGAGAAGGTGCGAAGCCGCCCATGCTCCTCTTGCTTCTGGAAAGAGAGGCAGTCCCTATATTACCGCATAGTGGGAACGTGGGATGCTTTTCTATTCCTTGCATCTCTAGTGCAAAGAAAAAGAGTTTCCTTCCTAATCTAATGGTTTTGTTAACCAAAGCGCTAACCTCTTCCTATAGTAATAGTCATCTTCAAGCTCTTGCACAAGGGGCAGATACTTCCCATTCCTACTAAACCGAATCAAGGAAATAGGAGTCAGCCACGGAAGACTTTACCGAATCCCCTTCCCTTGGTGAGAAAGTCTTACGGCTGTTTGGGATTGATCAGCAAGGGCTTTCAAGTCGTTTACTTGCTTGCTTAGCTCGAAAAAGATAGCTATTCAAAGCATCGAGAGGTCAATCACTTTCTTTGGATTCTCTAACATCGTATTCGTACTAACTAATCCCGACAAGAACCTAGCCCTTCTTTTCCGGGGAGAAGAAGGGGTTGGTAAATAGAATATCTGCCCATAAGACAACTCTTCTATTTACAGGAGTGCTTACTTCACGCTCTACTTACTTCATGCTTTCTTTACTTCTCTTCTTTCCCTCACTGCGCTCGGTCAACGGTATACCTTATACAGTCAAGTAACCCTTTAGTCCCGGTCGGTATCGTCGTCCAATCCATGCTTCGTTCCAGTCTCGGGCCTCAGTCTCCAATCCTATCTTTCGTGAGCAGTGAGGAATAGGATCACTTTTCCTTTCAGTCTCGAAGCAAGCTGTGTGTGGTAGAATCCCTTTCTTTCTTAAACTAGTCCATTAGTTGGTCTATAATCTCCTTCGTGCCGTCAGTAAGATTGAAAACCCTCACTCCGTTCAGAATAAAGAAATGGAATGAAGGACCTTTCCATTCAGATAGTTCGTTTAGAAATAGTACTTCTAAGTAGTAGCTCGCCGTCTCAGACGTATGGGTCACGAACGGTCTAACACAAGGAAAAAGAAGAGAGGGTTCGGGGGGTTTATCCCCGAGCTGTTTCGATTTTTCCCATAGAGAAGCAGATTTGTTAGCCTGATAGATAGAGGCCTTCCTTCGTAGATTTAGTAGTACCCCTACCTAGTCTTGGCAGCCTTTCGGGCTTACCTATACTAGGGCCTCTACCCATCGTCGGCATGCTCACCTGCCACTCTCTTCCCAACTCGATCGTCAATAAGGGCTAGCGAGTGCTTAAAGCATTGAAAATTTTTATCCTTTTTAGGATCTGAAACCTTCGGGAAGGAGCCGCCGTTCATTTTGGGATTCTGGCTCCTTGAAATGGTTCAACGCTCAACCTCTCGCTCGATCTGTCATTTTTATTCTATTGTCGACAGATAATTTATTTCATAAAAAACCCGGGTTGACGACGCCCTCTCAACTCCTCTTTTTCCTTACTTTTGACTCTAGGGAGCAAAAGATCATCGGTTTGTGTCTAAAAAAGGAAAGGATAAGCTCTCATGAACTCTGGAACTGGTTGTGATTCTAAAGTAAAACAGCTAATCTTATAATTAGCCTACGTGCCTTTTTCGAGCAGTTCGTTCGTACTCAAAAATCTATCCCGAGTCTTCAGGTCATAGGTTAAAGTATTCATTCTACTCGGAAAATATGTATGCCTAATGAAGTAGGTCGTGTCGTTTAATTATTTTTAGACAAACATGGTTTGATTACTCGAAACCGTCTGGGAAAATGACTACCTGTCATCGTAGTGCTCGACCAGAGCTTTCTCCTCAAAGTAGGAAATAGGCATGCTCTTCTCCACGCCCACCGTTTAGGATATTAGCTCGTTATAAAGATATAGTGATAGGGCGGGCTTTAAATGAAAATCCTCGTCGATTTTGAAGCCGGCAATACTGTTACCACTGAAACGATGCCTTCTAAGTAGCTAGGAATCTTCCCTAAGTTAATCACATGAAAACCATGTTTTCGCTTCTTCCTTGCCTTTTTAAGATTAGTAAGTGTGCGAAGGTAATCATCCTACTATACCGATGGGATCATAGCTAGAAGAAGGAAGCACACCAGATAAAGGACAACGTGTACCTCTCTCGATTGAACACAGACCTGACGTCTATGGCAGATGTCTTACTTATCCAATTTTTTGGGAAAAAAGAAAGCAAAACAAAAGTAGCTACTTTTACTGCATAGACTTTTACTGTAGTAAGGATAAGGAGTGGCATCACGCTCAGGAAAGGATTTCAACCTTCCCTTTCCCGAAAGAAAGAGTTAGATCCTCTTTGAGATGAAATGCGGCAATGTCCTATAATCAAACCAGGCGCAAGGTCAATGATTTAGCTCAAGGCTTAAGGCATAAAGGCTATTCTTCCTTCTTCTTGATAGCATTGGTCTCGCCCTCGCTCTAAAGGGGCAGCTTGATGGCAGCTATCCTGCTCTGTCTGAGAGAAATGGAATGGAATTGGTGTGGTTCGCTAGCTCTTTCTTTTGAGACGAATTCATTCCGAATAAAGGAAGGCCGTCGTGATAAAGAAAGGCTTGCCTTATTTCCAGGGAAGAGAAAGAGGAAAGAGAAAATGGGCCAAATCGCCTTATAGAGAAGAAACTCTTAGGGAATCGATCTAGACTAGATGAGATGCCGGTGCCATTCAACTAGCTGCCAGAACGAGTTCAAGAGATGAGGATCCAGGTAGTGAAGTCACCCTCGGGGGAAGAATCATTCCATTCACTTGTTCAACTGCTAAGAAGAGTAGCTTTTTTCTTGCTTGAATGTGGCACAAAAAGAAGAAGAGGCGAAGGAACGTCTAGTTTCGTACCCAACAGCTTAAAATGATGTCATATTCTACTTTTTATTTACTCACCCATGACTTACTAACCAACAACAGATCTTCTTTCTACCGAAACAAGGGATCCTGATCCTTCCGCGTCCAAAGAAGCAACATCTGAATTATGCGCTCTTTCATCCGTCGAATCAAAGGAATAGACTTTTGATAGTTCCACAGGTAAGTAATATTGAACAGAAGTTTCCACTGGAAAAAAGCAACTGGAGCACCTGAATCTGCAGAGGCATCCAAAGACGCATTAGCAGATACATCCAAACAAAAAGAAGCTTTAGAAGATGGGGCTTATTTCATCTATTAACCAGAAAGGGAAGAATAGAACCTCGATCCGTGTAGGAAAAGTATAGAGGGAAAGAAGTAGGCACTTGTGAATGAAGGACGAGAGCCGAAAGAAAAGAATCCCCGTTGCACCTATTCTCCGCAACCGTCGGTTCAGATCTATCTCGGGTACGGTCACTGCACCCCAATCTCTGCCTCGGTTGGTGCACCTATGGTTCTTAAGGTTGTTGATGCCAAGAAAGATAAAGAAAATAAGAATATTTCTCCTCTAGTTGCGAAGGATATTGCTTACTACAGATTCGAGTGAAATGGCTGGTGGTAATGATGCGTGGTGAGGTCGCTGCTATCGAATGGTGGGTGCGTGTAGAATGATATTGATTCGAGCTCCATTTCCCTCTCGGTACTTAGATCTTCCTCTAAAACTTCTCCCATTCCTCTTTCCTTTGTTCCGCTGACTACATTGATTGGATACCGCTGGGACTGCCTACGCAGAAAGTATACCGATTATCTCATAAAGCCATTGAATTGCTCTTGGTTGTCCTACCCATTTGTTAGATCTTATTCCCACCTTGTTTTATTGCTCTTTCTCGATGGTATTCCGGGGCGCTATACCTCGGAAAGTATGAAGCCAAGGAAGTAATCAGATACATATCGACTTCTTTCTGATGGATCAAGAATAGATAGTTGTCTCATCAATAGTCAAAGTCAACGCACTTCCAACCAATTCGAACTACTTGGATTCCTGAGCGACTTGCTAAGTTGTACGTGGATGAGATTGTGAGGCCGCATGGCGTACCTATAAGCATAGTATCTGACCGATATGCTAGGTTTACTTCGCGATTTTGGAGTGGATTTCAACAAGCCATGGGAACTAAGCTACACTTTAGTACTGCCTTCCACCCACAAACAGATGGACAATCTGAGCGAGTTATACAAACATTAGAGGATATGCTAATAGCTTGTTTAATGGTTTTCCAGGTAGTTGGGATGCTTACCTACCACTTGCAGAGTTTGCCTACAATAATAGCTTTAAGGCCAGTATTGGTATGGCTCCCTTTGGTCTCGCATGAATTACATCCATCCCTGGGATGAGCTTGAGAAAGGCTTTTCAAAAACTCTTTTCTTTCTCTCATTAAAGAATGGGTTTCCCATACAAGAAAACAAGGGACGAGTCTGGTGAGAGAGGTGACTCCTTGCCGATGCGAAAGCTATGATTCCAGCTTCTTTTGGATATTGAAAAGACTTTAAAAGTCCCTATCTATATATAATTCTTCCTGCAATCCCACTATTGACGAAAAGATGATTTAAACTTTCTGTAGAATGAGATATACAAGAGGAAAATCTACTCGAAAGCCGCCCCCTTAAAGGATGCAACCAAATTCCCTATAGAAAGAAAGTGATTTTTGTTCCAGATAGCTTAAAGAGATCATTATTAGAAAGCCCCCAAACTGCTCTCTCTTATTTGTTTGTTTTACGAATGCTACTCTCTACTATAGAAGTGAGGTTTCGGAAGAAACTCTCTATTATAAAGAAAGACTTCATTAATGGTTGGGAACGAACTTGGGTGGTTGAATCAATGAGAGGCATGTCCCCAATGCCAGAAGTCCCCCATCACCAATCAAATTAGGGATTTTGCAACTGCACAAATGCTAGCCCAGGCGCGCGTTAGTGCCCAGTTTTAGGAAGAGCATCCCATAAGTGCGTAGAGGCAAGAACCCTCTCTTTGAAGAATTCCGATCAGAGATTATTGTGTTTCAGAATATTCCACGCTATCTTCATTCTGAAAGCCTTTGCATGAACTCCCCGCCCTCAAAAGTAGAAAGGCATCAGACCTTCTTTCTTCCTTAAGACCTTGCGACTGAGGATCATCAACCGTCACAGACTCTAAAGCGGGATCAGAAGCAAGCGGTCCTGGATAAAATACAGTATATATAGCAGGACTTTCTTTTCTCAGATGGCGGATAGATATAGAGAAAAGTATGCTTTTCGAGCTGAATCCGAAATAGGTGCAGCAGATAGAAGAAAAGAGGTCCTGACTTTCTTTTTCAATAACAAAGGAACGTAGTCTTACTCTTCAATCAAATGGGGTAGACCTGGGGAAGCTCTTTCAAAGTCTTAAGTATATGAATCCGCAGAAGGAAAGAAAGACCTTTTCCTAGATAAGTAAGCAGATATACCTATGGCTGGAAAGATAGCGAGCGCTATTCTCAACTCAGTCTCTCAAAGGCCCCAGCTCATCGTAACCCTAAAACACGGCGTTAGCGGGGTTGAGCTCCTCCTGCATAAGTACAACAAACATAGGACAGCCGAGAACGATGACCCTTCCCCAAGCAAGCCTGACGCCTAAGTTGGACCTTCTCTTTCTGCTGCTTGCCACTCCGAAGAAAAGGAATAAAAACCTCCGATTGATTGAGTCGGTGGGCAAGTGAGCTGATCTCGCCTTTGTTGATCCGCTTGAAGAGAGTTCTCACGATCGCGATGTAGCAGGGTCTGTCTGCTCCAGTCTATGACCTACCGTTTGCTTTGCTAAGCAGTATGCCTGGGATAAAAAAGACAGGTGGCATAGGTATCCCTACCAATAGGACTGGACACCCTATCTCGTCCTTAACTCATTGCGACACTGTGAGATCCTATGGTCATGACTTAGTCCGAAGGGCTATAGGGCTTTTGGGCATTATTAAGAAATGTGATTCTCCACCTATTTTCATTCTGTCTTTACTCCCCTTCTGCGCTATCAAATATTCATATCCCTTTTAAATGAAAAGGCGGGACGGGAAAGCAGCAGCTTCTTATAACTCTTTAAGACAGGTAAGAACATAGCTTCCTCTCTCTCCACAAGGAAGAGTAGTTTGTTTACTGAATGCCATGCTGCTGGTACTGGTATTCTACTAGAGCTGGTATTCGTACTCTTTGACTGACTGACTAAAGGCACTGAATGATGCTGAATGAAGGCCTGATTGAGGGACTGAAGGAAGGACTTTCTATCACTGTATCGCCGTATCGCCTATGCCTTTCTCGGGTGGGATTGAACGACTTTTAGGAACAGAACAGCAGCACTGATTGGCTTACTTGCTTGCTAGAACCGTACTTTTATTATTATTACTGAAACCACCGTACCGTATACAACCCCCCACCCCCCAGCAGAACCTTATTTATACCATTCCAACCCCGAAAGGGGAAAGAGCAAGAACAGCACTTGTTGTATCCTTCGCCCTTTACGGCCAGTAAACCCCTCACTGACTTGCTTAGCTCCGCTCGGACCCTTTCTCGTGCTAGTAGCAGTGGTAGTCTCAGTTCTTTCTTTGCAAGAATAGGGCGTGAAATAGGAATTGCACCAATAGGTTGTCACCAGTCGATATCCCGCTTCTCTTGGAGGAAGGACGAAGTCATTTCTTATATAAAGAAAGATGTGGACTGGAGAGTTGGGATTGAGGTCAATATGCTTAACACATCGTAGTTGGACAGCAACTCGAAGGGAGGAGGAAAAGTCTCTTAGGTGTCGGCATCACACATATAGCATGTGTGCCGTGAGTGAGAGGTCAATCACTCTCAGCTCTTCTTTCGAAATTCTCGAACATGATGAAGAGCTCTTATCGGCTTGAGGCATCTTTTCAAGCTGAGTAGAAATTTCATAAGAGAAGAAAGATCTCCGCGTAGAAAAGAAAGGATAAATCGTTTTGATTCGAGGCGGATCCCTTTTTTGTTTGCCTGAGTAAACAAAAAAGCTTTCTCGTTATTGTTGGTTA
>Ga0157360_1000286_pt1 | contig 20254 bp, 17 predicted proteins | sample AttlaeALBM1_FD_111483 | JGI IMG/M metagenome (GOLD analysis project Ga0157360, IMG submission 111483) | Fungus gardens microbial communities from leaf cutter ant in Ribeirão Preto, State of São Paulo, Brazil - Atta laevigata ALBM1 | ecosystem: Host-associated > Fungi > Mycelium > Unclassified ... | reverse complement strand
CGACTCGGTACTAGGCTCGAATCCATCACGCGCAGCAGGCTGTTGGGCAGGCGCCTCAGAGCTCTGAGCAGCTGGAAGAGCGGTGTGGGTACTTTGTGTATCAGACGCGGAAGCCGCTTGCGGCTGGCTGTTTGACTCGACCGAGGCATTTGTCGTGACTTCGATCGTACCAATCAAATCGCCTTGCTTGAGGGAATCGCCTTCCTTCACAGCAACAGAAACCACTTTGCCTGCATATGGACTGGGAATATCCATGGAGGCCTTGTCGGATTCCAGTGTGAGCAAAGTGGCTTCTTCTTCCAGAGAGTCCCCTTCGCTGACCGCCACCTCGATCACAGGTACGGCATCGTCACTCCCAATATCAGGAACACGAAGTTCCCTGGTCTCTGTTCCGGATGCCTGAGCGTTTGAAGAGGCTTGCGCAGGTGCCGAATGAGCCTCTGATGAGGTGGGTGCAGCCGCGACATCTGGCGAAGATGCGCTCTCTTCAGTTGTCTGCGTTCCCGCTGAGGAGGAAGCCTCACTCCCCACTACTTTCATGCGACCAATGATGTCACCGCTGGAGACCTTGTCACCTTCCTTGACGGTTATAGCCGTAATCTGCCCCTGGACAGGACTGGGAATATCCATGGAGGCCTTGTCGGACTCCAGGGTAATCAGGGTATCCTCAGCATCGATATCCGACCCGGCAGAAACCGCAACTTCGATTACCTCTGCCGCTTCATCCCCGATATCAGGGACGACAATATCGATTTCACTGCTCGTGGGTACCGGTGTTGATGCTGATTGAGCAGCAGGCGCTTCAGCCTGAATGGGCTCTTCATGAGAAGAAGCCCCGGACGCTGACGCAGCGGGTTCGCTACTCTTTTCACCGCTTTCAACGGAATCAGTTTCCAGTTCGACAATACTGTCACCGGTGGATACCTTATCCCCCTCAGCCACCAGCAAACGCTTGATCTTGCCACCCTTGGGAGCAGGGATGTCCATGGAGGCCTTGTCGGACTCAAGGGTAATAAGGGTATCTTCCGCGGATACCTCATCGCCTTCTTTTACAGAGACTTCGATAATTTCGACTGCCTCGTCGGACCCGATGTCGGGTACCTTGATGATTTCGCTGCTCAACTTAGCGCTCCTCTCATCAGCTCATACGCTCGCTGAATGGGTCATTAACCTTGTATGCTCGCATACGTGTGAAACAACCGTTATTCGTTCCTGATTGTTTCACACGCTTATACTCCGGATATGCGTCGTGAATATGATCTGACATGTATCTGAATGAGACCTCTCACATACACGCTTCATATCGACTATTTATACATACAGAGGGTCAGGTTTGCTGGGGTCGATACCATATTTGTCAATCGCTTCCTTCACAACACCACGCTCAAGTTTACCCTGATCGGCCAGTGCCTTGAGGGCCATAATCGCGACAAAGTAGCGATTGACTTCGAAGAAATGACGCAATTTTTCACGTGTATCCGAACGACCAAAACCATCGGTACCCAGCACGTGATAGTCTGCCGGTACCCATGCCCGTACAGAATCGGCATAAAGCTTCATGTAATCGGTACTGGCGATGACCGGGCCTTCTCGTCCTTCCAGACACTGCGTTACCCAGGGCTTGGCAGGCTCTTCTTCAACATGAAGGAATGATTGACGATCCAGCGCCAATGCCTCACGACGTAATTCATTGAAGCTGGTCACGCTCCAAATGTCAGCGGCCACATTGAAGTCGTTTTGTAACAGCTCAGCAGCCGCTTCCACTTCCCGCAAAATGGTACCGGAGCCTAAAAGCTGAACACGTGGAGCATCGCCTTCTTTCGCCTCATTCAGCAGGTACATCCCCCGAATGATGCCTTCTTCACTGCCTTCTGGAATTTCGGGATGAACATAGTTTTCGTTCATCAGTGTCAGGTAGTAGAAGCAGTTTTCCTTATCCTGATACATCCGCTTAAGGCCATCACGTACGATAACAGCCACTTCATGCGCATAAGTCGGATCATAGGCACGGCAGTTGGGGATCGTACTCGCCATCACAAGGCTATGACCATCCTGGTGCTGCAAGCCTTCACCATTCAATGTGGTACGCCCTGCAGTGCCGCCCAACAGGAAGCCCCGTGCCTGCATATCACCCGCAGCCCAAGCCAGATCCCCAATACGCTGGAACCCGAACATGGAGTAGTAAATATAGAATGGCAGCAGTGGCTCACCGTAATTGGAATAGGCCGTCGAAGCCGCGATCCACGAAGACATGGCTCCCGCTTCGTTAATGCCTTCCTGAAGAATCTGCCCCTGACGGTCTTCACGGTAATACATGATTTGACCGGCATCTTCGGGTTCGTACTTCTGCCCTTCGTTGGCATAGATACCGACCTGACGGAACAGCCCTTCCATCCCGAAGGTACGTGATTCGTCAGGCACAATGGGAACAACGCGCTTGCCCAGCGTTTTGTCCTTTAGCAGGCCATGCAGAATACGAACGAATGACATCGTGGTTGAGATTTCACGTTCACCGGTGCCTTTCGTCTGGCTGGCGAAGATCTTGTCATCAAGAGCGGGAATTTCGAGCGCCTGAAAGTCATCCTTGCGCTCAGGCAGGTAACCATTCAGTGCAGCACGGCGTTCCTGCAGATAACGCATTTCAGGCGAGTCTGCCCCGGGACGATAATAAGGCATCCCCTGAGCCAGCTCTTCATCTGTTACTGGGATATCGAAACGATCGCGGAAGCCCTTGAGTGCATCATTGTCCATGGATTTGACCTGATGCGCTTCCATTTCAGCTTCACCATGACCACCACCCATGCCATAACCCTTGACAGTATGGGCAAGAATAACAGTGGGGCGACCATTGGCGTTATGGAAGGCTTCATGATAAGCCGCATAGACTTTCTGTGGGTCGTGACCGCCACGATTAAGCTTGTAAATATCTTCGTCTGACAGGTTCTCTACCATTTTCAGGGTTTCTTCACTCTTGCCGAAGAAATGCTCACGGCTATATTTACCGCCCTGCGCCTTGTAGCTCTGGTATTCACCATCAACAGTGCTATCCATTGTGCGCTGCAGATAGCCTTTCTTGTCCATTTCGAAGAGACGATCCCACAAACCGCCCCACACGACTTTAATGACGTTCCAGTCGGCACCACGGAACATGCCCTCCAGTTCATCCATGATACGGCCATTACCACGTACCGGACCATCCAGACGCTGAAGGTTACAGTTGATGACAAAAATCAGATTATCCAGATTCTCGCGACGTGCAACGTGAATTGCGCCAAGGGTTTCAACCTCATCACATTCTCCATCGCCAAGAAACGCCCAGACTTTTCGGTCACCTGCCGGTTCAATACCGCGCGCATCAAGATATTTCATCATGCGCGCCTGATAAATGGCAGTCAAAGGACCAAGCCCCATGGACACAGTAGGGAACTGCCAGTAATCAGGCATCAGATAAGGGTGCGGATAGGAAGAAAGACCATCTCCATCCACTTCCTGACGGAAGTTATCAAGCTGTGCTTCTGTCAAACGTCCTTCAAGGTAGGATCGGGAGTAAATGCCCGGTGCAATATGGCCCTGAAAATAAACCATATCCCCTTTTTGTTCACCCTTGTTACCGCGGAAGAAGTGGTTGAACCCGACCTCATAGAGAGTACAACTGGACATGAAGCTGGCCAAGTGCCCGCCCAACCCTTTGTGCTTGGCATTGGCACGCAATACCTGCGCCACACTATTCCATCGCACGGCAGAACGGATCTTGCGTTGCAGGAAGAGATCTCCCGGCATATGTGCTTCGCGGTTAACTGGAATCGTATTGCGATGAGGGGTAATGGGAGAGATCGCAGGGCGCATACCATCACGGCGCAAACGATCGGCAAGACGGCTGAGTAGATAACGAGCACGCTCATCACCTTCGCGATCCATGACTGAAACCAGTGAGTCTAGCCACTCCTGCGTTTCAATTGGATCGATGTCTTCTGTTGCCTCGAAATTCATGGGCGTCTCCGAATGGGAAATTGGATCTAATACCACTGTCACTTGTGGTGAACGCGCAGAAGTGGTTAGTCACCTGCCTATTGTAAAAGCAAGGTTTCTTTACCCTGACTGATGGAGAGCATGCCCGGCCCTGACACCCATCAATTACGCGTACCGCTATTATCGGCGTTTTTAATACTGGCTTCCAAGCTTGTCGGAAGCATGAATACACAACAGGTGAAAGGACACCCTTCCACCCTGTAAATTCGATTGTGTCCAAAATAGCCAGCAAGTGCGGCACCGGAACACTCATGCATTACTACCGTTGCAGGCAAGTCATTGTAACCTGACACCTACATATCGAAAGGGAGTATCTGCCAAATCTTTTCTATGTGACTTTCCAATAGAAGTCATCAGGGTACTTGCCTTTCCAGCAGAATTATCCCATGAATGGCTTCGGCTATGCCATCCTGCGATAGCACCATGCAGTTCACTGGATTCCGAATATCGAAAGGCGGCATCACTCTCGCAAAAATGGGCATATACCAGCGTGTACAGCATGCCAGCATGTCTAACAATGACATGGCAGCATTCATTGGCCATACAGTATACCGCACACAGTGCGACTACATTGAATCACATCCTGCAATAATTGCGGGGAAAGATACCGTAATCAACCGTTCGCTGCCAGTCTGGGACTTCTCTTTTGACCATATTTCTGACGAAATAACGCAATAATATAGGCACTCCCCCCATATTTTGGCCTATGCAACCGATATTCCGCCGTATATTTATGCCAGAAACTATCACCCCATGACCACCTTAGACATTAGTCGCAACAATCCGGGTTGGTAGACTCGGAACATGTGACGAGAGAGAATTCTTCGGCCATCATCAACCCTCTACACGCATGGTTATCGTACAAATAGGGAGCAACCGTTGACTCCGTGTACTATAAACGATGAGTACATAATGAATGCTGAGACATTGAGCACAGACCAAGAATGTCAGGGAGGACACACCATGCTAAAAATCTGGGGGAGAGCCAATTCAGTCAATGTAAAGAAGGTATTGTGGTGCGCCAGTGAACTGGGCATTGAGTTTGACCGTATTGATGCGGGAGGCAAGTTCGGCGTAGTGGATATGCCTGAATTCAGAGCAAAAAATCCCAATGGGCTGATTCCCTGTATTGAAGACGACGGTTTTGTCCTCTGGGAATCCAATAGCATCATCCGCTATCTGGTAGCACGTTATGGTGAGCATACAACCCTCTCCCCTGCGACCCTGGAAGCACGTGCCAGTGCCGACAAGTGGATGGACTGGGCCAATCAAACGCTAATGCCACACTACAGCACACTCATTAAACAATGCATCAGAACGCCAAATGCCGATCAGAATGCAGCAAGCATTCAAATTGCGAGCAAATGCTTCAATCAGGCGATGGTTATCGCCAATGAAGCACTGACACAAAGCCGCTGGTTCAGTGGCAACGAGTTTGGCTTGGGCGACATTCCAGTCGGAACATACGTAGCGTGCTGGAGCCTGATAGCTACACTCGAGCGCCCATCACTTCCAGCTTTGGAAAGGTGGTTAAGGCAACTTCACGAGCGCCCCTGTTTCAGACAATGGGTCGACGTGCCACTCACTTGATAGGAAGCATGCGCCCGAATTCATAATTTATTGCCAGAAGACTTGGGAAGACATCGACAAGCCGTGTAAACTTGCTTCAAAAGTCCATTAAAGACAAGCGATATCATGACTAAAACTCGAATTGGACTCATTTTTGGTGGGAAATCCACTGAACATGAAGTATCCCTGCAATCCGCTCGCAATATTTATGACGCGCTCGACCGTTCCCGATATGAGATCGTGCTGATTGGTATCGATCGCCACGGGCAGTGGCAGCTGTCTGATGCCGCCGATTATCTACTGAATGCCGATGATCCAAGTACCATCGCATTGGTAGACAGCGAACATAAATTGGCATTGGCGCCCGGCCGCCCTGAAGGTGAATGGCTTCGGATACAGGATCATCAAACCGATTTTGCCAATATTGATGTCGCATTTCCTATCGTCCACGGTGCTACCGGAGAAGATGGCTCACTACAAGGCCTATTGAAGATACTGGATATTCCTCAGGTAGGCTCAGGTGTATTGGGCTCGGCAGCCTGTATGGACAAGGACGTAACCAAACGTCTGTTAAGAGACGCAGGTATCGCTGTAGCGCCCTTTATCACCCTCAAAAAAACGTCATTAAAGACACTGGATGTGGATGCCGTTGTCGCACAACTGGGGCTCCCCCTCTTCGTCAAGCCGGTGAATCAGGGCTCATCGGTTGGGGTCAGTAAAGTCAAGAGGAAGGAAGAGCTACTCCCCGCTATTCATGAGGCATTCCGCTTTGATCGAAAAGTACTGATCGAGACAGGTATAGACGGACGCGAAATAGAATGTGCGGTACTGGGAAATGAAACACCGGAAGCCAGCGTATGCGGCGAAGTTATCCTGAATGATGAATTCTACTCCTATGACACGAAATACATCAGTCAGACAGGGGCCAGTGTCGATATTCCTGCCAATATCTCCCAGCGGGAATCCGATGCGATTCGTCAGACAGCGCTCAAGGCTTTCAACGTACTGGAATGCTTGGGGCTTGCACGGGTAGATGTTTTCCTGACACCGGAAGGTGAGGTTATCGTCAATGAAATCAATACTCTTCCCGGATTTACACGAATCAGTATGTATCCGAAGCTCTGGGAAGCAACAGGCCTCTCCTATACCCCATTGCTGACCCGGCTCATTAACCTGGCCATTGAAAATCATACCCTTGAAGGCGAAATGCGTAGCAATGCCAATGACATAACGAGTGAATAATTCAGCAGACTGACAGTCGACATACTCTCGAAGCCCCTGTGTTCATGACGGATATAGGGGTTCATGACGAATATAGGGGCTTTCGATTTGTACAGGAATGATGATCAATTAATTAATTCACTCGCTCCTCCAGAGACGCCACGAAGCGATCTCGCTCAGCCCGCGGTAGCATGCCGATAGGAATCGTTCTTACCCTGCCTTTCTCTTTCAATCTCAAACGAACAGAGCTACCATTCCGCCCTTTTTCAATAGACTTGACCTCAGCATAATCGATGCTTATCAACCGTGGCGCCAGAATCATTCCACCGAAATAACGAAGGCGTGATTTTTCCAGCCGTAAAACAGGATTACTGCGTTTACGACGAAGTAAATGGATACCCATGATGAGCGCCCAAATGATCATGAGGATCAGAATCGGTAGTACGTTGGTAAGCGAATGATGTTCTACCGAAAAGTAGATCATCGTGAGAATGGCAGCCACGATAACGACAAAGCCCAATGCGAGGGTATATAAATTACGGCGGGGCTCATTGAAAAACTCATCCCCCAGTCGGCGTGCATGTCGGGGGGCCGGGGAAGTCGACTGGATGGGTGTCTGAGGCATGAAGAGGTCTCATTCAGGGATCAAAAACAAAAAACGATCAGTTTCAGTTACGATATAGGCAGTGATAAAATCAAACGCTTGCTAACTGGCTGAGCATGATAAATTGAACAGAGAAACACTGCAAAATCAGGCGTAACATTTACTCATGAATGGAATGGTGATTACCAAACGCTACAAATGGCACCTAGCCACTTGTTTGTATTCCTAACCGATTCGACATTCTCTATTGCAAAATCGTTCCGAATCATTGGACGGATTCATTTTCTGGAAATTTCATTGCATGACAGCACTTACTTTGGACCCTATTGGCTATATCGAAGGGTGCTATCCTGATAAATTCGGAATCCCTCGACAGCCCGGTCTAGCCCCCTCAGCCACAGCTGAGATAGTGCTGGCTCACGACTATGCACAGCCAGATGCTATCAGGGGAATAGAGGCCTATAGCCATTTATGGGTCACATTCCTTTTCCATTTGAGTCCCACCCAATGGCGCCCGCTTGTCCGCCCTCCCAGATTGGGTGGCAATCAAAAAGTGGGAGTATTTGCCTCTCGATCGACGCATCGTCCCAATCGTTTGGGCCAATCCCTGGTCGAACTGATTAGTACTGATACAAACAACGGTGTACGTCTACAGATTCGCGGACATGATTTGGTCAATGGTACTCCCGTCGTCGATATCAAACCCTACCTACCATGGGCCGAGAGCATACCCGATGTGCATGCAGACTGGGCACCCGAGCCTCCGCCCCTGCTGCCCGTCATCTTTTCAGAAAAAGCGGTCCAACAGCTGGCAAGGGATAAAAATGCCCTTACCTTAGAACCCTTGATTGTGGAAGTATTGGCACAGGACCCACGCCCGGCCTATCATCGGACGCCCGGTTCCACAGCCGAAACGCAACAGTTTCAACTTCAGAAGAATAAAGCCGGGGCAGTTAAAAAACAGCCAGATGACGGTCACCAGGAAGGGAGAATTTACGGCGTACGGCTGGTGGACAAGGATATCCACTTTAGAGCAATCATGAAGGGCATTACTCTCACCATTGAAGTGGTGGCGATAGAGAACTTTTCACCTAATAAGGAATAAAAAAGGCGCCCTCTGACCTCGCAGAATGTGGCGCCTCCTGGATAATGCTGTACGTCTTGCCACTCTTCTACATTTGTAGATAAGGAGGAGTAGTACTCGCTACCCGAGAACCAGCAAAGAGCTAAACTTAGTCGAATGCAATACCAATACGACGACCCACTTCTTCATAAGCTTCGATAACACCGCCCAACCCCTTACGGAAACGGTCTTTGTCCAATTTCTCGCGGGTATTGGCATCCCACAAGCGGGCACCATCAGGTGAGAACTCATCACCCAGGTATAGCTTGCCATTGAAGACACCGAACTCGAGTTTGTAGTCCACCAGCAAAATGCCCGCCTCTTCGAACAGCTGGGTGAGCACGTCATTCACCTTGAGTGAAATGCCCTTGGCCTCTTCCAACTGTTCTTGAGTACTGTACCCAAGTGTGATGGCAAGCGACTCATTAATCATCGGGTCATGCAATTCATCATTTTTGAGGAACAGCTCGAATGTAGCCGGCGTCAGCGTTTTGCCCTCCTCAACGCCCAAACGACGGCATAAACTTCCTGCAGCAAAGTTACGCACTACACATTCCACCGGAATCATTTGAAGGCGTTTTACGACCGATTCCTGACTATTCAACTCACGCTCGAAATGAACGGGTACGCCCGCATCCTTGAGCCTGGACATGATGAAAGCATTGAATTTGTTATTAACCATGCCCTTGCGCTCAAGCTGCTCGATGCGTTGACCGTCGAAGGCACTGGTATCATCACGGAAATGCATGATCAAAAGATCAGAATCATCCGTAGCGAAAATAGACTTCGCCTTGCCCGCATAGAGTTCTTCGCGTTTTTCCATTTCCTGCTTCCCCGGAAAGTGCTGCCTTTAAAAAGTCAGCGGTAAGTAAATAACCTGTGAAAAGGTGTCTCGCTCATATCAGGCCACTACTAAATTTGGTGAATATGGCTGAGATGTATAACGATGAACAAACAATGGGTAATAGTGGCCATCTAAATGATAAAAATACGTATTTTAAAAGGTTTTGCTCGCAGCTGTGGGCTTTTATTGATATTGCGCACTATGAAAGTGTTGGCTCTAGAACATGATGCCCTGAAAAAAGTCGAACCAATCCAGCACCGTTGTTGCCACAATACCCAGTATCCGAATAATCAACAGCAGGCTATAACTCACGCGCTTTAGAGCGAGTCAGTGTATGCCATCCGATCCCCAAAAACTGGTCAGCCACCTGGAAACGTGCGCCATCTGCCTCAAAAAGTGCAGAAAGCGCTTCATGGGCCAGTTCAGGACGATTATTCTTTTCGGAAAGGTGAGATGCAATCACTTTCTGAAGTCGATCAGTTCCCCATTCCTGCAGCAATTCAATAGCCTGAGTATTTGCCAAATGCCCCCAACGCCCGCTTACACGCCGTTTCAGGCTAGGAGGATACGGCCCCTCTGCCAGCATCTGGCGGTCATGATTACATTCAAGAAAAAGACCATCACAATCACCGAAACGCTTTTTCACGTGTGACGTGGCATGACCTAAATCTGTTAACACGCCCAACACACGGCCAGCCGCTTCAAGCCGATACTGAACTGGTTCTCGCGCATCATGCGGAACGGTAACAGGGTCTACCGTCATATCCTTGATTTCAAAACGCTGCTCGGGATTGATGATATGTAAACGCTCCAAACCAGCCAGTTTGCTTGCACCTGCTTTCCACGTACCAGCTGTCAAGTACACCGGAAGCTTCAACCGCTTGGCCAGCGTTTTGACACCTCGCAGGTGATCACCATGCTCATGAGTAATCAGCAAAGCATCTATTTTGGCCGGATCAACCCCGAGCCGTGCCATCCTTTCGAGTGCATCACGTGCCGCAAAACCACAGTCAATCAGCACCAGTGCTTCGTTACTTTCGACCAGCGTAGCATTACCCTTGCTACCGCTTCCCAATGACGAAAATCGCATTAGTCCGCAGAATCAACATCGGTGGCATTACTACCGGACTGCTCGGAGAGATAGCTATTCAGCCCACGAATACAGGACTCTTTGGTCGTGTTGTTCTTCAAGCAAAAAACATCAGTTGCGGACGTATCTGAACCCTGACGCACAGCAATCACGAAATTATTGGTTTCGATCGTGCCCTGCTGTGGCAATGTCGCTTTCACACCGCCTCCATGCTGTGACGCATAATCGACCAGATTGGGCCACACATCAGAAGGCGTATCATTCACGACGAGCCAACGCTGATTATTCGCCTGACTTATTGATACCCTTGGTTTGAATTGCTGATTCATGCCGGGTGGCTGAGGCGTAACAAAATGTCCTTTGGGTGCCACGAAGGATGAAGCTGCCTGAGGAACCGGCATGGCATCGATAAATTCGGATTGATACCGGGAAGCCGGTAACTGCAATGGCTTCTCAAGCTTGGCATGGTAGTATTCGTAGTTACGATCAGAGTAATACTTGGTTCCACCACATCCACTGAGCACAAGAACGGCGATGGTTGGAACAGCAAACAGAGCAGAGCGTTTCAAATTGAACATGGGCACCATTATTGTTTAACTCCGGCGAGCTTCAGAGAGTCTGCGACGGTAGAGTGATGTTGCTCGGAGAGCCAGGTCAGCGGCAAACGGATTCCTGCCTCGGTATACCCCATATGGGCAAGCGCCCATTTTGCCGGAATCGGGTTCGGTTCGATACCCATGGCGTCATTCAATGGTGTCAATTGGCGATTGATTGCGTGAGCAACGTCTACATCGCCCATCGTGGCAGCGACGCTCATGTCATGATAGAGCTTCGGCGCCACGTTGGCGGCGACTGAAATCACACCATTCCCGCCTGCCAGCATGAATTCGCAGCAAGTCGGATCGTCGCCAGAGTACAAACCGAAATCAGTTCCCTTGAAATGGTCGACCAATGCTTTCGCCCGATCGATATCACCGGTGGCTTCCTTGTATCCGACAATATTCTCAAGCTCGCCCAAACGAAAGACTGTCTCGTTGGAGAGATCCACACCGGTACGCTTGGGTACGTTATAGAGGATGACAGGCAAACCCACCTCAGAGACTGCACGAAAATGCTGGTACAGCCCCTCCTGCGTAGGACGGTTGTAATAGGGCGTTACCGACAGGCAGTAGGATGCCCCCAATGATTTTGCCTTTTTCGCCAGTTCAACAGCTTCCCAGGTGGCATTGGCACCTGTACCGGCAATCACCGGTATACGGCCATCACAGGCTTCCACAATCGCACCGATGACTTTGAAATGCTCATCAAACGTCATCGTGGAGGGCTCTCCTGTCGTGCCAGCGGCCACAATGCCATCAGTGCCATTTTCAAGATGGAAGTCTACCAGGCGGCGCAGCGCATCCCAATCAATATCGCCGTTTTGCCGCATTGGCGTTATCAAGGCAACCATACTGCCAGTGATCATGTGTTACTCCCTTCTACAAACCTTTATAAGCGCCGTTTGGCATGAATCCATGTTCATTTTCAAACGATCAGGAACCGCTGGACCCAACCCCGACAGGGATTATAATCCATTCAGTCATTATCCTGCTTCAGTGGGACTGAAATTCAATGACTCCAATGTTACTGTTGAGCGTTCTCGCTGTACAGCCACCTTTTAGGTATTGATGCCCTTTCATCCGGTCAAATACCTCTTCACGGAGAGATATTTTGCCAAAGCCAACCTTGCGGAGATTCTCATGAGCGTTGAGTTAAACCAACCTGTACCCGATTTTACAGCATTTTCAGCCTCTTCTTCAGAAGAAAGTAGCCCCATAAGGATCACCGGTGAGGATGACTTTCATCTTTCCGACCACAAAGGCAAGCAGTTGGTTCTCTATTTTTATCCACGTGACTCTACCCCGGGATGCACAAACGAAGGCCTTGCATTTGCTGGTTTGTTCGAACAGTTTGCAGAAGCCGATACCGTCATTCTCGGTATTTCCCGCGATACGCTGAAACGTCATGAAAACTTTCGTGAAAAACAGGCGTTCCCTTTTCAACTCATCAGTGATCCGGAAGAAATGCTCTGTAAACAATTTGATGTCATCAAGGAGAAAAAACTCTACGGCAAACTCCACCTGGGCATTGAACGTAGTACATTTCTGATCGATATAGACGGTAAACTGGCGCAGGAATGGCGTAAGGTCAAAGTGAAAGGGCATGCGGAAGAGGTATTGGAAGCGGCCAGAGCGCTACTACACTCTTCATAAACAAAGCCTTGTTCAATCCCGACGCCCCTGAAAACAGGCAGACCGGGCTGAAAAAGCCCGGTGAGTGCATATTTTCAAGAAATTCTCCGAGTCTCATCCAACGTACTAGGGATGATTCGACTTATACCCCTTTGCGAAGAACGAAGCGATATTCACCTGCGTCTTCTTCTCTTGAAACAAGAATATGAGGACTCAATTCGGCAAAACTGGCAATATCCCTCCACGAACCACTATCCGTAGCCAACAGCTCCAAATATTCCCCTTCACTTAGCCCCACAAGACCTTGTTTGGCCTTCAATAAGGGTAAAGGGCATGGCAATCCTCTGGCATCCACCTGTAGCGTGACCACTGGCGTATCTTCGCCTTGCATGAACCGAACTCCCCAACAGTGTCAAAGCCTGAATATTAAAATCCGAATATTAAAATTACAGCGTTGAAGCCAATCGCCGTAACCCACACGTGTAGTATTAACGGACACACTCTTTCAGGAATGCCTCATAATAAAACACCATGCTCCAGATATTGGTTTTCCCTGATTTTATCCTAAATCTTCACACACCATTCAGCCAATGAACGAGACTACCGCACGGCAAACGAACACCCAATGCAAGCAAATACGGCACTCAAACCATTAGCCAGCACGAATAACCATCACTCGCTTTTCATCGCGGCAAAGAGGCATACACCCCGTATCGCTTCAATGCCATTGTTATATCGCGACTACCCTATACACTTAATTATAAATATAATATTGCGCATGCCTAAAGCCGGAGTTTCTATGGAGTTTGTTCTAAGCGGAAAGTATTCAACCGTTTATTATGATCGTGAGCGAAAAGTCTACATCAAGACCTTTTCACCCAAGCATTTTGACCGTTTGAGGTATTTTTTACGTATCCGCCCCTACCCCGGGAAAAATTTTGCGCTGGTAGCACATCAGCTCGCCGAACAGGGTATTCGTGTCCCCGACATACTCGTCGCTGAAAATTATTATCTGGAAACCCGTGATATCGAAGGGCGCCAACTGCGAGAGTTACTCCCTGATCACCCCGCATTGCAGGAAAAATTTGTTGAACTGATCGTCACGATATTCAGAGCCGGTATTCACTGCCGAGGCCTCAATACCAAGAATTTTATTGTCAGGGATGAAGAACTATACGCTATTGATCTGGATGCCTATAAAGCGGCAGGGGTCATCAAATTTCCGGAAAGAGAGTTTCTTGAAAATCTGAAACGTGCGATCAAGGGGCCTGAAGCCTATCTGTATGACCGTATCATCCAGAAGCTTGGCATAAAGAACGCGCCTTGAAGAAGGATTGCCAAAAAGTAAAAACCCCAGCACTTGGGCTGGGGTTTTGAATTTGGTGGGTCGTGTAGGATTCGAACCTACGACCAATTGGTTAAAAGCCAACTGCTCTACCAACTGAGCTAACGACCCTTGCTTGGCCGGCCTTGTTGCCGGAAAGGACAGCTGACGCTCCAGGCTGGATATCAATAAATGGGGACGGTTGTTATGGTGGGTCGTGTAGGATTCGAACCTACGACCAATTGGTTAAAAGCCAACTGCTCTACCAGCTGAGCTAACGACCCTTAACAATCCGCATTGTATCTGCCTGAACTGCTGTCAATAACAGCTATCAGTTAATGATTACCATCAACTAACAACAGCTATTTATCACTACGGGTTATCATTATTTGCATTGGAGCAATGTACAGCATGTGCTATAGCATCACTTCGATTCTAGCATCACTTCGAGCATGATAACGTAGTGCCAGTTGAGATATTCATCAATGACGCGAAGAATTCAATACTGATTCAGTCCGTCATTGATGAGTGGTGGGTCGTGTAGGATTCGAACCTACGACCAATTGGTTAAAAGCCAACTGCTCTACCAACTGAGCTAACGACCCTTACTCAACGGGCGGAAATCATACCCGCACCCTCGCTCTGTTGCAAGTGTTTGATTAAAAAGAGTGGAATAAAATGTGGGGAATGCTCAAAAATGGCAAGATAGCTCTCTTTCACACTTCCCTTTTCGCACCCACTCCTTTCAACCGTCACAGCAGAACCTTCAGTTCCACATCGTTATTACGATTTATGAGGGCGACCAGGGCGACCACGTACCTTCTCACTTGAAGAGCCAGCGCGTCCTCCACGAGGAGACTGCCCTTTACGTGGATCATGTGATCGACGTGACGCTTGCTCATCATCACGGCCAAAATTCAGTGCTTCACGGCGGTTTTCACGTGCAGTTGGACTATGAGGCTCACGCAATCCCCGTACAGGACGCCGTTTTTTCTTGTCACGGCTCCAACGGTTTTTCTCGTCCGGCGTGAGCTCAGGCGCTTTACGCAGAGGGAGGTTGGCAAGCTGGGCAAGGTCGTCGACTTCATCCTGCGTCAGTTCTGTCCACTCTCCGGCCTTGGCCCGTTTATCAAGAAAGACGTTCCCGTAACGGACTCGCTTGAGCCGGCTCACCGTCAAATCCTGCGATTCCCACAACCGGCGGACTTCGCGATTACGTCCTTCCAGAATCACCACGTGGAACCAGGTATTCACCCCTTCACCGCCAAATTCCTGCACATCCGTGAAATGGGCGGGGCCATCATCCAATGTTACGCCTTCCACCATGGCTCGAATATTGTCTGCTGTTGGCGTACCCATGACACGCACAGCGTATTCACGCTCGATCTGTGTAGAAGGATGCATTAGACGATTGGCCAATTCGCCATCCGTCGTGAAGAGCAAAAGTCCGCTGGTATTGATATCCAGACGCCCAATCGCAATCCAGCGCTCCCCTTTCAGACGCGGCAAATGATCAAAAACGGTACGGCGACCTTCCGGGTCCTTACGCGTGCAGAGCTCACCTTCCGGCTTGTTATACATGATAACGCGGCGTGGCGTCTCTTCATTACTACGCAAGGTGACCGGGCGACCATCAAGGCTAACTTGTTCGTTTCCTTCGATACGGTCCCCCAGCGTGGCTACTTCTCCATTGACGCTGACGCGACCATCGCTGATGGCCGCTTCCATTTCACGTCGCGAACCATAACCGGCGCGTGCGAGGACTTTCTGTAGCTTTTCACTATTTTCAGTATTCATCTTTGTTCAACGACCTCCCGTCGTGTGTTGGCGTCTCCGAGGACTCGGTATAAGGTGACTGAGTGACAGCATCATCCGACTGAATACCCAAATCGGGATTTGAAGAGTGCTCAGTCACATTGTCATCGACCTCAGCCTTGGCTTCCTCGCTCTCACCAGCAGACGTATCCGGTGCAATGTCCACTGTTTCGGAATGAGACGAACTTCGGTGACGCATGCGCTCGTTCAAACGCTCGTTAATCTGGCCAAAATCCAGACGTGTTATTTCCAGATGAGACGTGTCCATTTCGGCATCCAGCTCATCATCTTCCAAATCATCATTCGTATGCTGCAGAAGCGCCTGAGTAGCCGCCATGGCCGCAGACGTTTCAGCATCCTCGGACGCCGCAGTGTCATCAGGCACATCAGCAAATTGCTCGGCCAGTTCGGCCATTGGTGGTAAATCCTCCAATGTCCGTAACCCCAGATCATCCAGAAAGCTACGCGTGGTCGCATAGACGGCTGGGCGCCCCGGCACATCCCGATGCCCAACGACTCGAATCCAGCCACGCTCGTGTAATGTCCTCATGATCGTGGCACTGATGGAAACCCCCCTGACCTCTTCGATATCGCCGCGCGTTACCGGTTGCCGATAGGCAATCAATGCCAACGTTTCCAACAACGCTCGAGAATAACGCTGCGGGCGTTCTTCCCAAAGGCGAGACACCCACCGAGAGAGCGAATGGTCAATCACCAGACGAAAACCGGAAGCACTCTCGATCAATGCCATGGCCGACCCTTCCAGGCGGCGCTCTATATCACTGAGAGCTGCACGAATCTCCCCCCGAGAGGGTTGCTCATGTTCATCGAACAACACCAGCAACTGATCCAGCCCGAGCGGTTCTCCACTGGCTAATAACGCCGCTTCAATAATGCGATCCAATGAAGGGGACGAAGAAGGTTCAGTCATGGGTCATCCTGATCTTCGAATACACTTTCATCGCCAGAAGAAAGTTAATCATAAAGGCGTCAGTCATAAGGGCTTTCATCCGAAGGCCTGTGTTGACCAGTAGAAGCATCATCAAATGGGCTATCGTCTGCAAAAGGGTCCCCCTCCGCCTGCTCACGAAGCCGGACATGAATAGGTGATAGCGCGGCATTTTGAACGATTTCGATCATTTGCTCCCGGCAAAGTTCCAACAATGCCATGAACGTCACTACGACACCAGCCTTGCCCTCATCAAGCGTAAAGAGAGATTCAAAAGGCGTAAACTGATCAGCGCGAAGTTGCTCAATAATCGTACTCATACGTTCCCGAGTAGAGAGTGTCTCACGCTCGATCTGGTGACTTTGCCGAAGTTCTACACGATTCAGCAAACGCCCGAGTGCCGATAACAGTTCATCCAGAGAAACATCGGGATGCACAAGGCGTTGTTCAATTGGTGGGAGCTCAGGACTCGCACTAAACCAATCCCTTCCCATACGCGGCAAGGTATCGAGGGTTTCAGCTGTCAGCTTGAGCTGCTCATAGGCTTTCAATCGTTCGATCAAGAGAGCGGTGGGATCGTCCTCATCCTCTTCGTCGTCCCCTTCTTTGGGTTGACGTGGTAGCAGACTTCGTGACTTGATCTCGGCCAACATGGCTGCCATCAGCAGATATTCAGCCGCCAGATCAATCCCGCTGGTCTCGATCATGTCCACGTACTCAATGTACTGATGTGTGACCGCGGCCACATTGACGGCCAAAATATCCAGATTCTGCCGACGAATCAAATAAAGTAGAAGATCCAGTGGCCCTTCGAACGTTTCCAGAAATACACGTAATGCTTCAGGAGGAATATAAAGATCCTGAGGCATTTCCTTGACCTCTTCCCCATCAACACGCGCAACAAACAGTGCTGCCGCACCTGCTGTTGAAGCAGAGGTAGCGCCGTTTGGCGAAGACTCATTGGTGGGAGGAGCGTCGAGACTCATGGGGAACTCGGCAAAATGGGCGAAAGAAGCGAATATATATAAGTTAGTTTAACAACCCTGCTCAATTTCGCCCAATGGTTTTGTCTGGACAACCATCAAAATAGCCCCTACAGGTTTCGACATGAAATTCCCGCGTGTTACAGCGAATGCCGTTAAACCTTTATTGCCCGAATTGTTCAACGAGCCAATCCACAAAAATGCGGACACGCATACTCAATTGCCTACTCGACGGATAGATGACGGAAACAGGAGTAGTGAATGTCGAATAGTTATCCAACAAAGTCACGAGCTCACCAGAGGCCAGAAATCGAGAGACTACCGATTCATGAATTTGAGCCACTCCTAACCCTGACAACATCATGCGTATCACGCCAGCACTATTATTGGCTGCAACATCAAAGCGGGAAATCTGATATTCCGTCTCCTCCCGGCGAAAGCACATGGGCCATATTTCACTCGTCTCGGCACTAAAATAACCTATAATCTGGTGTTCATCCTGCAATGATTGTGGTGTGTCAGGTGTGCCATGATGGGCCAAATAATGTGGACTGGCGCAGGTGATGACTCTGTCATTGAACAAAGTACGTGCAATTAGTGCAGAGTCGTTCAATGCGCCAGCACGAACTACACAATCAACACCTTCATCTACCAAACGCACAGGCCGATCAGTAATTCCCAATGCTATTTGTATGTCGGGGTAGCGTTGTCGGAAATCATCCATTCGTGGAATCAGGACGAACTCTGCCAACGAACAGTGCATATCCACTCGTATACGACCTCGCGCCATTGCGCCCATTCCACGTAATGCCAGATCAGCCTCATCCAGCTGGGCAACGATATCAGAGATTCGGCGGTAATATTCTGCCCCCTCTATCGTCAAAGAAACGGAACGAGTAGTCCGCTGGAGCAAACGTACACCAAGATGATTTTCCAATTCACGCAGGGCTTTGCTCAATGAAGAACGTGGCATCTCCAACTGTGCAGCAGCACGAGTAAACGAACCTGCCTCAGCGATACGTTGGAAGGCTTTTATCGCCGTCAAGTGATCCATCGATTCATTACCTGTTGGAAATTACTTCATAGGGACAACCACTATTGATACGGCCATAAATAACCACACCCACTGTACACAATCATGGATAAAGATGGCATCTTTTGACCCATTATGGAAACATGAAAATTACGTATGCTAAGTCAGCTCCAATTGTGAACTTGAGAGAAACAAAATGACTAAAGCACACACACATCAGGAATCTCTACTTCAACAACGCTATGGGACTCAGAAAGCACCCAATACACTGCGCTGGACCAAGGAAATAGAGACAATACTATCCCACCGCTCCGTTAGGCACTTCTTGCAAAAGGAACTTCCGGAAGGGACATTGGAAACACTCACCGCAGCAGCGCAATCGGCTTCGACGTCTTCAGCTCTCAACCAATGGAGCCTCGTTGCCGTCACTGATTCCTTGGTGAAAAAAACACTTGCCGAGGCTATTGCACGTACAGTTCCAACTACACGACTTCCTCTCATGGAGGAAGCACCTGCATTATTATTATGGATTGCCGATGCCTCCAGATCTGCAGAAATCACGGCAGCCATGGGTGATGATCCTTTTGTGCTCTCCTATTTGGATTCTTTTTTAATGGCATCGATTGATGCTGCCCTGGCTGCGCAAAATGCAGCCATTGCAGCAGAATCGCTCGGGTTGGGTATCGTTTATTTGGGCATGATGAGGAATGCTGCACAGGAGGTGGCTGACATTATAGGATTGCCTCCCTATAGCATGGTGGTATTTGGGATGGCTTTGGGAGTTCCCAATCCTGACGTGACGACTGAAATTCGCCCTCGCCCTGCACAGGCAATGGTGTTACATCACAACCATTATGCACAGGAGCGCTACAAGGAATACGTTGCTGGATTCGAGGAAGCATCTCAAACCTTCAGGGCCTCACAGAGCATGAGGGAAAAGACATGGACGGATGCCATCACGGAATCAATGACAAGCATGCACTATATGGGAGGAAGAGAAAAATTGCGGTTAATGGTAGAAAAGAAAGGTTTCAAGCTTCGTTAGGAGGCTGGGAAAGTAGAGGCAGAAGGGACATTTTACCCAACCATGATTTTACCCGGCAGGGGTTTTAGCCGACGTCTGTTTTACCCGACCTGTGTTTTTATCCGGCTTATAGAGTTGCTGCACCTATGACGTCTTGTTCCTCACCAGCATCCGTGTAGATGATGAGTAGGAATACAAGAAGGAAAGTGAAGCCAATAGGGTATGAGTCTTACCTCTCCACATACACCTTTTCTGCTCCGCTGCTGTCTGGTAGCTGCTGGCGTCCGCCTTGCATTCCATAATCAAACACCTTGCGGCGGACCTGCCAGTAGCGTCCTACCTTGCGGGCTATCACAAAATCAGGCGCTCGCAGGCGATCAACGCCAGTCAGCACCTCATTCATTGAAGCAGGATG
>Ga0157360_1000285_pt1 | contig 20473 bp, 12 predicted proteins | sample AttlaeALBM1_FD_111483 | JGI IMG/M metagenome (GOLD analysis project Ga0157360, IMG submission 111483) | Fungus gardens microbial communities from leaf cutter ant in Ribeirão Preto, State of São Paulo, Brazil - Atta laevigata ALBM1 | ecosystem: Host-associated > Fungi > Mycelium > Unclassified ... | reverse complement strand
GGGATATCTTCAAGGCCGAAATCGTCGGGCTCATCCAATATCAAATCACTCGACATCAAGCGCAGCACGGGCACAATCTGAGCGCCTCCTCTCAGGCTCTCTGTAGCAGGCATCAAATGATCGATAGTACAGACCAGCACCGGAGCACTTAATAATGATCGCGAATCCGGATCACGAACAGCACGTGACAACAACGGATGTTCATCCAGTTGTCCATCGAAAAGTACGTGGCTTTGCTCATCAAGCAATGCCTCCCGCGACTCAGAGCCATTCCATGCAGACTGAGTATGTTCATACAATGAACGTACAGCACTCCCCCCCACGCGAATACCCATGTCATCACTATCAAGACCCAGTTTGTCCCGGTAAGCTTGCCCCGTTTGTAATGTCAGCGTCCTTAGCCCTAACGCGATGGAAAAACGGGCCCCAACCTCAGGATCATTCAGCGCATACATAATCCGGCCATTGGCAATCGTCTTCCCACAACCGGTGGATGCCATATTGATCCCGAAAAAGCCATGGTCGTGGCTATTGCTTCTCAACCCTGCGGCCAAATCAAAGGCTTTATCCTGCCAACGGAAGCGTGGGTTCTTGCTTCGCCGACTAAATCCTTTATGGCGCGCAATCCGCGGGAGGCTACGGGCCATATCAGGCATACGGTGCACAATGTCGCCCACCGTTCTGGTAACACCCAACAAGTGTTCATCCAGTGGCTGACAACGTTTTTTATGACGATCCGTATTGGCAAACAGGCAGCTCGACCACTGCCCACGAAGGCGCCCTTCATTCGTCAGGCTTGAGTAATGATGGTCAGCCAGCATCAATGCCATGCGGGAAAGGTGCATGACATAAGGTGATGTAATCGGTGGCAATAGGCGCTGAAGGGCCTTCAATTGCCGTGCAGCCCTTTGCGCCCGTTTTTGCCAGGCCTCCCTGAACATGGGCAGTCCATCGGGAAATTCCCAGTAGGGCATTACTTCATCCCGTGGCTTTTCCTCAACACGCTCATTCCAGCCGGCTGAAATATCCATGGGAAGTTCGGGTATATTGCCTGTATTCAGGCTAGTGCGAGCACCTACCCATTTTTGTTGTAAATTGTCATCCCTGACAGGCAAGGCAGGTAAACGATGGTGGCTCACGATAAGCCAGCCGATCGATGCAGCCAGCGGCGGTAGATTTGAAAATGGATAAAGATCCTGCTCTGTGAGGCTATCTATACCATCGCGCTTGAGCAATGTTATCCACCCGTCATCTCCAGACGTCAGATTTTCAAGACGGGTCAGCCAACTATCATCATCATCCGTTCCAACAAAGGCTTCAAACAAACGTAACGACACCCATTCATGACGGTAAAGATTACGCCCTTCAAGATGCCCCAGCAGTCGGCTTTGGAAGGCTTTGCTCGCCTTCCCCATGTCATGAAAAAGAGCAGCCAGGGTCGTCAGCAATTGAATCAATTGGCCACTGTGCCAATCGTTTTCATCATCAGCTCGCACAATATTCCGACGCGTCATATTGGTCGGCACTGTCCCTTTGTCATTGAATTGGGCAGCATTACCTACAATCCACAAAAGCTCACTGCGGTTTCTTCCCTTTATCCAATGGCAGGCAACAGCGGTATTTTTTCTCGCACGTTTACGTAATAACTTGCGCAGAGTCGTCAAACCTTCGGATGTAATAGCCGTTTGCCACACTTTGTCGCCACAACGCTCAGCAAATTGATCAAGAATACGGCGTGTTTCCTTGAGCGCATTTTTATTACACTGGGAAATCAGGAGCACATTCATGCTTTTTGTTGCCCCAATGCCGTGGATGTTTCCTTCAAGGTATCGATCATGAAATCCAGCGATTCAGTACGCGTCAGCTGATCAATACAAGCTTGCCGGAATTCACGCTCCTCATCTCCATTCATGGCTGATATAAAGGCCAATGGAAGGATCACCGCATCCTTGACCAGATCAGCAACATCAAATACCAATCCACCTCGCCTTGTTTTGCCGTGCAGGACAGCCAAGCCATGAGGTATTCCCAAAACCCAGGTGGCGGTGGCCGCAAGTCCATAAGCCAAGTAATTACCATGGTCCAGAAAACGGTTGGCCGCATCCGCACCATTACCATGCTTGGCTCGCTTGAACTCACCATATCCCACAGCATTGACAGCAAGTTTGAATAACGTTTTGGTTAACCGAGCTTCAAACAATAATAGGTCAGTAGTGTTGGGAGCAGTGACAATCGCCTCGCGATGAATATCCAGAGTACGCTTCATAAAGGCCTTATCGATATTGAATCCCATATCAGTCAGGTCACGGTGCGTCCACCGAGCTTCGATATTATCTAATCTTTTTAATTGAAATGTTCGAGCGGCTTCCAATCGTAAATGGTCTTCAAACCAAAAATTTACCCAGCGTTGTAAATACTCTGTGGGCCGATATTCACTTTGTGGCGTTAACCAGGCAACATCCACTTCGACTTCGGTTGCTGAAAAAAGAGGCGTTCCTCCCCCGCCACAAAAACCAACCAGAACTCCGGCCTTGGCTAATTCACGCATAGCCGCTTGGGTGATGGATGTACCTGTACCCAACAAAAGAGAGGTGGTATTGGCAATTGGAATATTCCAGTAAAGAGAGCGGGCGCCTTCATCTGTGACATATTCTACTCGCCCACCATTAACGAGCACCCGGCAATGTTGCAGGTAATAAAGCTGTGCGCGTTTTGAGTGAAGTATCGTTTTTAAGTCACTTGACGTTATCTCTTCCATGGCATTCACTTGAAGGGTATTTTTAATTTTTAATAGGTGGTGATTTCCAGCGCCAAGTGCAACACAGGATTATTGACGAGGCGTGTTTGTTTTTCCGTCCAATGCCAATAATTCACTCATTACGTCAAATTGGTCAACTAAAATCAAATCGCTCTCCTGGCTGCTTATTGAGACGCACAAGATCAACGACGCTCTGCGACAAAACACATCACTCCCAGAATATCAACATAATAATATTATTCATATGGTATTCAATTTCAATATTTTAAAAACCACAGCAAATATATGTATAGTATAAATGTTCATAGATCAGATCAGTCAGAAGCCAGACTATCCATCGCCATGACTATAAAACCAATTTATTATAATTAAAAAATTCAAATACCCATTATTTTACTATTCATGACAACAGCTTATTACTCACTTCCCAGGCAGTTTAATGTGAGTGAATAGTAGAAATAAAGTAAAAAGAGATTCCCATGCACGGTTCATCATCAAGACGTACTTTTTTACGCCGTACATTAGCGGCGGCGGCGGGTTTAACAATCAGTGACTCATTGTTGGCACCTTCGCTTTTTGCTCAATCAATATCTGGAAATGAGCGAAACACTGATCTTGTACGTCTTACTTATGGGCGTGGGGGCCTACCATTAATTGCTAAACAGCGAGGAGAATTCGATAAGCGCCTGGCTGCGCAAGGCATCAAAACCCAATGGATTGGTCCCTTCCCAAACCACGCCCCCTCTATTCAGGCAGTGATTGCAGAAGCGGCTGACTTCAGTTTTGGAGGGAGTACTACGCCAGCATTGCAAGCCCTGATTACGGGTGCTCCGCTGGTCTTCACCCAATTCATGGACGTATATCCGCGAACAACTTCCATTATTGTCAAGAATGACTCTTCCATCAAAAGTATACCTGATCTAGTGGGTAAATCCGTTGCAATCAATACTGCAGGACTGGGTGAGGTCTTGCTTGTCGCTGCATTGGAGAAATATTCGATTCCACGTAGCAAGGTGAATGCTATCTATATCGATCCACCACAGGCAGGTCCAGCCTTCGCTGCAGGGCAGGTAGACGCCTGGTCAATGTGGAGTCCAATGGTCGACATTGCGCGTAATGATTACGATGGTCGCAATATCTTTTTTGAAGAGAAAGATATGGATTACAAGATTGATTTCACTTCATGGCTCGCCCGCAAGGATTGGGCAAAGGCCAATCCTGGACTGATAAAAGCCGTAAATGAAGCTTTTGTTGCCGAAGCCCAATGGGCCAGCACCCATGTTCGTGAGGCTGAGCTCATGGCTCAGCGGGCCTCTGGTTATGACAACAAGACGTTGCAGACTCTGATCAATTACCATCGACGCTATACCCTGCATAACGCTGATGAACTGGCTTTCATTAATGAGTTCCAGCATGCAGCAGACTGGCTCAGTGATCGCAGAATAATCAGCAACCGTGTCAATGTAAGGAATTACATTCTGACCAGTTAATCAGCAAGGAATAGCATCCTCATCCTGTACATGCATAAGTGAAGCCATTGCTTATCTCGTATAGCCTTCCAAAGCCCCATATGTGATTAGCCAGCAGTAGTTTCCATGATGGCAGCACTAGGGGCCCAGGATATTCTTGCATTCTATGGAGTTGCAGTAAAAAACTTCCTTGCATCGAGGCGTTTTGGAATCAATCTTGCCTGATGATACAAGTCTATGACATTTTGTTGGCTCTGGATCAATTTATTATCGATGGGATTTGGCGTGCTATTATTTCTCTTTATAGTGGCAAGCGAAACATCCAGCGGCAGTCCTGTCACTTTGGCATACATTTTTCCGTAGGCTTGAGGATGCTTGATACCCCAAACTCTCGCTTTATTGATACGTGAAGCCATATCCTTTAAGGCTGCCTGTTTGCGACTATTCTGAAGAGCATCGTCTGCTACAACAAAATAAGTGTGGTATGGAAGCGATGCAATTATACGGTCCTGTTGATGCAATACTGCAAAGGAAACGTAGGGCTCCCAAGTGCCGATGGCATCTATATCACCCCGACTTAATGCAAGGGATGCCTCGTCGGGCTGCAGGAAGACAAACTTGACCTCGTTGTCAGAAATACCCGCCTTTTTAAGCTGGTCCAATAGAATCAGGTGCCCGATGGAACCGCGTGCGACGCCGATACGTTTACCCCTTAGTTGACTTACCTTGGTAATGGAGGAGTCATTCGGGACAATAATTGATAACCCCTGTGAAGCAAACGAAGAGATTGCTTTCGCTTCCAATCCTTGCGAAATAGCGAAGGTTAATGGCGCATCCCCAACACTCCCCGCATCAAGAGACCCGGCCCGCATTGCTTCCAACAAAGGAGCGGCAGCTGAAAACTCGTGCCAATGCACTTGATAGTCTGCTCCTTTCAAACCTCCTGAGGCATCAAGAATGGCATGGGCATTCCCTTTTTGATCACCTATTTCAAGTGTGGTTTCAGCATGCACAGAAGAGGCCATTAGTGCAAAGGCACCAATAAGCGCTACAGACGATGAGATTAATCGGTTCGGCAAGACTGTATGAGTTTTTGATTGACTTAGACGATAATGTTTTTTTGAAGAAGAAAAGTATTTTTTCTTAGAGGGTCGAAAAAAAGTCATATAGGTGAGTCACCTCCAACTTATAAGAAGATATAATAAATAGTACAAGTATATACAAATATTTAAAATAACATATACGAATATAAGCCACCAAATAAAATATAACACCTAAAATAAATATTGTAATAACACCCCCTGAAATCAATATATTCCCAAATAGAATTTAATTACCACAACATAATTCGTTACCGTAATTTTATCCATACGTTTACTAGGAAATATCCCATGAATCATATTGTTAATTCTCCTGATTCATCTACTGCAGCTATTGAATCCTCATCAGAATCCGAAACCATTCAAAATAATCAGAGGGATGAGGGGCTTATTGATAAAAATCACTCTAATATCGCAAGGTTACGCAACTTTGTTATCGCATTTGATCGTCTTTTGAATACATCTTCAGAAGAATCGGTGATTCTTGAACAGGGCGGTCATTTACTGGCTGAACTGGTCAGCACAGATGATTGGCTTCCAGAAGACTATGCCCAAGCTCATCCCCAGCATTATCAACAGTATCTACTGTATGCAGATGCCAGGGAGCGCTTTTCAGTCGTGAGCTTTGTCTGGGGACCGGGACAACAGACTCCCATCCATGATCACGCAGTATGGGGACTGATCGGTATGTTGCGAGGGGAAGAACGTTCGCAACGTTTCGTCCTGGATCAGGGGCATTGGCACCCTTCTGGCAATCCTGATCATCTTCAACCAGGGGATGTCGATCGCCTTTCACCCAGTGAAGGTGATATCCATCAGGTCTGTAATGTTTTTTCTGACCGTAAATCGATCAGCATCCATGTTTACGGTGGCAATATCGGTGGTATCAAGCGTTCTGTCTTTACTCCCAACGGTGAGCGCAAACCCTTTATTTCTGGCTATTCCAATCACCACATCCCCAACTTGTGGGATAGATCCGGTGAATTCAATCAAGAGGGCAAACCAAATGAGTGAAGACATTACCAATGATACCGGTATCAATTTTCCTGTACTCAAGGGGAAAAAAGGCGTCGAACACATCAAGCTCAAGCTAATGAAGGGAGATGAAATAGCGCTCCTCGATGTACGCGAGGAGGCGGAACATGCCACGGGACATCCTCTTTTTGCCAGTCATCTATCTCTTTCCCGCCTTGAGTTACAGATACTGGTGCGTTTACCTCTCAAGAGTGTCGATATTGTTGTTTTCGACGGAGGTCATGACGATGATCGAGCACAACGCGCAGCAGAGCGGTTGAAAAATTTGGGGTATCACCATATCAGCCTCTTCGAGAATGGCGTGTCGGGTTGGATTGAGGGAGGGGGTGAATCTTTCATTGATGTCAATGCGCCAAGCAAGGCATTTGGTGAACTGGTTGAAAGTGTATGTCACACCCCCTCAATCTCTGCTGACGAACTGGATAGGCTACTGGGCAGTGATAACCCTCCCGTTGTGGTGGATGCACGACGCTTCGATGAATACCACACCATGAATATTCCCGGCAGTATAAGTGTGCCAGGGGCAGAACTGGCATTGCGTATCAAATCATTGGTTCCAGATCAAAAAAAGCGGGTTATTGTCAACTGCGCTGGACGCACGCGTAGCATTATTGGAACACAGTCGTTGATCAATGCAGGCATTCCCAACCCAGTTAATGCGCTTCGTAACGGTACCATTGGGTGGACACTGGCAGGCTATTCACTCGAACATGGTCAAAATAGAACCTACTCCCACGAAGTATCCGACTTGTATTCGAATGAGGATATTGCTCAACAGAGAATACGAGCGCTATCGTTGGCAACACAAACAGGTCTACACCGTGCCGGTAGCGCGGATATTGACCACTTCAAGCGTGACCAACAACGCACCACTTATTTCATTGATGTCCGTAGCCCGGAAGAGTATGCAAAAGGACATCTCCCTGATTTTATCAATATTCCGGGTGGCCAACTTGTACAAGAGACAGAAGCCGTTGCAAGTGTCCGTGGTGCCCGCATTGTGTTGACAGATGATGATGGCATTCGTGCCAATTTAACAGGACATTGGCTTGCGCAAATGAACTGGGAAGTCTGGATTATTGATCAGGTTCCCGCATCAGATTTGATTGCTACTCATCAGAATATTGCTCGTCCTTCTCACACCGATGTGGAATTGATTCCAACAGCTACATTGAATCAATGGTTGCAAGAAGAGGATATTGAGGTTTATGACCTCTCTCACAGTAGCAACTACAAGACAGGGCACATTCCTTCTGCAGCTTATATTCATCGTGCAGACCTTCGTTCGAAATTGCCTCGTCATTCTTCACACAAACGTGTTCTCACCTGCGGGACCAGCCTTCTAGCGGGTTATGCCGCTGCTGAACTTGTCGATCTTGGTTACAACAATATCCATGTCCTGGAGGGGGGTAATCAGGCCTGGCAAGCTGCCAGCTTACCACTGGAAAAAGGGGCAACGCGCTTGTTATCACCTCTTAGTGATCGCTATGCACGCCCTTACGAAGGCAGCGATAACCCAAGGGAAGCAATGGAAGCCTATCTGGAATGGGAATATGGGTTAGTTGCACAGCTCCGCCGTGATGGAACTCATGGATTCAGCGTATTGAAAGAAAAATCCTTCTAACGGCTCTCATATTCATCATTGTTATTCATGATAAACAAATCAGGAATTTTCCATGAGTGTTGAATTCATTGGTTACGTTGGTAATAAAAATGGGTCTGAAAGCCTTGCGTCAAGTGACAAGGCACTTGATCTCGACTATGTAGAAGCCTTGGCAAAACTGCATGAATATGGGGATTTTGATCGTGTTTTATTGGCGTTTCACAGCGATTCACCCGAAAGTATTCTTGTAGGCCAGCATATTGCCGAAATTACTCAGCGGCTGAAGCTTATGATTGCTCATCGTCCGGGATTCACAGCACCAACCATTGCAGCTCGTCAATTTGCAACCCTTGATCACATCAGTCGTGGCCGTGCCGCTATTCATGTTATTACTGGCGGTAATGATCAGGAGCTCAAGGCTGATGGTGATGCCTTGTCCAAGGCGCAACGGTATGCTCGCAGTTCCGAATATCTGGATATCCTGCGAGCCACATGGTTCTCTACTATCCCCTTTAATTACCATGGTGAGTATTATCAAGTCGAAGGGGCTTATTCGAGTATCAAACCATATCATCCGGACAAAGGTATCCCGGTATATTTTGGTGGTGCCTCGCACGAGGCTGTCCAGGTAGCAGGCAAACAGGCTGACATCTATGCCTTATGGGGTGAATCAAAGGCTCAGGTGCAGGAATTACTTGGACGTGTTCGCCAAGCTGCTACGGCTCATGGCCGTGATCTTCGTTTCTCACTCTCATTGCGCCCAATCATCGCGTATACCGAAGAAGCGGCCTGGGCCAAGGCAGAAGAGATTCTCGAACGGGCCAAAGTGTTACGTAATGGAAAAGGATATGAAACACCTCAGAATGCCGGTTCATTACGTCTTTTGGAAGCAGCGAAAAAGGGTGTCCGTGTCGATGAACGCTTATGGACAGGGATCGCCGCATTGACAGGTGCTCGCGGTAATTCCACTTCGCTGGTGGGTACACCCGAACAGGTAAGTGATGCACTGCTTGATTATTATGACTTGGGTATTTCTACCTTTCTGATCCGGGGGTTCGAACCACTTGTCGATACCATTGCGTATGGTCGCGATCTCTTGCCACTCGTACGGGAGAAAGTAGCTGACCGAGACAGTCAAATCAGCCCCCACTCCAAATAGCATATCAACTTGCTATTCAGATAAGGAATAACAGTTGAGGAAATCCAAATCTATTAAATAAATACCGCAGTGACAATAAAGACACACACGATTTCTACGCTTCATCGAGCTGCCTATGCGGCAGCTCACTATATCCCCCAACTCAACACGCCGCTACTTCCCTGCCCCTCTCCCTGTGTCTGGAAAGCTCTTCTGTCACCTTTTTCATTGTCGCACGATCAACTCGCAACAACTTCACACACCCGGCTGTCATCAGATAGGTAATCGCCGGCAATACCAAAAATGCGACCTTTATCACGATCAGCGTGGTAGCGTTCTGGTCAGGCTGGTCAGCATGGTAATGGCTCCAGGCCAATACAGAACTCACCAGTGTTCCCGATAGCGCCAACCCCATTTTCAATGCGAGAAAATTACAAGCGAAGGTAATCCCCGTTAAGCGTTTTCCCGAACGCCATTCACTATAATCATCAACATCAGACATGATCGCCCAGTCCAGAGGCTGAGCAATCTGATGCACCAGATTCAGAATAAAATAAGCTACCGTTAATAGGATGCGCTGCTCAGGATCAATAAAGAACATCCCTGCGGACCAGACAAACAGAAAAATACTGATCCAGAAAAAGATGTTCAATTTGCAAAAGCGATCACTCAAGGGTTTCGCTAAGGCACTCCCGATAATCATTCCCACCACGCCAATACTCATGAATATTGTCGTGAAGGTATCGTCTGCTTTCACAACATATTTCAGAAAATAAAGTGCGGCTGCCATGCGGATAAAACCGGGAAGCACATTGATGAACGTCAGCAACACCGTTTTTACCCATTGATCATTCTTGAGTACCAGCTTTAAATCATCTCGCAAGCGATGATGTTTATCTGAATGGACGGGAGTCACACGTTCTTTCACCAGTGCGAAACAAGACACCAACAAGACAAACCCGATGCAGGTCAGAATACAAACAGCGCGGTGATACCCCGTGGCCTGATCGCCCTTCCCTAGCCATTGCACCATCGGTAACAGGGTGGTCGTTAGAATCAGTGTAGCCACTCCCACGCCCATGAAGCGGTAGGATTGACAGGCGACACGGTCCTGCGGGTCATAACTGATTGCACTCCCTAACGAGGTATAGGGAATATTGATGAAGGAATAGGTAATCGACATCAATAAATAGGTCGCGAAGGCATAGATCACCTTCCCGCTATAACTGACAGCAGGCACTGTGAACATCAATACACAGAGCACCGCGTATGGGCATGCAAAGAACAGAATATAAGGCCTGAATTTACCCCAACGGCTATGCGTTCGATCAGCCAACATGCCAATAACAGGATCAGAGATTGCTTCAAGCACTCTGACCCCAAGCCAAACGAAAGCCACAGAGGATGCCGTTAATCCATAGACATCGGTATAATAATAATTCAGGAACAGGAAAACAGCGCCGCCCACAATATTGCAGCCAGCATCCCCCATGCCATAACCGATCTTTTCAATCATACCCAGTCGCTGGCTGTTCATCTGTATCCTTTTTGGAAGGGGGTATCCATCCGGAGTGCACATCCGAACTTACCCTTGAATGTATGCGACGCCTGTGCCTTGACTGGAGCACTCAAACGGAAGGCAAGTGCCTCGAATGACAGCTAGTAAACACGTCATTCATTGTTGTTTTGCCCTGCCACGATATTGCCGCGCTCGAATGAGAGCCAAGGCGGTCGGTCTACCCTTGCATCCTGCCTGTATAAACGCACATTTAATAGGTCCAAAAGCCATTTTGCGACAATGCAGATGATGCCTGTGTAGCCGTACAAGCTCTGGAAGGACCAATACTCTCTTGCACATCCCTTCGAATCATCAGCATGCAGCTATGTATAGCACATCCCTTGTCGTCATGTAGGCGCATGGATAGGAATCGTTCCAAGAAAAGGCAACCTTAACGAACAACAGTCTTCTGCATTAGGCAAATGGGAGTATGTTTGCTAACGTAGTTCCCATTGGCAAGCATACGACAATACATCAGCCACCACGTCTGCTTTTTCATCACAGTTCTTATTACCTGAAGGATGCTATTCATATGTTCGCATGGGTCACTCTGCTGACACAGCCGAGCTATCTCGTCGGTGTGAAAGCCCTCCATCGTTCCCTGCAAAAAAGCGGCACCCCATGGCCCCTGGTCGTTATGGTAACAGGCAATGTGGAGCAGAACGTACGCGAGGCTTTGGTACAGGATGGCTGTATTGTTCATCCTGTTGAACATTTGGCACCACAAGCCGAGCTGACACAGCATTATGCGCTGCCTCAATTCGGTGAAGTCTGGAACAAACTTCGTATCTGGGGATTGACCGACTATAAACGCGTCGTCTTTCTGGATGCCGACATGCTAGTGCTGCAAAACATGGATGAGCTTTTCACGCTGGATTTTGGGGATAACACCATTGCGGCTTGCCATGCCTGTCGTTGTAATCCAAGAAAGCTGAAGAGCTACCCCGCTGACTGGAATCCCGAACATTGTCATTACACCTGGCAGGAACGGGGGGAGCAACCACCCGCATCACTGGATCTGTATCTGAATGGTGGTTTTCTGGTACTCGAACCCGATAATGCTGTATTACAAATGTTTGAGGAAAAACTGGCCGCGATAGATGACTTGAAAAAGTACCCCTTCGCCGAACAGGACTTTCTCAATGAAGTCTTTTCCGAGCGCTGGTTACCTCTTCCCTATATTTACAATGCGCTGAAAACGCTGATGTTCCAGCATTCCAGAATATGGCAGCAGGATGAGGTAAAAAACATCCACTATATTCTGGAAAAACCCTGGAAGATCGATATCGAGCAATCGAGGCAGGAAAATGATCGCTATTACCCACTGGATAAACTGTGGTGGGAAATAGGAAAGGGATAGATAGAAGTCCTTTTTCTCATGGATCAGGTGGCCTGATTACCTCTTCGAACAAATGCACACGTCCGAAAATCCGTAAGTCAGGCACATAGGGTTTTAGTAAGTGAGGGCTGTCGACATGATATTCCACCATGCCCCTTCTGATATTCAGTTGCGCACACTTTCAGTGACCCACAGGGCGATAATACCCAATCGCCCCTGTGGGCATCATTTGAAGAGAATAGGTCGCATACTTGGAGCTACATTCACCCAGCTTTATTCATTACCGGTTCCGGTAGCCAGCTATTTGCAGCCATCTCTGAAGCACTATATACCCGCCCTTAACAGCACGGCATCCAGTAGCACCTGAGCCCCCGCCGCCGCCTCTTCAGGCGTAATGGACTCAGCCGGATTATGACTGATCCCCTTTTCGCAAGGCACGAATATCATGACGGTGGGCGCTATTCTGGAAATATTCACGGAGTCATGCCCTGCCCCCGACAATATGCGTCGTGAAGAAAACTGCCGCCGTTCAACGGCTTGCGTGACCAGATTGATACAGGTCTCATCAAACACAATGGGTGCGCTATCCAGGATACGCTTGACCGAAACATCGGTAGTCGCCGTGATTTCTGATGAACACAGTTCTTCCAGCGCCTGTTCGAGCTTGTCCAGCACAGCCTCCTCAGGGTGGCGAATATCCAGGGTCAGATTAACCTTGCCGGGGATGACATTACGTGATGCATGTGGAATCAAAAACTCACCAATAGTAACGTTGGCCCCTTCTTCCAGTGCTATTCGCCGAAGCTCAAGGGAAATCTCCGCAGCGGTCATGAAAGCATCCTTGCGAAGGTGCATGGGCGTTGTTCCTGCATGCGAGGCCATTCCCTTGATGGAAATATCATACCACCGCATCCCCTGCGCACCTGTCACGATGCCAATCGTGGTCTCTTCGGCTTCAAGGATGGGGCCCTGTTCAATATGAAGCTCGAACATGGAATCGAATTCGACTTCACCCAAAGGCAGGTTCCCGCGATAACCTATCTCCTCCAACGCCTCTTCGAAAGTAATGCCGTTGCGGTCTTTCGCCGAAAGAATCTCCTCTACCGGCAATACGTTCGCAAACGCTGCTGATGAACCCATGGAAGGCGCAAATCTCGCCCCTTCTTCGTTCGTCCAGTCCACTAGAACAATGGGTTTTTCGGGCGTAATATTGTTTTCATGCAGGGTACGTAATACCTCGAGCCCGCCAAGCACACCCAAAATACCATCGAACTTGCCACCAGTAGGCTGAGTATCCAGATGGCTCCCCATGGCGACAGGCTTGGCACCGGACGAGCGCCCGGGATAATGGGCGAAAATATTGCCCAATGTATCTACCTCTACATGAGCCCCAAGCTTTTCACATTCGGCGCAGAACCAGTCACGAATCGTCTTGTCTTCCCCGGAGAGCGCCAGTCGCCGCACCCCCCCATCATGAGTACCACCCACCTTGGCTGTTTCGAGGATAGTCTCCCACAGGCGAGTGGCGTTGATATCAATTGCCATTTACTTGGTCCTTTTTGTTTTTGTAGGGATGAGCAAAAGCGCTCAATTAAAGGTCAGCGTATTCATTTTACGTTAACAAAGAAAAGTGAGTGCTGAAATAGCATTAAGCCATATTACGCCTATTGACACAGGGTAAATACAACATCCACGCACAATGGCTACCGTAAGCCCGTACTTAGGCCGTGCGATGACTATTATTAGCACATTGCAAAGAATGGTTACTCAAGACAAATAAACCGACACACTCACAAAAAAGCCAATAAGTCCCCTATCCATTGGAATAATATTGACACTAACCATAACCCCCTATAGTAGTTAGTAGGTACGATGATATGAAATAACGTGCTATTTGATACAAGAATGTTTTCCGCTAACCCTCACTGTCGAGACACGACATGCTTAACAAAATAACCAGTGTCATTCTGTTCCTTTTAGGGGCAGTGACACTTTATATGGCTATCCGGCTGGTTATGGTCGGTGGGTCACCATTTTATGTCCTCATGGGACTTGTTTTTATTATCAGCGCGGTACTTTTAGTGCTGAGAAAGCGTAGTGTGTTAACGCTTTATGCCATATTCATGTGGCTAACACTTGCCTGGATCATCTACGAAGTCGGCTTCGATAAATGGCAATGGATTCCCCGTGGCGATATTGTCGCACTGATCGGGCTCTGGCTGGCTCTTCCCTGGATGACACGACCACTGAATCGCCTACACCAGTCTAACCGTGGCTTTCATCCCTTTTTGGGAGGGACAGTCATCATCATGCTCGTGATGGTGATAGCACTGTGCTTTTATGATCCCTACCCTACTGAAGGAAGTTTTGGTAATGACGAGACAGCGGCCACAGATGGCGGAGGTCAGGATTATAATAATTGGGTAGCCTATGGCGGTAACGATATGGGGCAGCGCTATTCAGGCCTGAATCAGATCAATACAAAAAATGCTACTCACTTGAAAGTGGCCTGGGAGTATCACACAGGCGACCTACGCAATCCACAAAAGGATGCTACCGAATATACTTTTGAAGCAACGCCACTCAAGGCAAACAATAGCCTGTATTTATGTACGCCGCATGGACGTGTGGTGGCACTGGACCCTGATACTGGCAAGCGTAAGTGGCAATACTCTCCCTTGCCTGATCCGTCCATTGACCAGCAGCATCAAACCTGTCGTGGTGTCGCCTATTATCAGGAACCAGCGCAGGCTAACGGTCCAGCGAAGGCCAATGATTCAACAGCACAACAGAATCAGGTCGCTGAGAATACAGCGACTGGGCAGGCAGCATCCCGTCAGACAGCCCCATCTTCTTCATCTCCAGCGTCTGATGCCATGGCGTCAAATGGCGGCCAGTGTGTCAGACGTATCTTTTCCACAACAGCCACTACACCACAGTTGGTAGCACTGGATGCCAACACCGGTAAACTGTGCGAAGACTTTGGCAATCATGGGAAGGTCGATCTGCTGGCTGGGCTGGGGCAGGTACGCCCACATGCCTATATGGAAACAGCAGCACCACTGGTAGCAGGTGATTTGGTGATTGTGGGTGGCTCAGTCACGGATAATGGTTACCAACGTGGTAATCCATCAGGCGTCATCCGCGCCTATGATGTTCATACCGGCAAATTGGTGTGGAATTTTGATGCTTCCCAGCCAAATCAGACAGCACCACTATCCAATGGGGCCACTTACCCCCATGATACGCCTGTCGCCTGGGCAACATTGAGTGCCGATATCAAGAATAATCTGGTCTATGTCCCATTTGGTAATGCTTCACCTGATGAGGTCGGTATTGATCGTGACCCCAACAGCAATACCGAAAAAATGCGGGACGCCATCGTGGCTCTTGACTTGAAGACCGGCCAGATGAAATGGAAATTCCAGACATCTCATCATGACTTGTGGGATCGTGATAATCCATCTCAGCCATCATTGTTGAACATTACTTATGATGGACATTCACAACCTGCGATGGTGCTTCCCACCAAAACAGGTAATGTTTTCGTCTTGAACCGTTTAACGGGGCAACCCATCTATCCGGTACATGAGTACAAAACATCGACCAAAGGCATTCCCGGAGAACACTATGCGGCGTCACAACCTGTTTCTGCCTTGAGTTTCATTCCGCATCCTCTCAAGGAATCGAGCATGTGGGGTATGACACCCTTCGATCAAATGTCGTGCCGTATCACCTTCAAATCAGCGCGTTATGATGGTAATCCATGGACCCCCTCCACCGAGCACGGGTCGATCATAAACCCGGGTAATATTGGTGTCTTTAACTGGGGTTCTGTGGCTGTCGATCCTGTTCGACAAATTCTGGTCGCAGCACCGGTGCGTCTGGCGTATTACTATCATCTGGTGCCAAGGCAAGCCTCTGACGAAAATCGGCGTCTGATTACGACACCCAAACAGGGATACTGGAACGAGAACTTCGGTGGTCACTATGCCATCAAAATAGCACCGTTCTCATCACCGTTGGGTATTCCATGTCAGGCACCGCCGTGGGGAACGTTGGCTGGCGTTAACCTGAAAACCGGCAAGGTGGTCTGGGATCGTCGTATAGGCACAACCAAAAACCTGAAAACGGCCTTCTTACCGGGTCGTTTCCCAGTGGGCTTCCCAGTCGGTATGGTGGCACATGGTGGCGGCATTATTACGCAAGGGGGGCTATTTATTCAGGCAGCGACTGTGGACGATTACTTCCGTGTGTATGACCTGAACAATGGCAAAGTGCTCTATCAACATGAGCTGCCTGCGGGTGGACAAGCGACGCCTTCGACTTATACAGGAGCCGACGGTAGCCAATATATTGTCGTCGCTGCGGGTGGGCACGGTAGTTTGGGTACGAAACTGGGAGACAGCGTAGTGGCATTCAAACTGTCACAGTAACCCGGCGCTCATTGGCCTATCGTATTACCTTGCAAACAAGAAAGCCGCCTCTTTGAAGGCGGCTTTTTCAATCCAAAATACAAAGTGTTTCCCTCGTCCTTGAGCTATAGACAAAATCATATATTCAGTCAGTATTTCAAAAATTATAACTGATTTTTTAAATTGCAATAATTCGAAACTAAAGTCATACTCAATTAATATTAACTTTTGCATGTTATATAGGAGCGATCATTCATCATAAATTAATCTATCTCAGATAAGAAAAAACAAAGGCCACTTTCAATTGCCAGAGAGATAACATGAACTCACCTTTATCCCTATTCGAACAAAAAGACACGAACCCGTTTTCTTCTGCTCTCAATGGTGCAAAAGAAGTATTTGATACATTGGGCGACATAGGCACAGCGGCTGCCGACCAAACGAATATCAATAATCTTGAAAATACTCTTCACCAAACTCCCCCACCAAGCTCGGCAGCACAACAACTACTCCCCCTGGTTTATCCGGAATCGGTACTTCAAGCTCTCTACGAATACACACCTATTAATGACTTGTTGAGTGGGCTGGCTTCCCCTGAAGTCATTAATGGACAAAACAACTTGTCCCCAACACTCACCGGTCTCTTTAAATACCTGGATACCAACGTACATATCGGTAATGTCAATGAAGCTGCACAAGTCAATGACCCGTCAGCTCCCAGTGTACAGGAATTCCTGGATGCTTCGAGTGCGATAGAGGGTACAAGTGTAAGCCAAAAGGAACCAGCCGCTGGCGACCTGACACCCTACAACGTACCTGGAACAAATGTTCAATTATCCGCTTTTGATACCGGCTCAGGCATGAATGCTACTGTATGGGAAACACCACAGCACAAGCTCATTATTGCCTACTCTGGACTGAACCCGGCCAATTTACCCACCGATGTAGGTGCATATGTTTCGGATGAAAGCAATGTCGCAGGGCAGGTGAGTATTGGCCAGAAAAGTGCAGCAGCCTTTGCACGGGTGGCCTATTACATTGCAAAGAATGATCCCGGTCAGCATTTTGATCAAAATGATATTTATGTTACGGGGCATTCTACCGGTGCTGCAAACGCTGAATATGCTGCTCAACAAACAGGCTTTGGCGGCATGTCCTTTGAAGGGACCGGTATAGTGGCGGACCCCAGCGCACCTGGCAAAGGTCACAATTTTGTGAGTGTCGATAACTATGGTGATTTCTGGGGAAGCTATGCGTCTGATGTACCCGGAGGCCTGGATGAAGCCGTGGGTGGGCCCACGTATGGAAGCCATTCACTAGATCATTATGGGCATTTGGATATGGTAGGTGATGCTCATAACGCACAAGTTGAAAAATCGACTATTGAAGCGGCCAACACTATCGATCCCCTCTTGAAAGCCGTTCAGCCAGAGCAACTGCTGACAGATTTCCTCTTCTACCCTAAAGCGCAAGAGTATCACGGACTTCCAAGCGTACAGCAAGGATTGGTGAATGAACATGGCAACCTTTCAGAGGCACACCTTAACAACTTGATTGCATAACCCCCCACCAAGCTGCTTTTCACAGTCGAATGGTGGAAAGCAGCTTTTTTGACCAAATTCTTTATACCGGGTTGAATATCTGTCGTTCAAAACATAATATCTCCTTATAATACAAGCGAAATAATAGACTTTCGCATACGAAAGACTATTACCTCTGGATAACATTGAAGCAGCTTAAAAGCATAATAAAAACTGTATATGATACAAACCGATGAGTTGAAAAATGTACTAACTCACTATAAAAAAGCATTCTCGAGCATTGCTATTTTTAGTGCCATTATCAATATATTGATGCTTGTCCCATCGATATATATGCTTCAAGTCTATGATCGGGTGATGACATCGGGAGATACATTTACTCTTTTGATGTTAAGTGCAATAAGTCTGGGTCTTCTTGTACTTATGGGCGCAATGGACTTTGTACGTAGTATTATTGCTATTCATGTCGGTGAGCATTTTAATCAAATATTGGGTCCACGCATCTACGAAAGCAGTTTCAAATTAGGCCTAAGAGCCGGTAATGCCAATGCCACTCAGGCATTCAATGATTTAAATACGTTAAGACAATTCTTGACAGGCGGCGCCATTTTCGCCTTTTGTGATGCCCCATGGTTCCCTATTTACTTACTGATTCTGTATCTTTTCAGCCCATGGTTGGGTGCAGTCGCCACAATCGGCTCATTACTGTTGATCTTTCTTGCCTGGCTAAATGAAAAACTCTCTCATCAAAAAATAGAAACGGCATCCCAATTCTCGTTAAATGCCAATCGGATGGCAGAGGGACATCTCAGGAATGCCGAAGCAATCGAATCCATGGGGATGATGTCCCGTCTGTTTACGCGTTGGCAACGAATACAACGTGTCTACGTAGATTTGCAAGGACAAGCCAGCCAGCGCACCTCAATAATAACTGCTTGCTCAAAAACCGTACGTATCGCTCTACAATCCGGCTTGCTGGGCATTGGTGCCCTGTTGGCTCTTAATGGAAGTATCAGTGCAGGAATGATGATCGCAGGTTCTATTCTGGGAGGCCGTGTTCTAGCCCCTATAGATAGTGCTATCAACGCCTGGCGACAATGGGCAAATGTTCGTGTTTCACGGGATCGTCTAACACGATTGCTAAACGCTTACCCATCAGAGCCTTCAATGACGCAATTGCCTCCTCCCAAAGGAGACATTCGGTTTGAAAAGGTGACGATAGTCCCCCCCGGCGCAACACATCCATCGTTATACAATATCAACGTATCAATGCCTGCAGGGACGGTACTTGGTGTCGTTGGCTCATCAGGCTCAGGCAAATCATCTTTGGCAAGAGCCGCTGTTGGAGTATGGTCCTCTGCACAGGGAACCGTCAGGATAGACGGTGCAGATATAGCTCATTGGAAACGTGATTATTTAGGGCAATTCATCGGTTATCTCCCTCAGGATGTAGAATTATTCGAAGGCACCATCGCCGAAAACATATCCCGTTTTAACGATTCCGACGGCTCGCCGGACACATCGACACCCCACATCATTGAGGCAGCCAAATTGGCTGGCGCTCATGAGTTGATACTTTCATTTCCAGAGGGCTATGACACACGCCTGGGTATTGCTGGCATGGGGTTATCAGGGGGGCAGCGCCAAAGAATTGGACTGGCAAGGGCGGTCTTCGGTCAACCGGCACTCGTGGTACTGGATGAGCCCAATGCAAGTCTGGATGAGGCTGGTGACAAGGCCCTGGCCCGGGCGATACAACGTCTACGTGATCGAAAAACGACCGTTATAGTCATCTCTCACCGTCCAAATATTCTAGCGGTTACTCACAAAGTGTTGACATTGAAAGAAGGTCATATCCAATCCCTTCAAAATACTATTGAGCTATTCGGTAAATCTTTTGGAAAAGAGAGTTCTTCGTCCCCCTCCAATCAAAAGATGCCTCCACACCATTCAATAAAAAATCAAATGAACACTTGAGGGAAAGGTAGTGCCTGTTTCAGATGATTCACAACAAAAAACCGCAAGCGCTACATTGGACTGGGAGCAAATAGCACGTGGTGAACAATTGCCCTCGGCATCCTCCGGTATCTCACCCTACGTCCGTTGGGGGTGGTGGATCCTGTTGGCAGGTTTCATCACATTCACATTATGGGCCAGCTTCGTTCCGTTGGAAAATGGCGTTACCTTACCGGGGGTGATGACTGTAGCGGGACAACGAAAAACGATAGCCAGTTTGGAAGGGGGGATGGTTTCAGCCATACTGGCTACCGATGGTCAACGTGTACATGCCCATCAATCCTTGATAAAGCTTGACGATGCCGAAGCTCTCAGCCAACTGAACACCGTCAAGAGCCAGCTACAATCAGCTCTTGCACAGCAAGCCCGCCTGACAGCAGAACTCCATCAACATCCTGCAATTGATATTCCTGCCAGTTTAGCCAATACGCAAGCCATGGCCCTGGAGCAAATGCTGTTTGACAACCGTAAAATTGCTCTTAAGAGCACTATAGCGGGTAG
>Ga0157360_1000284_pt1 | contig 20536 bp, 15 predicted proteins | sample AttlaeALBM1_FD_111483 | JGI IMG/M metagenome (GOLD analysis project Ga0157360, IMG submission 111483) | Fungus gardens microbial communities from leaf cutter ant in Ribeirão Preto, State of São Paulo, Brazil - Atta laevigata ALBM1 | ecosystem: Host-associated > Fungi > Mycelium > Unclassified ... | reverse complement strand
CTGTATTAAGTCAACCTTCATGTCTCCATCCCTGTCTTTTCCTATTACATGTTGAAGCTTCTGATTGAGTCTTTGCAATCGAGCTGCCTCTGTCGCTGCGTAGACACCAGACTCGCGCTTTTTCGAGCGAAACGACCGCTTGACTTTTGAGCGGGTTGATTTGGCCATGATGAGATTGTTGAGTGAATAATCAGGACCAGAATTTTTCTGACTCGATTGGTCATCAAACCACTATCTGCTGACTAATACTTATTGAGAAAATTCTAAATATATATAATGTCCTATCAGCTATTAGACACCATTCAATATACCACACCTCTTTCTCACCCAACACCATCACTGATGGTAGCTGTAAGAACTTGAGCTCAGTTGACTTAATCCTAACCACTCAATGTTTGAGTTGAACAAAGAGAACTCATCCCACTAATTGTTGTACACTACTTGTCATGACTCACCAAATGGCTAAGTCATTACTTATTTTCATTTTCATTTCTTTTGATTATCAAATGCATGGGAAGAGGTGAGATGCATGGGACAATCTAAAACACTTGTAAATACAAAATATATTGGGAAATCAAGCCAATGCTGTGATCCAACTGAATTTCTAGGAATCTTCCAGAATTCTTATTTGGTTGATATTCATTGTATATACTTATTGGTTTGCAACAGAATACATTTTATTCCAAGTTAAACCAACTTGCGACTCTGTTTTAACAACAATATATATATAAGTAGTGTACAGAATCTAATACAATCTCTATCAAGTTCACCTTGTTAACTTGGATAAGGAGTGTGGTTAGGGTTAGCATAACTAAGCCATTGTACTAGCACTACTCAACTTAGAGCCTTGTCAACTACTTACTCTTACTTCTCATTAACCCTTGACTAGTGATTATTACAATCAATTACTAGTCACCTCTATACATAGCCAGGCCCTAGGCTTAAGAGGACCTAGTCTAGCAGATATGCTGAACAATAGACAAACTGGGGTATATCTTGTTTCTTTTCTAGTATCTCAACTCATTGTTGAAGAAGGTAATATTACTTTATAACTACTTGTACCTTTCTTAGTATTAGTTTTGTGCTGAGACCTTATTGTGGGTCATACATACAAAGAAATATTATTACATCCTTAAGAAGGTGACTAGTATAGGAATTCTCTCTGTAAAGTGATAAACATAGCACTATTAGAACAATAGTTATTAGAGCAGTAGGAACTTAGATAGGTAAAGACTTGAGTACCCTAGCATGTATAGAATTAGCTTGATTACCACATGATAAGATCTTCAACATAATGGAGTCTTTAATCTCAATTGAAAGCATATAAAGATGTTATGAGTTATCTTGACCATAATATAGGTATCTAAAAATTGACAAACAATAGAGTTGAACTACTGATCTCTTAGATAGTTGTAGTATAAATCAAGTAAATAAGAACAAATAGCCCAAGTGTATAAATAGCATAGCAAATCAATCAGGGAACTCCATTGAGTTCTCTTTGTAACCCTCAGAGAGTCTATCTTTGAGTCATCTTAACTTGAGTTACATAACAGTAGAACCCAGTTATTCACTAATAGTTGACTACTTAGTTTAAGCCTTTACTGATCTAACCCTTATTCTTATTGACTCTCAACTGGTAATCATTGTAATTACTAGTCATCTTCTATATATAGCTGGGCCTTGGCTTTAGGGACTTGTGTCAAGGACCATGTGGAGCAGGAGCAGAGTGACCTGGAGTAGAGCGGAGTTACTCTGGAGTGGAAGGGAGTTGACAACAAAAGTAGGAAACAACCTTGGCCTCAGCTTGTGCGCTGTGCCTTGATCTGCTGTCACGTGCATGGTTGCATATTTCAGGAGAACTAAATTGTTGCCAGGAGTTCAGGAGAGAAGTGGTATATTGGTAAGAGTAAGGATTGAACATGTAAAAGACGTTAATCTACAAACTAAGGAACTAGGATGTAACTAATAAAGTACTTATACTAAGTCTGGAATAGGAGGAGTATAAGTAACTAGTCTACATCATGATCCTATAGGAGTAGTCAACAGGAGTTCAGGAGTGGAATTTAGTAATAATATAGAATATAAAAGAAATTATTTTATTTAAATGATTATTTTCTGTCATATAACAACTTAATAGTTAGTTAGAGACTATTTGTTGAGACTCTAGACCTCACAGTTAAATAATATATTTCAACTTGAAGCCTATGTCAATACTTGATATCTTCATGCTGAAAGGGTGCAAAAGATAATTGTATACTAGAACAAACAATAAGATGTAGTACTAGCTCCCAATTGCATACTAGAGGTTTAAGGAAAGATAGGTAAAATGAACAGTCTGAGCAGGAGACTAAACTAGGAAATAGGAGTGGAAAAAGACAATGAGAATACAACATTGGTGAAACTGGAGTAGCTAGAAGTAAAAAGAACAGAGGCAGTAGAGATAATCGTGAAAGGAGTAAATCTGCTTGAGAAAATCAGACAGTCCAAGATAAAAGATGACAAAGTAGTAAAAGCAGTAGAAGAGATAAAACAAGCAAGAGTAAAAATGTTGAGAGATAAGGAGTGAAAAAAAGTAGATGGCATTACATATAAGAAGGGAAAAGTCTATGTACCTAAGAATGACAAATTGAGAGCAGAAATTATTAGATTACATCATGATATGCTAGTAGGAGGACATGGAAGACAATTGAAAACAGTAGAGTTGGTCACTTGAAACTTTTGGTGGCTAGAAGTTACCAAGGAAGTAAAGTGATATATAGAAGAGTGCCAGGGCGACTCGAGCCATTCTTAACTATGCTCCTATTGGGGAGTTCAGACAGTGTTTTTTCCCTGCAGAGTGTATCCAGTGTCCATGTGGCCATTGCCAGATAAAAACACGTCGATATATCTTTACCAACTGCCGCCGGTTTGCCCATTCTCTCTTAACTGACTTAGTGCCAACTGTCAAGGACTTTGTCAAGTTCCTGAAAGAGTACCCTAGTGCCTTTGTCTTTTCTTCTCAGGATCGTCTGTAAGGGCGACTGGGAACAAGACTTCAGGAGAATCCTCAGTGATATTAAAGATTGTAATTATGATACAACTCACCTCCAGGAGAATCCTCAGAGATTAGGATGAGGCTCCTGGAGGGATCTTCTATATTATATACTAGGCTTACATCCCTTAGTGTCAGGGTTAGCAGGATTAGAGCTAAACTAGTATGTTTAAGTATTACTAGTGAAACAGGCTAAGGTAGCTCTGGAGTGTTGTCATGCCATTCAGGGGTGGAAATGGAGGTGTCCCCTTACATTCACCCTCTCTTCAAGATTGCTACGTCTCGAAGCAATGGACTCAGAGTGAAAGATGTTGTCGAACTCCATGCATTGGATGTGTCTTGGAGCTCCTGGGTGTTTGCGATAGAACTCCGCTGTGAGTTCTGGTGTGGAGACTTCAGAGGCGGACTCCCAGGAATTATGTTCACGGCCATATTCTTTCCACTTGATGAGATACTAGAATCTTCTCCAATGCCAACGGCTGTCAAGTATCTCCTCTACTTTCCACTCTGCTTCTCCATCGATAACTATGGGCAGTGGGTGATCTTCTGTTTTCCAGCCTGCAATTGGGTTGTTCAGGGCCAGAGTAAGCTTCACTATGTTGAACACTGGGTGGAGTTGCTTCATCCGATGTGACAGCCTCAAGCAGTAGGCCATAGATCCAATCTGCTATTCCACTACAAAGGGGCCAAGTCGTCGATGCGAGAGTTTCTGTGAGGGGTGCATAGTTTGGATATCTGATACGTCAAGGAAGACTTTATCGCCAGGTTTGAACACCGGAGCCAGAGTTCTTCGTCAGTCGTAATACCTTTTCATGTCGTTCTGTGCCTTGCGGATTGTGGATTTGGCTTCGTTGATTGCCATCTTCATCCTCTCCGTGAACTCGTTGACTGTCTCTAGACTGAAAGGGTTCTGTTGGGGTTTGAATCCCATGCGAGGAAGTCTTTCAGTGTCGAGCAGGAACAGAGGCTATTGAGTGGTAGAGTGGACATGATTGTTGTGCTGGAACTCCGCCATGGGTAGGAGGTCATACCAGTCGTCTTGCTATTCGTTCACAAAGAGCCGGAGGTACTGATCTAACTCTTGATTGATGCGCTCTGTCTGTCTGTCCATTTGAGGATGCCATGCTGTGGAAGACACCAACTTTATCCCTAGTAAGTGATAGAGTTCTTTGGTGAAACGCGCTACGAATGAAGGTCTGCGGTCTGAGATTATGCACTTCGGAAGGCCGTGAAGCTTCCAGACTTGATGTAGGAAGAGCCTGGCTGCTCCTTCCACTGTCACTGTTGTCACAACAGTGTCAGAATGAAGTGTGCTTGTTTCAACACTAAGTCCACCACTGTCATCACTGCGTTGTGACCGGAGGAAAGGGGGAGTTCTACAACGAAGTCCATACTAAGCATATTCCATTGCGAGTCTGGAATCCAGAGAGGGTGCAATTTGCCTACTGGAGCCTGCCTTATCAGTTTTGTCCTAATGCAGAGGTTACAGGTGCTAATGTACTGTCTGATATACCTAGACATTTGAGACCACCAGTAGTCTCTGGAGACTAACTTCAGTGTTTTCCAGTGTCCAGGGTGTCCAACGACCTTTGTATCATAGCATAGCGAGACCACTCGCCTCTGTAAGTCTGGATTCTGGGGAACGTAAATCTTGCCTCTGAAGCGGAGTAGTCCTTCATCTTCTGACCATTCCACAGAGTGGACCGTCTTACTCGATGCTTGCCGGAGTTCTCTTACTGCCTTTGCCATTGGTTCTTCCTGGTCTTCCTTCTGGTTCTCTTGACAAATTTCTCTGAGGATGTCTTTCTCTGGTCCCTCCAGCTGAACTCCTTTGAGAGCTCAGATTGCCAAGAGCTCTGGTCGTAACAGGACCATATCTTCATTGTCGGAAGCTCCATTGCTGTGGTCCAGCCTCTGCAATAATGTGTCTGGCTTCCCCATGGAGCATCCTGGGCAGTAGATCAGCTTGAAGTCAAAGCGGGCTAAGTACAGAGACCAGTGAGCTTGGCAACAGTTGAGTTTCTTAGCCATCATAAAGTATTCTAAGTTCTTGTGGTCCGTCCAGATCTCCACTCGGTGTTGGACTTCTTCCAGAAAATACCTCCACTCTTCCAGTGCATGTAAGAGGATCACTCGGCGGCATCCAGAACACGCTTGACTATAGTAAAGGAGGCATCTTAAGTTAGACTATGAATAGCCCAGGAGGTCAAACTATTGTTGAGGTAAGGTATTCTACCATACATCATTAGCTACTTATACTAGACTAGCCTGGTCTGTGTGCCAGTCGCTATGGACACATACATCAGAACAATAATAACTACACTACCAGATATGGCTATATAGTACTGTGATGGAGACCTGAACTAGAGGGAAGGGAATTATAGACTGCAGACTCCGAGGATCTGTAGGAACACTAGCTGATGCAAATCCTACCAGGTTATCTAAGCGATCTCAGGGTTGTCCTCTTACAGTGCACAGATGATAGCAAGTATCTCTTTGTCGTAAATCTCGTAGTTCTGTTCTACTGAAGACAAGGATTTGCTGTAGAAGGCTACTAGGTGCCATTTCTCTACTCTGGATAGTTGCTGAAAGAGGACGGCTCCAGAGGCAAAGTTGGAGCTGTCAGCCTCGATGTGGAAGGGTTCTGAATCCTAAGGCGACACCAGGACCGGAGCAGTGGTCACTGCCGTCTTGAGATATTCGAAGACTTTCTGTTCCTTGGTATTCCAGTTCTAGGCCTTGTCAGAATGAGTGAGGTCAAAGAGGGGCCTGGCAATGGTTGAGAAGTTCCAGATGAAGCGACAGTAGAAGTTGATGAAGCCTATGAAAGCCTGCATGTCAGTCTGGCTCTCTAGGATGGGCTAATCGCGAACTCCAGCAATCTTAATAGGGTCTATCTCGACCTTGTTCTCCAAGATGACCAGTTCGAGGTACTCAATCTGCTTCTGATGGAACTCACACTTTTCTGGGCAGAGAAATAACTTATGTTCCACCAACACTTCCAAGACCCTCCAAACTGCTTGTTCATGTTCCTCTTCCATCTTTGTAAAGATCAGAATGTCGTCCAAGTACATTACCACAATCCCTTCGGCTATGAGAGTCCTGAAGATGTCGTTTATCATAGTTTGAAAGGTAGTGGGGCTGTTGGTCATTCTGAAGAACATCACAAGAGGTTCAAAGAGGCCGCGATTGGTATAGAAAGCTGCCTTCTATTTGTCTCTGGGCTTGATACGTACATTATTGAAACTCTATTGGATGTCAAGCTTTGTGAAGTACTTGGCTCTGCAGAGCTGAGAGATGAGGAGGAGATGAGGAGGAGGGGGTATCTGTTCTTGATAGTTACGGTGTTCAGCATGTGATAGTCTTAGACCAGCTGAAGCAAACCATCCTTCTTTTTAATGAAGAACATAGGGGCTGCTATGGAGGATTTAGAGGGTCAGATTCGTCCAGTATACAGGTTCTCCTCTAGGAAGGCGTCCAACTCCGTCTGCTCCAACGGAAACAGGCAGTAGACCTTTGACAACTTGGGCTCTACTTCGGGAATCAGTTTAATTGCATGATTCTACTTGCGGTGCTCTGGCAGTATGTCAAAGTCTTCTTTGGTGAACATGGATTGGAACTCCGCGATGTAGGTGGGCAACAGAGTTGTAGCAGTCTATGTCTCTTTGCTGCACCTGGCTCCCTCTGCGAGATGCTAGGAGGTTATAGCCATAGCTTGGAGGTCAGTCTAAGTGAGCTCCAGGAGAAGGCATGTAAGGAAAAGTTGATCTCCAGGCTCCCAATTGGGGCTGTGCATTTGTGGAGACGTTTCTTCAAGCTCTAGCTCTTCCTGGAGCAGGGATATATGTTAGGGAACCACTCAAAGGCAATTACTCCTCAAGCTAGGTAAGAGTCCCGGAAGCTTAGTTGAGATTCAAGTGAGGTACATCTATAACACCTGCTAGTATATATAGCCTACACTAGACGATCTCACACACTATCACATGGGCGTGTGGATCAGTAATTATAATGTCCTAATATTAGATAAGAAGGCTCACACCATACGACACAGACAGAGAGAAGATAGGAACGATGGGAATGCATACACGTACTGTCACAGGGCCACTAATAGAACAGACCCTCAATAGCAACTAAGCATCACCCTAGATGTCCCCTTACAATATAGGTCCATCTCGATATGATCAGAGGGCTCGGAGTTCAGTTCTTTTCTGGCAGGTTTGTTCTTTTTGTAGGGCACATTCTCCTTCACACCGGAGTGGACAACAGGTCATTTTGACTTCTCCCTTTTCCCAGTCAATCTTGGGGTTGTGGTCCTTGAGCCAGTCATAGCCGAGGATCAGGCTTTGTTTTCTAAGTCTGGAAACAGCCAAAAACATCCTTTCAGAGTGAGTCTTGTACCAGAGAACCACATCTACAACCTCAGAAATCTGCCCTGCCTCATTGGGGGAGCTGTCAACGTTGAAGACCGGGATGTTACATGAGAGGGTCCGAGTGTTTATCTCTTTCGAGTAGACGAAATCTCTGTCAATAAAGCTTCTGGTTGCTCTGCAGTCCAGGAGGGCCTTGATAGAGTGGAGTTCGCTTATGTCTGTAGTTCCAATTTCTACTGGCAGGAGGAGAGAAGTCCCTTGCGCGTCCAAGGCGCTGATCGTGAGGAGCTTGGGCAGTCTCTTCTCCCACTTGGGCTTATGGAGTGGAGTAGGGACTGGAGGACTAGGGGACAGTGCGTCTATTAATTCACTGTCAATTGTATTGGGATCCTCTATAGTTAATACAGTGAACTTATTTACTGGCGACCAGGGTGCACTTATTACTGGCTGCGCTACACAAAATCCTCTTCTTCCTCTAGGGGACAAGACTCTTCAATTGGAACCATGTCTTTTAATGCCAGCAAATCCTCAATTAGCTCCTCCCGCTGCTCTGAGGTGAGTTGACGGACATCCATATGGTGGGGACAGTCTTGGACTAGGTGGTTCGCATCTTTGCATTGGTAACATCCTTGTAGCAGCAGGGATCTTGTTTTCCTAGTCGCATCAACATTTATAGGGACTCTTATAGATGGAGCAGGTGGCAGAGGCTTCAAAGTGACCAGAAGAGATGGAGCGGGAGGCAATCTTACCACGGACATAGATAGAGGTTGGGCGGAGACAGTTTTGGTCAGTACAAAAGGAGTGAAACACGACATGGACTGAAAGGCCTCATTGGCGAGGTGTGCCTGGTCAATCCTCTATGCTGCTCTGTACCACGTGTTGGGGTCAGTATCAGCTGGTTGTCCATATGGCATAGTGGCAATCTGGTTCTAGATCCCTATCCTGAGACTTCGTCAGAACTTTACCACTAGTGTCCGGGGATCCGTATAACCTGTGTCAGAGACCAGGGCCTGGAAGTTGTCTAGATAGTCGTCCACCATCCAGCTTCCTTGGTAATAGGAGGTGCCTTCTAGAGCATTGATTGCATCTACTTCTGTGTTAATAAGGAAGAAGTAGACCTGGAACTGTTGCTCAAAGTCTCTCTAGGTTTGGATAGGGAAGACGCCAGTATCTGCTTCCTGACAAAACACATTTTCAGATCACTTGGTGGCACAACTACTTTTGAAGAACGTGAGAGCCCAAAGGATCTTCTCCTCCTCATCGTGGAACTGCTCCAGGGCCAGGCAGATGTATAGAGAACAGGAGTTCAAGAACGCATGGCCATTGTGACATTCTCTGCTGAAGTCTGGGAGAGAGGAGAGTTTGGGATGCATTTGTCTCATAGTCTGAGTGGGGGGTAGAGATACTGGAGGAGATAGTACAGACGAAGGAGGCGTGTTTGATATGGGTGGGGGGGTTAGCCACTAGCTGTGTGAGCTGCTGTAGCTACGTGGTTAAGGCTGCCAGGGCAGTGTTGATGTTATTTTCAGAGACATTTTGTCTCTCCGTTAGCTCATAGAGATAGTGTTACAAGTACACCAAGGCATAGCCGACACCTTGGGGGGTGTCCGGGGGCAATGACATCTGGAGAGTGGATTTCTCAGAGGGTTGGGTATAGCAGAGGTATCACAAATGGTTACTTACTTGATTTGTGATTTGAGAAAGAGTTCTTCAAGAGAGTTCAAGCAAGGTTTAGATAATAACAAGAGATGTTGTTAAGTCTGAGGTCTAATCCTCAGACAGGGAGTCCTTATATACAGAAAAGTGATAGTCTGTGCACTAGGACAGATCATCATATGCTACTACCTATTGTTCTACATATGGTAGTGCCTTTGTGCTTGAAATAGCAATAACTTAACCTTATGGAGGCTGTTCTTTGTTCTAAGAAAAGAACAGATGACTATCTATGGGTAATTAATGAAGTCCATGTGCAAACATTGAGGCCTTCATATCTCCACGGATACTGATCGCCTCGGTGTCGTTTTAGGCTCATTCTGAGCAGTATGAAGAGGGCTTCTCTAATGCCTAAAAGCAAAGCTTAGATTGTGGCGGTTTCCGAGATATTGGCGATTTAATAAACGGTACCATAGTGGTTACCAGTTGATCTGCCTAATATCTCGGCCAATACTGATTGCCTCGAGACGTGACTAGTATCAATAGAAAGATCTTTTCAAGGGCTTTCCGTAGCCGTTGAGACCGTGAGAATCAATGAAGAATTGATGGAGATATGGCCGAATGAAGTTTGTGACAAGAGGAAGACGATCTATTGGGTGGCTGTCCATAAAGATAGTCCAAGGCTCCGTTATTAAGGATCCTCATCTGCTGTAAGGGCAACTGGGCACAAGACTCCAGGAGAATCCTCAGTTAATATTACAGTTAGTAGTTATGATACAACTTACCTCCAGGAGAATCCTCAGAGATTAGGATGAGACTCCTGGAGGGATCTTTTACATTATATACATCTCTCAGTGTCAGAGTTAGTAGGATCGAAGCTAAACTAGTGTGTTTAAGTACTACTAGTTAAACAGGCTAAGATAGCTCCGGAGCATTGTCATGTCATTCAGGGGTAAGAATAGAGGTGTCCTCTTACAGTGAGCCTAACGACAGTTGAGTTTCTTAGCCGACATGAAATACTTTAAGTTCTTGTGGTCTGTCTAGATCTCTACAAGGTGTTGGGCTCTCTCTAGAAAGTGTCTCCACTCTTCTACCAAGTGGATGATAGCGAGCATCTCCTTGTCATAGATCTCGTAGTTCTGTTCTACCAGCGACAGGGATTTGCTGTAGAAAGTCACCAGGTGTCACTTCTCTTCTCCAGGTAGTCGCTAAGAGAGGATGGCTCCGGAGGTGAAGTCTGAACTGTCAGTCTCGATACGGAAAGGTTCTAAGTCCTAGGGTAATGCCAAGACTGGAGCAGTGGTTATTGTCATCTTGAGACGTTCAAAAGCTTTTTGTTCTTTAGTATCCCAGTCTTAGGTTTTGTCAGAACAAGTGAGGTCGAAGAGGGGTCTGGCTATGGTCGAGAAATCCCAGATAAAGCGACGGTAGAAATTAACAAAGCCTATGAAGGCCTACATGTCAGTTCAGTTCTCTGGGATGGACCAATCGTATACTCTGGCAACTTTAACAGAATCCATTACAACTTTGTTCTCTGAGATAACTAGTCCAAGGTATTCAATCTGCTTCCAGTGGAACTCACATTTCTCTGGGTAGAAGAATAACTTGTGTTCCACTAGTATCTCCAAGATCTTTCAGACTGCTCATTCATGCTTCTCTTCTGTTTTCGTAAAGATTAAAATGTCATCCAAGTATACTATGACAATCCCTTTGGCTATGATGGTTTGGAAGACCTCATTCATCATGGTTTGGAAGGTGGCAGGGCTGTTAGTCATTCCAAAGAATATCACGAGCGGTTCGAAGAGGCTATAGTTGGTATGGAAGGCTGTCTTTCATTCGTCCCTGGGCTTGATGTGTACATTATTGAAGCTCCAGCAGATGTCGAGTTTTGTGAAGTACCTGGCTCCACAGAGCTAGGAGACGAGTTTGGAGATGAGAGAGAAAGGGTATCTGTTCTTGACAGTCACGGCGTTCAGTGCGTGATAGTCTTGGACCAGCTGGAGTGAACCATTTTTTTTCTTAATGAAGAACACTGGGGCTGCAATAGGGGATTTGAAAGGTTAGATCCATCTAGTATGGAGGTTCTCCTCCAAAAAAGCGTTCAACTCTGCTTGCTCTAACAGGGACAGGGAATAGACCTTTGACAACTTAGACTCTGCTCCAGGAGTTAGCTTGATCATGTGGTCCTATTTGCAGTGCTCCAGTAGTATATCGAAGTCCTCCTTAGCAAACACGGATCGAAACTCTGCAATGTAAGCAGGTAGTTGAGTGGCAGTAGCCTGTGTCTTTGCACTGCGTCTGGCTCCTTCCGCAAGGCACTGGGAGGTCATAGTCGTGGCTTGGAGATCGACCTAGGTGAGCTCTAGGAGGAGATGTGTAAGGAATAGTTGGTCTCCGGACTCCCAACTGAGGTAGTACATCTGCAGGAGAGCTTCCTCAAGCTCTAGCTCTTCTTGGAACAAGAGTGTGGGTCCATTGTAACACAATCAGAGAGCTCAGAGTTCAACCCTCTTCTGATGGGTCTGTTCCTTCCATAAAATATGTCCTCCTTCGCACTGAAGCAGACAGTGGGTCATCTCGACTTCTCCCTTTTCCCAATCAATCTTGGGGTTGTGATCCTTGAGCCAATCATAGCCTAGTATTAGACTCTGTTTCCCAAGTCCAGAGACAGCTAAGAGCATCCTTTTGGAGTGAGTCTTGTAACAAAGAACTATGTCCACAATCTCAGAAATCTGTTCTGCCTTGTTAGGGGAACCATCAACATTGAAGACTGGGATGTTACGTGAGAGGGTCTGAGTGTTCATACTTCTCAAATAAACAAAATCTCTGTCAATGAAGCTTTCAGTGGCTCCATAGTCCAAGAGAGCTTTGACAGAGTGGAGTTCGCTCGTGTCCATAGTTCCGATTTCTACTGGCAGAAGTAAGGAAGTTCCATACACGTCCAACATGCTGATTGAGAGGAGCTTGGGCAGCCTTTTCTTCCACTTGGGTCTACAAAGCAGAGCTGAGACTAAGGGAGTAAGGGGCGGTGCATCTATTAGTTCACTGTCAATTGTATTGGGATCCTCTATAGTCAATACAGTGAACTTATTTACTGGCAACTAGGGCGCACTTATCGCTAGCCGCGCTATGCAAAATCCTCTTCTTCTGGGGAGTAGGTTTCTTTTACTGGAACTATATCCTTCAATCCCAACAGATCTTCAATCAGCTCCTCCCTTTGCGCTGAGGTGAATTGATGGACGTCCATGTGGTCTGGACAGTCTCAGACCAGATGGTTTGTGTCTCCACATCAGTAACATTCCCATGAAGGCAAGAACTTTGTTCTTCTACTTACATCAACGTCCATAGGGACTCCCATAGATGGAGTGGGTGGTGGGGGGTTTTGGAGTAACCGGAAGGGGCAGAATGGGAGGTAGTCTCACTACAGACAAAGGCGGTGGTCGAGTAGGGGCAGTTTTAAGTAGTGTAGAAGGAGCAGAGCATAACACAGACTGAAAAGCCTCATTGACGAGGTGTGCTTGGTTGATCCTCTGTGCTGCTCTGTACCATGTGTCAGGGTCAGTGTCAGCTAGTTGTCCATATGGCATTGTGGCAATCTGGTTCTGGATGCCCAACTTGAGACCTTATCGAAACTTCACCACTAGTGTCTGGGGATCTGTATAACCTACGTTGGAGACCAGAGTCTGGAAGTTGTCCAAATAGTCATTTACCGTCTGACCTCCTTGATGGTAGGAGGTTTCTTCCAAAGTGTTGATCACGTCCGCTTCTGTGTTCACCAGAAAAAAGTGAAGCTGGAATTGTTGTTCAAAGTCCCTCCAGGTTTGTATAGAGAGGTGTATTTGGTACTGCCGGAAGGGGGGGTTAGCTACTAATTGTGTGAGCTGTTGTAGCTGCATGGTCAGAGCTACTAGGATAGTGTTGATATTACTTTCAGAGATGTGTTGTCTCTCTGTGAGCTCCTGAAGATGGTGTTGTAGGTATTCTAAGGCGTTAGTTACTCCTTGAAGGGTATCTGAGAGCAACGATATCTAGAGAGCGGAATTTTTGGAAGGCTAGGTATAACAGAGGGGGGCAACCTATTGGGTGGCTGTTCACTAGGATAGTCTAAGGCTCCATTTTTTTAAAGATCCTAATCTGCTGTAAGGGCGACTGGGCACAAGACTCCAGGAGAATCCTCAAGGATATTAAAGATTGTAATTATGATACAACTCACCTCCAGGAGAATCCTCAGAGATTAGGATGAGGCTTCTGAAGGGATCTTCTACATTATATACTAGGCTTACATTCCTTAGTATCAGGGTTAGTAGGATTAGAGTTAAACTAGTGTGTTTAAGTATTACTAGTTAAACAGGCTAAAATAGCTCCAGAGTGTTGTCATGCCATTCAGAAGTAGAAATGGAGGTGTCCTTTTACAGACCAGATAGCCGGTTAATCTCTGCCAAACACCAACATCGCCTGGACTTGGGCCTTTGCATGTACTATGGATAGTTAGGTCACCTAGCTAAGAACTGCCCCAAACAAGCTGCCAGAAACTTGCCTACTGCAGAAGTCTGTGAGACTTTAATTGAATTTCTTTCTCTACTTCTAGAGTCGTCAAAAAACAAGACAGCAGTCCTTCTAGTTCCTAGGGGGACGACTGCTTCCCTAAACTCCAGGAATCCATACTGAAAATGAGCACCGCTAAGACTGGATTTGCAAAAGCTTTACATGTCATTTTGTATTTACCTGGCATTTCTGGGATTTTCAGAGGCTTGATAGACTTAGGCTTATCTAATTACTTCATAAGTTCTGCATTTGTTCTGGCTCATGACCTAAAAACCTGATCCATTTCCCCCCTGTCCTTGTCCCTAATAGATGGTACTATAAATAATCTTGTATCTCAGGTCATTAACTTACTAATCAAGTTTGACTGTGGTTTGTTGTACTTGTGGGAATTCTTTGTGACAACCCTAGATGACTTTTGTGTCAGCGTCTAAAGTCCAATGACCGGAATTAAGCCAACTGTCTCTTTGTTCAGAGTTTGACAAAGAGAACTTGATAGAGTTCCTGTTAGATTCTCTATACTACTTATACAATTACTACATGGTCTGTGTACTACTTTCCCATGCCTATCATGTGACCCATCATATGACATCATATGATGTGACACTGTGACTTCCTGTCATGTGACTGTGACTATGTGACACTTTCCTGCACTCTCTTTTGTATAGTAAGTCTAAGATAAAAGAAAAAGAAAAGAAAAGAAAAGAAATAATAAATATTGACTTAGCCATTTTGCCAAGTCATGATATTTTGTAAGGTTGTACTAGGTCTTGACTGGTTGCAACATGTCAACCCGTCAGTCAACTAGAATCTAAATAAATTAGATATAAATGCACATACCTGCAAGGTCTTTATTAAACCCTTGTCTAAGTCCAGTCAATTACTTACTAGTCCTAGGGCTGAGGTCCCAGTCAAACTGAACTTATGCCAAGAGAAACCTGGAGTATCCTTGATTAGCGCAGTAGTGTATGTTTACACTTGTAGGACCAAAGAATCAATGGCATTCCAACTCACCACTAGAAATCTGGGTACCCTTTGTAACTGTTTGACTAGAGTGGAGGAGACTGAATTGGACATGAGCTAGGTCTCTGTTGATTACTACGAGTTTATGGATGTTTTTAGTAAACAACAGGCCAAACAACTGCCTCTTCACTGCTTCCATGACCTTACTGTAAGGGAACATCTAGGGTCGTGCTTAGTAAGTTCTGAGGGTCTGTTCTATTAGTAGCCCAGTGACAGATCATGTATTGCACTCCCACTGTTCCTGACTTCTTCTGTCTGTGTCATGTGGTGCAATGCCTATTATTAGTTATTCTAGGACATTCTGTGATTATAGGTCAGTTGCCATGGTACTGTGTGCCTGACTATCTAGTGTAGTATATATACTCCCACTTGAATCTCAAACTAGCTTCTGGAACTATCCACTAGCTTAAGGGTGATCACCTCTGAGTGGTTCTCTAACACTTACCATCCACATCGAGAATGGTTTAACCCCTCTGTTGGGTCCCATCTACTCGTTGTCACCCACAGAGTTGTGTACTCTATAAGACTTTATAGAGAAGAATGTCAAGGTTGGCCTGATCTGACCTTCTAAGTCACCCTGTGGGGCACTGGTACTCTTTGTAAAGAAAAAAGATAGGTCCCTCTATTTATATGTTGATTACCGAGGTCTGAACAAGATTACTTAGAAGGACTACTATCTAATCTCCTTCATATCTGACCTCTTGGACACTCCCAAGAAGGCTAGAATCTATTCCAAAATAAATCTTTGTAGTGCTTATCACCTTATTAGAATTACAGAAGGCAACAAATGGAAAACCACCTTCTGTACACACTATGGATCTTACAAATGGCTAGTGATGCCATTTGGACTAATGAACACCCCCTCAGCATTTCAATGTCTGATAAATAAAATATTTGCTGATATGTTAGACGTGTGCATTGTGATCTACTTAGATGACATATTAATCTACTTAGATAGTATTGCAGAGCACAAAAAACATGTTAGGGAGGTCCTCTAATAACTTCACACCAATAGACTTTATGCTTTACCCACCAAGTGTGTTTTTTATTGCGACAAGGTAGAGTTCTTAGGTTTCATACTAGGTCCCCAGGGAGTGCAAATGGATGACAACAAGGTCTCAATCATCCAAGAATGGCCTACACCCCAATGCTTGAAGGATATCCAAGCATTTTTCGGTTTTGCTAACTTTTATAAGTAGTTTATCCACGGCTACTCAAGGATTATCACCCCCCTCACCCAGCTATCACAAAAATCAGTCCTCTAGAACTGGTCCCCAGACTGCAAACAAGCCTTCCAAGAGTTGAAGAAGACGTTTACCTAGGCACCAATACTGATGCATTGGAATCTGGACTCCTCTATTGTATTGGAGACAAATGCATTGGACTTTGTACTAGCAGCCATTTTGTCAACCTATTGTCATATTCCAGAAATATGATAATTATGTAATTTATTTCTCCTAATAATTCTCCTAAAAATTAATAATAGTAGGATAGCATAGTAGACTACTCTCTTCCTATTCCGCACTTACTATAAGTACTAAGTAGTTACCGTGTAATTCCTCAGTCTGTAAATTAACGTCATCTGGTCCTAATCTCATATTGTCTACTCTGACTCCTTCACTCGACTCCTTAGGACCTCTGTTTTGGCGACTTTTCTCACTCCGAAATACGCGACCAACCTCACGACTGGAGACCAGGGCGTAACATATAAGTTAAAGCCAAGGTCGTTCAATAAGTCGCTCTCTACCCCAATGTCCTTGTCTCGCCGCTGGAGCCTTCTTTCTATTATCGCTAAGTACATTCTTCTCCGACAGTGTACATTACTCCGGAACGGAGTGTAATTTCTATCTATTATCCTATACTTCCGTTCCTCCAGAATTCCATCCTTGATACCTATGTAGGAAAGGAATTGCATCCAATTGCCTTCCACTCCCAAGTTTTCAACCCTACTAAACAGAATTACAACATCCATGATAAAGAACTCCTCGTGATATTCGAAGCATTCAAGAAATAGAGACATTACCTTGAGGGTACCTTGGTCCCAGTTGATATGGTCACCGACCACAAAAACCTCACTAAAAGACAGGCTTGTTAATCAGAGTATTTGTCCCAGTTTAACCTCTAGATCTGTTTCCATCCAGGAACACTGAGCTCAAAGCCAGATGCTCTTACCCATAGATGGGATATCTACCCAAAGGACAACAAACCCTTATTGTCCTACCCCCAATCACTGAACCCATGACCCATCTTTCAGTCTCATCAACTCTTCTCGTCAACCAAAGCTGGAAGATTATCCAGTGATCGACAGCAGCTACTACCCCTACTGGACAATAAAGCCTTGTACTCAGACATCAGAGAAGCCTTACTCACTGACTCCACTAAAGCAGGATTACAACACAAAATTACTAGTGACCCAAAGAATAATTAGACAGTAGGCTCAGACAGATTACTTCTGTCAAGTACAGAGCGGGATAGGACAGTGTGACCTGGAATGGAGCGGAATTACTCCAGAGTGGAAGGGAGTTGACAACAAAAGTAAGGAACAACCTTGGCCTCAGCTCGTGTGCTGTGCCTCGATCTACTGTTGCGTGTGTGATTGTGTATTTCAGGAGGATGGGATTGTTGTCAGGAGGTTCAGAGAAGAGTGGTATAGATTGATAGGAGTGAGGATAGGACAAGGAGAAGACGTAAATGACTTTAATCTACGAACTAAAGGACTAGGATGTAACTACTAGAGTATTTATACTAAGTCCGGAATAGAAGGAGTACAAGTAATTAGTCTACATTGTGATCCTATAGGAGTAGACAACAGGAATTTAGGATCGAAAAATTAGTAATAATATAAAATAAAAAGGAAATTATATTATTAAATGGGTATTTTCCATCATATGACAACTTCAGCACCTAGACAGGATTTTTGTACCTGACACACTGGACCTCTGGCTTCGAGTAGTGAGATCCAAGCACAACTACCCCCTAGCTGGCCACTTTGGACAGACTAAGACTCTTAAGCTGATATGTTAGCAGTTTACCTGGCTAGAACTATGAGCATTCATCTCAGACTACGTGAATTCTTGCAATGTCTGCTCAAGGAACAAGCCACATCACCACAAACCTTATGGCCTATTAAAACAACTACTAGTGCCCCTTCGTCCCTGGAACTCTATATCAATAGGCTTTATTGAACAGTTACTAGTTTCTAATAGATGTTCAGACATTCTGGTGGTAGTTGACAGACTAATAAAGCAGGCCATCTTTATACCAACACCTAGTACCCTTGACTCTGCTGCCCTCACTACCTTATTCATCTCTTATGTGTTTTCAAAACATAGTGTCCCCTCTCATGTCATGTCTGATCGTGGATTGGAGTTTATATCGAGGTTTTCTAAGTCACTAGTCCAAGCACTAAGCATGAGGCTTCACTTCACATCTGGTTATCACCCTGAGGCTGATGGACAGTCTAAGAGAGTGAATCAAACACTAGAACAGTACATTCAGATGTACTGCAATTATCAGCAGACAGACTAGATAGAATTACTTCCTCTTGCCAAATTCGCCTATAATAATGCTCTCTCTACTACGACAGGGGTGTCACCTTTTTACACTAATAAAGACTACCACCCTAGACTACAGGTACACTCTTTACAGGACTTGTTATCTGAAAACGCTCATTCTTTTGCCGATAAACTAGAAACTGTTCACTCCAAACTGAAGAATGTAATACTAGAGGTACAGAAACATTATCAAGTCCCTGCCAATGCTTGCAGGTCAATGCCCCTGAACTACCAAATCAGAAACCAAGTATTTTTTCTTGCCAAATTCCTTTGGACTATACAATCGTCTAGAAAGTTAGCCGAGAGATTCTTAGGTCTATTCACCATCACTGGGAAACCTAGCTCCCACTCCTTCCAGGTGAAATTGCCTGATCATTTATGCTCTGTCCATCCAGTCTTTCATATGTCCCAACTAGAACTAGCACCTTGTAGCTTAATTCCCAATAGAGTTAACTCTCTTTCACTACTGGTTGAGGTCGACGGCAATCTAGAATACAAAATCTCTCACATCCTAGATTCTAGGATCGACCACCGAAGGAAACCCCCACTTCTTTACTATGTCTAGTGGGCAGGCTATGAAGGCACAGATGAGAAGAATTTATGGATCAACGCTGTGAAATTAGATCATGCCATGGAACTGGTGAATGATTTCCATATCCAAAACCCACTAAAACCAGGCCCCATCTCCTTGTTACATCCTCTCCACATGCTGTCAGTGACCTAAAACTCAGCAAATTAGAGAGATGACTTCTAGAATAGAGGATACTGTTATACTTGTACTCTCACATGACACCATCACTATTCTTCTGTAATTTTCTCACCCATTCCAAAACCCATTAGTTATTATATAATACTGCTCTGTTGTTGTATGGCAGCTTCTGAGTAACTTTATAGCACCAGTTTTATTAGGCAATCACTCTGTTTTATGTTCTTAGTTTAGTTCTCTAATAAGCAACCCTAACTCAACCATCCGTCCATGCCTCCCAGTTCACATGGCTTGACAAGTGGCCAAGACATGAACTCATTGATGACTAGGTAAAGACTGCTGCTGGCATACTAACTCTCTCTAGTAAAAACTTCTTGTTCAGCAAAAGAAAAGAATGTAATGACATCCTGAGAGAATAGCAAATCTTATTCACATCTAGTCAAAAGAAAGGACAACTCTTTCTAGACTTTGAGGATGAAAAGCAATATATTGTAAGAGAACTAGAGCAGCCCAGTGTCAACTGAGCTAGTTAGTGAGAAAGTCACTTAGAGATGGAACATTGAATAGCCCAGGAGTTCCAATCAATGTTAGGATAAGGTATTCTACTGTACACCACTAGCTATATATACTAGACTAGCCTGGTCTGTGTGCCAGTCGCTAAGGGAACACAGATCAGGACACTAATAACTACTATACCTAATAAAGCTACATAGTATTACTATAGTGATGAGAACTAGAAAGAAAGAAACTAATTGACAGCAGGCTCTGAGGATCCAAGGGCAAGCTAGATTATACTCACCCATACCAGGTTACCTAAGCTATCCTAGAGTGTTCCCTTACATATATTATCAAACCCACTTATGCTAAGGGCAGCTTATAGCTCCCCTCTATCAGGTTCACTAATACACTGTGTGTTCATTTTACTCACATGACCATAGGCTATGCCCCCATTGGCAAGTACTATCAATGCTTCTTCTCTAATTTCTTTTTCAGTTATTCATATGGCCAAGCAGATGTATAGACATAGGAGTACATCATCATGCAGTGCAACCTTCATGACCCCTCTACAAGACCATGTAACATTGTTATTAACAGCTTTGTCTACTTTCTGGTAAATAACCCTATAGCCTTTAGCTTTGACAATGGCTAAAACTCTCACAAAGCAGAGCCTTAGAGACACAACCTCACATTTTTTAACTCCCAACTCTTTCAATTTCACTTTTCTTGTTTCTCCTTCCTGTTTCTCCTCTTTCTTTCTTTAGTTGTGTATTAGTATTTAAGTAGATATATTGTATCTGCCATGGTCTGCTTATGTCAAGTACGGGGCGGAACAGGAGCGGAGTAGGCCGGAGTGGAGTGGAATTACTCCGGGATGGATGGGGTTTGACAACAAATTAGGAACAACCTTGGCCTCAGCTCGTGCGCTGTGCCTCGATCTGCTGTCACGTGTGCGGTTGCGTATTTCAGGAGGACTGAATTATTGTCAGGAGTTTCGGAGAGGAGAGGTATAGATTGATAGGAATGAGGATAGGACAAGGAGGCGTAAATGACTTTAATCTACGAACTAAGGGATTAGGATGTAACTACTGGAGTACTTATACTAAGTCCGGAATAGGAGGAGTACAAGTAATTAGTCTACATCGTGATCCTATAGGAG
>Ga0157360_1000283_pt1 | contig 20547 bp, 19 predicted proteins | sample AttlaeALBM1_FD_111483 | JGI IMG/M metagenome (GOLD analysis project Ga0157360, IMG submission 111483) | Fungus gardens microbial communities from leaf cutter ant in Ribeirão Preto, State of São Paulo, Brazil - Atta laevigata ALBM1 | ecosystem: Host-associated > Fungi > Mycelium > Unclassified ... | reverse complement strand
GCGTTTGCCTGTGCGGCTGCCGGTTTTTCCAGGGGCGGGAGTATAGCGCACTCTTTAGCCGACAGAAAATGACTTTTTACGCCGGATGCCCGCGCTGCTCATCCCATTGCTGTGATAAACTGCGCGCCGCAAGAATGAGGTGATGCAATGCGAATTCTGGGTATTGAAACATCGTGCGATGAAACCGGCATCGCAATTTATGACGATGAGGCCGGATTACTGGCAAACCAACTCTACAGCCAGGTAAAACTGCATGCCGACTACGGCGGTGTGGTGCCGGAACTGGCCTCACGTGATCACGTGCGGAAAACCGTGCCGCTGATTCAGGCGGCGCTGAAAGAGGCGAATCTGACGCCGCAGCAGATCGACGCGGTGGCGTACACCGCCGGGCCGGGGCTGGTCGGTGCGCTGCTGGTCGGCGCAACCATTGGCCGCGCGCTGGCGTTTGCCTGGAAAGTGCCTGCCGTGCCGGTTCACCATATGGAAGGCCACCTGCTGGCGCCGATGCTGGAAGAGAATCCACCGGAATTTCCGTTTGTGGCGCTGCTGGTGTCGGGCGGACATACACAGCTGATTGGCGTCACCGGCGTCGGTGAATATGAACTGCTGGGCGAATCGATCGACGATGCTGCGGGTGAAGCGTTCGACAAAACGGCGAAGCTGCTGGGGCTGGATTATCCGGGCGGGCCGATGCTGTCGAAGATGGCGCAGCAGGGGACGGCAGGGCGCTTTACCTTCCCGCGCCCGATGACCGACCGTCCGGGGCTGGATTTCAGCTTCTCCGGCCTGAAAACCTTTGCCGCCAATACCATCCGCGCCAATCCTGACGACGAGCAGACCCGCGCAGACATCGCCCGCGCCTTTGAAGATGCGGTGGTGGATACGCTGTCGATCAAGTGTAAGCGTGCGCTGGATCAGACCGGCTTTAAGCGTCTGGTGATTGCGGGAGGCGTCAGCGCCAACCGCACGCTGCGTGAGCAGATGGCGGTCATGATGCAGAAGCGCGGCGGTGAAGTCTTCTACGCCCGTCCGGCGTTCTGTACCGATAACGGTGCGATGATCGCGTATGCGGGCATGGTGCGGTTAAAAGGCGGTACGCGCGGCGAGCTGAGCGTCAGTGTGCGACCACGCTGGCCGCTGGCGGAACTGCCTGCTATCTGAGGATCGGCTTTCACGCTGCTGTCCGCAACGGATATGCGCAACGCGCGGAAAATCGGATCAGAAGAGAAATGCAACGCCTGGCGAAAAACGTCAGGCGTTTTCATCTCAGGCAACGCGCGGGTTCGGTTACGGGGTGCGCGGCTTTTGCCTCCTGCCAGACTGCCCCCGATTTCTGTTCAGGCACGACCACACACCACCGCTTATCTGCAACGTTACGGCTGCGATTTTTTCTTACGCTTCCAGATCTTGCCTTCCTGTCCCCGCCACAGTCGCTGAATATTGTCGTGATGACGCAGCAGGATCAGGCAGGAGAGCATGGACACCGGGAAGGTAAACTGCGGTTTGAACCACCAGACGTAGAAGGGAGCGATCAGTGCGCTGACAATCGCGCCCAGCGAGGAGTAGCCACTCAGTAACACCGTCAGCAGCCAGGTGCCGGTCACCAGACCGGTCAGGTCCCAGCCAATTGGCGCAATAGCACCGAACGCCGTCGCCACCCCTTTGCCACCGCGGAAGTGAAAGAAGACCGGATAGATGTGACCCAGACAGGCGGCAATCGCCGTCAGACCAAGATAGAACGGGGTCACGTGCATCAGGTACGCCAGCCAGACCGGCACCATCCCTTTCAGCACATCAAACACGAGTACGCTGGCGGCGGCGCCTTTACCGCCCAGACGCAGGACGTTGGTCGCGCCCGGATTACCGGAACCCTGTGTGCGGGGATCGGGCAGGCCTGCGAGTTTGCAGACCAGAATCGCACTGGAAATCGAGCCGCAAAGATACGCGAAAATAATCATACCAAGCGCGAAAGCACTCATAACACCGTACCGTTCCCTTGAGGGTCGTTTTGATCTCATCAACCGTGGATAATACGCATAATCCGCCGGAAGTGGTATCCGGCTCAGCCAAAAACAGAGACTCTCATCATGGATATCGTATTTATAGAACAACTCACGGTGTTCACCACCATTGGCGTTTACGACTGGGAACAGGGCATCCAGCAGAAGCTGGTGCTCGATGTCGAAATGGCCTGGGATAACCGTCAGGCGGCCCGCAGCGACGACGTCAGCGACTGCCTCAGCTATGCCGATGTCGCATCGGCGATCCTGACCCATCTGAACGGCAGCCGTTTTGCGCTGGTGGAGCGGGTCGCTGAAGAAATCGCGGATCTGTTGATGAACCGTTTTAGTTCGCCTGGCGTGCGTATAAAGGTCAGCAAACCGGGCGCGGTGGCCCAGGCGGCGCAGGTTGGCGTGCGAATTGAGCGCGGGACTATTCCTAAATAATCTGGATGTGATTGCCATCACAATGAAACCAAACCAAATTACTGTCTGTCATAGCGTGAGCCGTTTCGTTACAGCAGGCGAAAAAGGGCAGGACCTTAAGGTTTAATTCAGGCTGGGCGCGGCATATTTAAGGCGATAGCAACGGGCTACCGCCTTTTTAATGGTTTTGAAACAGATAGAGGGAACATTTGATGGCAGATATTCATCAGCTTTGGGTTGCTGCAATCCTGGGCATTGTGGAAGGGCTGACCGAGTTTTTACCGGTCTCTTCCACCGGCCACATGATTATAGTGGGTCACCTGCTGGGCTTTGAGGGTGAAAAAGCCGAGACCTTTGAAGTGGTAATCCAGTTAGGTTCGATTCTGGCCGTCGTGGTGATGTTCTGGCGTCGTCTGTTTGGCCTGATCGGCATCCATTTTGGTGAAGTCAGACACGAAGGTGTGGGCACCGGACGTCTGTCGCTGATCCACATCCTGCTGGGGATGATTCCGGCGGTGGTGATCGGTCTGGTGCTGCACGATCAGATTAAAACCCTGTTTAACCCGATTAACGTGATGTACGCCCTGGTGGTCGGTGGTGTGCTGCTGCTGGCGGCGGAATTCCTCAAGCCTAAACAGCCGAAAGCGGTAGGCGTCGATGACATCACCTATCGCCAGGCGTTTATGATTGGCTGTTTCCAGTGCCTGGCGCTGTGGCCGGGCTTCTCCCGCTCCGGTGCCACCATCTCTGGCGGGATGCTGATGGGCGTGAGCCGCTACGCCGCGTCCGAGTTCTCCTTCATCCTGGCGGTGCCGATGATGATGGGGGCCACCGTACTGGATCTCTATAAGAGTATCGGTTTCCTGACGATGGCAGACTTCCCGATGTTCGCCGTGGGCTTTGTCACGGCGTTTATCGTGGCGATGATTGCGATTAAAGTCTTCCTGGAGCTGATCAAGCGCATCTCCTTTGTCTCGTTCGCCATCTACCGCTTTATCGTGGCGGCTGCGGTTTACGCGCTCTTCATGTAAACCTCAGGGCAGCCTGCTAGTCAGGTTGCCCGAGCGCCAGACCCTGCGCGACGGCCGTTATGCGCCGTCGCGTTAACTCCTCCCGAACTTCCGCCCCTTTGAAGCCCGCCTCGATCACCGCTTTCGTCGGCACCGCCTGAGCCAGGGCAAACGCCCGTCGCAGATAGTCGCCCTGCGGATAGGCCATGCTCTCCAGTCCGGCGCGTCCGCGCGCATCCGCTTCGCTGGTCAGCGCCATCTGCTCAACACGCTGCGGCTTACGCCAGGCATCGATCCGGTCAAACAGCCCCACCAGCGACGCCGGAGATTGCCGTTCAATGGTGTGCACGATGTCGTGAAACTCAGTGACGATCAGCGCCAGGTCACGCATCGCATTCGGCACGCGCAGCCGCTGGCAGAGCGCCGCGACCAGCGGCACGCCGGCCAGACCGTGACCGTGATGGCTGGGCCACAGCGCGGGCGGCGTCAGCGCCTTGCCGACATCATGGAACAGCGTGGCGAAGCGCACATCAATCTCCCCGGAGAGGGCGGCCGCCATCGCGAGCGTCATCAGCGTGTGTACGCCGGTATCGATCTCCGGATGCCAGCGGACCGGCGCAGGCACGCCAAACAGGTTATCCAGCTCCGGGAAGAGCACCTTCAGCGCACCGCAGTCCCGCAGCACCTGAAAATAGACCTGCGGATTGCGGCTGCCGAGCGCCTTTTCCGTCTCTTTCCAGACCCGTTCCGCAGTGAGATTCGACAGCTCGCCGCTCTCGGCCATCTGCTGCATCAGCTGCTGGGTTTCCGGGGCGATACGGAAGTTAAGGTGAGCAAAGCGCGCGGCAAAGCGGGCGACCCGCAGCACCCGCAGCGGATCTTCGCTGAAGGCGTCAGAGACGTGGCGCAGCAGGCGCAGCGCCATGTCGCGCTGGCCATGATAAGGATCGACCAGGTCGCCGTTTTCATCCTGCGCGATCGCATTGATGGTCAGATCGCGGCGCTGCAGGTCCTGCTCCAGCGTCACGTCGGGCGCAGACCAGGTCACAAACCCGGTGTAGCCTTTCCCGTTTTTCCGCTCGGTCCGCGCCAGCGCATACTCTTCGCGGCTTTTGGGATGCAGGAAAACGGGAAAATCACGACCGACCTGCTGGTAGCCCTGCTCAAGCATGGCCTCAGGCGTGGCGCCCGTCACCACCCAGTCTTTGTCTGTCACGGGCAGATTCAGCAGCGCATCGCGCACCGCACCGCCAACTAAAAACGTCTTCACGAAAACTCCAGAGAAAAAGAAATGACCTGCACGCCGGGCGTGTCCTGCGCCTGAAATCGGCAATGCATCTCATTTCATTGTTGCACAGATTCCCCGGATTGCAGACATGCCAAAGGGGGGATCAGAAGATCCCCTGTTTCAATCCGGCGAAAGGGTGTCAGTTCATCCAGCGATCGCTTTTCTTGCGACGCGGCAGCATGTGCGGCAGCAACAGGCCCAGCAGCAGGCCGACGCCCAGCACGCCGCCGCCATACATAAACCACTGCATGATGATGGTGCGCTGCTTGTCATCCAGCTGAACGTTCGCCGCGCTGACTTTCTTCTGCGCCACGATCAGCTCATTTTTCAGCTTCTGGTTTTCGCCTTTCAGCCCGTTGATCACGCCGTCGCTGCTGGCGACTTTGTTCTGCATTTCTGCGGTGCGCTGGTTCCAGCTGTTGTCGATGTTATCCAGTTTCGCCGTCAGGTCTTTGACCTGCTGCTCAAGCTGCGGCACACGGGTACGCAGGCTCGGACTGGCGCTGAGCTGGGAGAGCGGGATCCAGGTCGTGCGGCCTTCTGAATCACGGATCTGGCCATAATGCGTGTCATTGTTGGTCTGCAGCAGCTGCACCTCTTCTCCGGCGTTCAGCTTACCGAGCAGGCGAAACTGGTCGCCCGGCCCGCTGCGGACCCAGGTCGAGAGTTCATCAGAAACGTAGCGTTTTTCGTCGGCATGGGCAGGTGCAAGGGTGCTGAGGGCCAGCAAAGTGAGTCCAGCAAGTGTGATTTTTTTCATTCGATTTCGTTTGGCTTAGTCTGACTAAAATTTACCGGCACAGTCTGGAGAGGCCTCACATAAATCTGAATGAGAACTATCCTGGTCTCATGAGAGTGCGAAAAGGTCTGCGAAAGAACAAAGAAAGCAGAGACAGCGCGGCTTCTGTGCATTAATCTTCGCCTGATAACCCCTTGCCCTCCAGGCGACAGCGTAAGTAACCTGCTGATAATCGCCTGAAATATGCAGGAAACACCCTCTTAAGTGCCAGCGGCGTAGTGAATAAAAAATTATGACCATCGAAATCGAACTAAAGTTCATTGCAACATCACAGGCAGCCGGGAAACTGGCTGAACGACTCTCCACGCTGCCGCATCAGCATCAGGCTGCGCGCGAGCTGACCAACATCTATTTCGAAACCGATGATAACCAGCTGCGGCGCTGGGATATGGGATTACGCATCCGTGGCGTTGACCAGCGTTATGAGATGACGCTGAAAGCGGCGGGGCAGACGCTTGGCGGACTGCATCAGCGCCCGGAATATAATGTCGATCTCAGCGAGCCGGTGCTGGACATCGCGCGCCTGCCCGAGGCGATCTGGCCACCGGGCACCGACGTCGCGGCGCTGCAGCAGCGTTTACAGCCGCTGTTCACCACCCACTTTCAGCGCGAAGTCTGGCTGATTACCAGCGGCAACAGCGACATCGAAGTGGCCTTTGATCAGGGCGAAGTGACGGCGGGCGAGCTGAGCGAACCGCTGTGCGAGATCGAACTGGAGCTGAAACGCGGCGAACGCCAGGATCTGCTGGCTTTTGCGCAGGAGCTGGTAGCGCTGGGTGGGCTGCGTATGGGGAGCCTGAGCAAGGCCGCCCGCGGCTATCAGCTGGCGCAGGGCAATCCGCCGCGCCAGATAGTGGCGTTTCCGCTGCTGAAGGCGGGTGCCAAAGCTACCGTCGAACAGGGCATGATCGCTGCGATGTCGGCGGGTCTCCAGCACTGGCAGTATCATGAAGAGGTCTGGCTGCGCGGCAATGCGGCGGCGCAGGATGCGGTGCGTGAAGCGCTGGATCTGCTGCGCCAGGCGTTCAGCCTGTTCGGTGCGCTGGTGCCACGCAAAGCCAGCAGCGCGCTGCGTCAGCAGCTGACCACCCTGGAAGAGACGCTGGTAAATGAAGAGCAGGAGGCGTCCGCGTTCTGCTTATCTTCTCTGTCGGTAGAGACGCAGCTGGCGCTGACGCACTGGCTGGCTGAATCGCAGTGGCGTCAGTGGGTTGACGCCAAAGGCGAGGCCAAGCTGCAGGGCTCCTTCAAGCGCTTCAGCGACATTATGCTGAGCCGCGTCAATGCCGATCTGCGCGAGACCTTCGCTACGGTCAGGCAGCCAAACGAATATCAGGATAAGGCGACCCGGCTGGCGCGTCAGCTGCTGACGGTGCATCTGCTGGCCGGATCCTATCCCGCCGAAATCGTGATGGCCTGGCTCGAACCCTGGCAGCAGCTGCTTTCCGCCATCCACGAGAAGCAGTTGTCCGGTTTAGCCTGGCTGGCCACGCAGGCGCTGAAACAGTCACCATTCTGGCTCACCAGCGGCGCTGGCCGCTGACGGGCATTACGTCTTGCCATCTAAGGAGGGAGTTATGTTGTCAGCACTTCCCGCGTTGCTTCGCGACCAGGCGGAGAAGGCCGCCCGACTGCTTGAGGTGCCGCTGAGTTCGCTCAGCGCGGAGCAGGCCGCCGGGCTGGCGTTCAGCGATTTTGTTCTGGAAAACCTGCAACAACATCCCGACTGGTGGCAGGCGATGCGGGACCAGCCGCCTCAGCCCGACGAATATCAGCACTATCCGGAGTGGCTGAATCAGGCCCTGAGCGGCATCGACAGCGAAGCGGACCTCATGCGGGAGCTGCGGCTGTTTCGCCGCCGGATGCTGGTGCGTATCGCGTGGATGCAGGCGCTGCGGCACGCCACCACCGAACAGAGCCTGCAACAGCTCAGTCTGCTGGCCGAAGTGCTGATTAGCCGGGCGCGTGACTGGGTCTGGCAGGCGTGCTGCCAGGACTTTGGCACGCCCTGCAATGCGGAGGGCGAAGCGCAGCCGATGCTGATCCTCGGCATGGGCAAGCTGGGCGGGGGAGAACTCAACTTCTCCTCTGACATCGACCTGATTTTTGCCTGGCCGGAGAATGGCACCACGCGCGGCGGACGACGCGAGCTGGACAACGCTCAGTTCTTCACCCGCATGGGCCAGCGGCTGATCAGGGTGCTGGATCAGCCCACGATGGATGGTTTTGTCTATCGGGTGGATATGCGGCTACGGCCGTTCGGCGACAGTGGCCCGCTGGTGATGAGCTTTGCCGCGCTGGAAGATTACTATCAGGAGCAGGGGCGTGACTGGGAGCGCTACGCGATGGTGAAGGCGCGCCTGATGGGGGACGATCACGACCGCTGGAGCCTGGAGCTGCAGCAGATGCTGCGACCCTTTGTTTATCGTCGCTATATCGATTTCAGCGTGATCCAGTCGCTGCGCAACATGAAAGGGATGATCAGCCGGGAGGTCCGGCGGCGCGGACTGAAAAACAATATCAAGCTGGGCGCAGGCGGCATCCGCGAAACCGAATTTATCGTGCAGGTGTTCCAGCTGATTCGTGGTGGGCGTGAGCGCTCACTTCAGTTACGCGCGCTGCTGCCGACGCTGGAGGCGATCAAAACCCTGGCACTGCTGCCAGCGGATCAGGTCGATGCGCTGCGCGAAGCCTATCTCTTCCTGCGACGGCTGGAAAACCTGCTGCAGAGTCTGGGCGACGAACAGACCCAGACCCTGCCGGAGGATGACCTGCATCGCGCACGGCTGGCGTGGGCGATGGCGTGCGCCGACTGGGCGGCGCTGATGACTCAGCTCGACAGCCAGATGGCGGCGGTGCGGGCCATCTTTGATGAGCTGATTGGCGAAGACACGCCCGATATTGACGATCAGCGCGAGCTGGCAGAGTTTCAGGTGCTGTGGCAGGACCAGCTGGAGGACAACGAGCTGGCGCCGCTGGTGCCGCAGCTCAGCGACGATCACCGCCAGACGCTGCATCAGACGCTGGAGGCGTTTCGTCAGGATATCAACCGGCGCACCATCGGGCCGCGTGGCCGTCAGGCGCTGGATCAGCTGATGCCGCGCCTGCTGAGCGAGGTCTGCCCGCGTGACGATGCGGCGGTCACGCTCAGCCGCCTGACTCCGCTGCTGCTTGGTGTGTTGACGCGCAGTACCTATCTGGAGCTGCTGACCGAATATCACGGTGCGCTGCGCCACCTGATTCGCCTGTGCGCCGCCTCACCGATGGTCGCCAGCCAGCTGGCACGCTATCCGCTGCTGCTGGATGAACTGCTCGATCCGGCCACGCTTTATCAGCCGACCGCCACCGATGCCTACCGCGATGAGCTGCGGCAGTATCTGCTGCGCATCCCAGCGGAAGATGAAGAGCAGCAGCTGGAAGCGGTACGGCAGTTCAAGCAGGCACAGCATCTGCGGATTGCGGCTGCAGACATCGCCGGCACGCTGCCGGTAATGAAAGTCAGCGATCACCTCACCTGGCTGGCGGAGGCGATCATCGAATCTGTGGTGCGTCAGGCGTGGCATATGATGGTGCAGCGCTACGGTCGTCCTTCGCATCTGGTCAATGAACATGAGCGCGGATTCGCGGTGCTGGGCTACGGAAAACTGGGAGGCTGGGAGCTGGGTTACAGTTCCGACCTCGATCTGGTCTTCCTGCACGACTGCCCGGCCGATGCCGTGACCGAAGGGGAGCGCAGCATCGATGGCCGTCAGTTCTATCTGCGCCTTGCCCAGCGCATCATGCATCTGTTCAGCACCCGCACCTCGTCCGGGATTCTCTATGAGGTCGATGCGCGGCTGCGTCCTTCCGGCGCAGCGGGGATGCTGGTCAGCACCTTTGAGGCGTTTGAGGAGTATCAGCGCAGTGAAGCCTGGACCTGGGAGCATCAGGCGCTGGTTCGTGCGCGTGTGGTCTTTGGTGAAACGGCACTGAGCCAGCGTTTTAACGCGATCCGTCTGGCGATCCTCTCGCTGCCGCGTCCCGCCGGGGTTCTGCAGACCGAAGTGCGCGAGATGCGTGAAAAGATGCGCGCTCACCTCAGCAACAAACACAAAGGCCGCTGGGATATTAAAGCCGACGAGGGCGGCATCACGGATATTGAATTCATCGCCCAATATCTTGTCTTACGCTACGCCGCCGAGCAGCCGGCGCTGACGCGCTGGTCTGATAACGTGCGCATTTTTGAGCTGATGGCGACGTTTGAAAAAATGCCTGCCGATGAAGCGCAGGCCCTGACGCAGGCGTATGTGACGCTGCGCGACGCACTGCATCATCGCGCCCTGCAGGAACTGCCTGGCCACGTTGAGCCAGAGGCGTTTGCAGCGGAGCGGCAGACAGTGCTGAACAGCTGGCAACGCTGGCTGGTCGCGCCGTCCTCTATCCTGGCGTGATGCTGATAGCACCATTCGCAACTGTGCTATCATCCGCGCACTATTTTTAATGCAGTCTGGAGTGTCTGGAATGAAAGTGACTCTGCCCGCGTTCGGCCAAGCCTCAGTGCTGGTTGTTGGCGATGTAATGTTGGATCGTTACTGGTATGGCCCAACCAGCCGTATCTCCCCTGAGGCACCGGTGCCGGTGGTGAAAGTGGACACGGTTGAAGAGCGTCCTGGCGGGGCGGCAAACGTGGCGATGAACATTGCAGCACTCGGTGCCGCGTCACGCCTGATTGGCCTGACCGGTGAAGATGATGCGGCGCGCGTGCTGAGTACCACGCTGAAAGACGTCAACGTTCACTGTGACTTCGTCGCGGTAAAAAGCCATCCGACGATTACCAAACTGCGCGTGCTTTCCCGCAACCAGCAGCTGATCCGCCTTGATTTTGAAGAGGGGTTTGAGCAGGTTGATCCGGAGCCGATTCACCAGAAAATGCGTGAATCCCTGGCCGCGGCGGGTGCGCTGGTGCTCTCCGATTATGCCAAAGGCGCGCTGAGCAGCGTGCAGACCATGATTACCCTGGCGCGCGAAGCGAAGGTGCCGGTCCTGATCGACCCGAAAGGCACCGATTTCGCCCGCTACCGTGGCGCGACGCTGCTGACGCCGAACCTCTCTGAGTTTGAAGCCGTCGTCGGCAAGTGCAAAAGCGAAGAGGAGATCGTGGCGCGCGGGATGCAGCTGATTGCTGATTTTGACCTCGCCGCGCTGCTGGTCACCCGTTCCGAAAATGGCATGACGCTGCTGCAGCCAGGCAAAGCACCTCTGCATCTGCCGACGCAGGCGCAGGAAGTGTATGACGTGACCGGTGCCGGCGATACGGTGATTGGCGTGCTGGCAGCAGCGCTGGCGGCGGGTGACTCGCTGGAAGAGGCCTGTTTCCTGGCCAATGCCGCCGCCGGTGTGGTGGTGGGGAAACTGGGTACATCGACCGTCAGCACCGTCGAGCTGGAGAATGCGATCCACGCCCGTCCGGAGCAGGGCTTTGGCATCATGACAGAAGCGCAGCTGAAAGCCGCCGTCGAAATGGCCCGTCGCCGTGGCGAGAAAGTGGTGATGACCAATGGCGTGTTCGACATCCTGCATGCCGGGCATGTCTCCTACCTCGCCAACGCCCGCAAGCTGGGCGACCGGCTGATCGTCGCGGTCAACAGCGATGCTTCGACAAAACGTCTGAAAGGAGAAAGCCGTCCGGTCAATCCACAGGAAAACCGGATGATCGTGCTTGGCGCGCTGGAAGCGGTCGACTGGGTTGTGGTGTTTGAAGAGGACACCCCGCAGCGCCTGATTGCCTCTATTCTGCCGGACCTGCTGGTAAAAGGCGGGGATTACAAGCCGGAAGATATCGCTGGCAGCAAAGAAGTGTGGGCCAATGGCGGTGATGTGCAGGTACTGAACTTTGAAGACGGTATCTCAACCACCAACATTATCAAAACCATTCGCGGCAGCTGAGGCCACGTCTGAGCGGGAGCCGGCAGGCTCCCGCCTGAACGCTTATTCGGACTTGTTATCCGGCACAGGTTTCACCACGTCGGCAACCGGTGGCGGAGAGACCGCAGGTGAGGTCGCTACCGCAGCCGCCGGGGTCACGGTGGAGGTGGCTGAAGCGGTTGCCGCTGGCGGCGTACCGGCTGAGGTGCCCTGGCTTTCCAGCTGCGCCAGACGCTGTTCCAGCGCCGCCAGCTTCTCCCGCGTACGCAGCAAGACCTGCGTCTGCACATCAAACTCTTCACGGTTGACCAGATCCATCCGGGTCAACTGCGCCTGAAGAACCTGACGAATTTTCTTTTCGACATCATCCCCAAACTCACGAACACCTTTCGGCATCGCGTCGTGAACCTGACGGGCAAGTTGTTCAATTTTTTTCGTGTCGATCATGATGATTTCCTGGTTACGGGGAGCTGTGTCAGCGTGTTTACCAACGTAATAAGTGTTAAGTGTAATGCCAGAAATGAAAAGGATAAACCTCAAATCCGTAACGCAGGAAATGCAAAAGCAATTGCGCTATTGATGATTGCCGCTTCAAACATTCGGCGTTATAGTTGAAGAGCTTATTCTCAGGGCGGGGCGCAATTCCCCACCGGCGGTAAATCAGCTTCGGCTGAAAGCCCGCGAGCGCTTTATCCCACTGAAATGCGGGATAAAGGTCAGCAGATCCGGTGTAATTCCGGGGCCGACGGTTACAGTCCGGATGGGAGAGGGTAACGACATCTGTCGGACAATTGTGTCTGCTTCACGTTATTGCCACGTCTTTTTGACGTCACTCCTAAGCACGCCCTGATTCTGGTAACCCATACATTTTAAGGTTTTTATTACCATGAATCAGACGCTACTTTCTGAATTTGGCACGCCTGAACAGCGTGTAGAACGTGCTATCGCCGCCCTGCGTGAGGGTCGTGGTGTGATGGTACTCGACGATGAAAATCGTGAAAACGAAGGCGACATGATCTTCGCCGCAGAAACCATGACTGTTGAACAGATGGCGCTGACGATTCGTCACGGCAGCGGCATCGTCTGCCTTTGCCTGACGGAAGAGCGTCGCCAGCAGCTCGATCTGCCGATGATGGTGGAAAATAACACCAGCTCCTTTGGCACCGGCTTTACCGTGACCATCGAAGCGGCAGAGGGTGTCACCACCGGCGTTTCCGCGCAGGATCGCATCACCACCATCCGCACGGCAATTGCCGATGATGCAAAGCCGGCCGATCTGCATCGTCCTGGTCACGTCTTCCCGCTGCGCGCCAGCGAAGGTGGGGTGCTGACCCGTGGCGGCCACACAGAAGCGACCATCGATCTGGTCACGCTCGCAGGCTTTAAGCCCGCCGGTGTCCTGTGTGAACTGACCAACGACGATGGCACCATGGCGCATGCGCCTGAAGCGATTGCGTTTGCCCGTCAGCATCAGATGCCGGTCGTCACGATTGAAGACCTGATCGCCTGGCGTCGCACGCACGAAACCCGTCACGCCAGCTGAGTCATCTGCTGCCATAAAACAGGCCTCCTGCGGGCCTGTTTTTGTTTCGGCTCCCGCTGTTGTCGCGCTTTCCACCTCTTCCCGCGGTCAGCCAGCCGCTTAATATTACCCCGTTTATTTCATTCAAATTTCCTGATGATCTCTATCATGCTTATCCGCGTGATCCCGGCATCAATGCGCGTATCGTAGTGACCATTAAATCACCGGATCCCGGAGTACACGAATGAGTCAGTTACGCATGCCAGCGCTGTTTTTGGGCCATGGCAACCCGATGAATGCCCTTGAAGAGAACTGCTATACCGCCGCGTGGCGTCAGGCGGGCGACACGCTGCCGCGTCCGCGTGCGATTATTGCGGTTTCAGCACACTGGTACACGCGCGGCACTGCCGTCACCGCGATGGCGCAGCCGAAAACCATTCATGATTTCGGAGGATTTCCGCAGGCGCTGTTCGATACGCGCTATCCGGCACCGGGTTCGCCTGAGCTGGCGCAGCAGCTGGTGGCGCAGTTAGCGCCGGTGGCGGTGACGCTGGATCACGACTGGGGACTGGATCACGGTTCCTGGGGCGTCCTGATAAAGATGTATCCGGATGCCGATATTCCGGTGGTGCAGCTCAGCATCGATGGTACCCGACCGGCGGCATGGCATTTTGAGATGGGCCGCAAACTGGCTGCGCTGCGCGATCAGGGCGTGATGATTGTTGCCAGCGGCAACGTGGTGCATAACCTGCGTCAGGCGCACTGGAACGGCAGCAGTGAGGTCTATCCCTGGGCCAGTGGGTTTGAACAGTTCGTTCGCGATAACCTGGCGGTCCAGAGCGATGCCGCATCACATCCGCTGGTGAACTTTATGGATCATCCTGACGCCGCGCTCGCCAATCCGACGCCTGAGCACTATCTGCCGCTGCTCTATGTGCTGGGCGCACGTCAGCCGGATGACGCCATCACCATTCCGGTTGACGGAATCGAGATGGGGGCCATCAGCATGTTGTCGGTTCAGGTCGGTTAAGCAGAAGATCGGGCACAGAGGATAAAAGCGCCCTGCAGCCCGGAGAAGCCGTCAGGCGTTCCTGAACAACATCGCGCGGATGCACCTCAGGGCGCAGGGGCAGAGTCGGGCGGGCCGGCTGACCAGCACCCGCCCGATCGTTGGGTTAACGGCGCTTTGTCAGCCGATAAAGGCGTGCGGATAGAAGCGGGAGAGATCCTGGGTGATCAGGTCACGATCCTCGCGCAGACCAATACCCGCCGGTTGATCGTCAATCAGCCAGCTGCCGATCAGCGTATAGCTGTCGCCAAATTTTGGCAGCGGATGGAACTGCTGGACGATCATTCCCTCTTCGCCATAAGGCCCGTCTACCCGGGCGATCTCCTGACCGTTCTCCACGATGCGGATGTTAGCGCCTTCACGGGAAAACAGCGGCTTAACCACATATTTCTCCATCGGCGGAACATCATCCTCTGCAAACCAGGCGGGCAGCAGGTTAGGGTGATTCGGGAACATCTCCCACAGCATCGGCAGCAACGCTTTATTTGAGATAATGCTCTTCCATGCCGGTTCCAGCCAGCGCACGCCAGCATCCCCCAGCTTGGTTGAGAACATTTCGCGCAGCATGAATTCCCACGGATAGAGCTTGAACAGGTTGCTGATCACCTGATCCTGAGCGTCGGTAAATTCCCCTTTTTCGCCCAGGCCAATCTCATCAATGTAGAGAAACTCACTCGGCAGGCCCGCTTCGGTGGCGCAATCCTGAAGATACTGCACGGTTCCGCGATCTTCATCGGTATCGCGGCAGCAGGCGAAGTGCAGCCAGTTAAACCCGTGCTGCTGATGCAGATCGGCGAAGCGCTCAATCAGCTTCTCCTGCAGGCTGTTGAACTGGTCGCTGCCTGCGGGTAACTGACCGGCGTTGAGCTGATCTTCCAGCCAGAGCCACTGGAAGAAAGCCGCTTCATACAGCGAGGTCGGCGTGTCCGCATTGTTCTCCAGCAGTTTGACCTCGCCTTTTCCATCCCAGGCGAGATCGAGACGCGAATAGAGCGAAGGCTGGCGCTGACGCCATGAATCGCGCACGAAGTCCCAGGTATGCTTAGGAATGCGGAATTTCGTCAGCAGCGCCTCGCTGTTGACCACTTTCTCCACCACCTGCAGGCACATCTGATGCAGCTCCGCGGTCACCTCTTCCAGATGTTCGATCTGCGCCAGCGTGAACTGGTAATAGGCATCCTCACACCAGTAGGGTTCGCCATGCATGGTGTGAAAACGAAAACCGAACTCGGTGGCTTTTTCGCGCCAGCCGGGGCGTTCTGAAATGGCAATGCGTTCCATCGGGGCGTCAGCCTCCCATTGAGCGGCTGGAGGTGCCGGTGGCGCTGCTGCGCTGCATGCTGTTCTGCTTGGCCACAGTTTCACCGAAGCCGCCGCGGGTGATGGTCGAGGTGGTCGCCGGTTTCGGGGCCAGCGCCGTTTTCGGCACGGTCATGCTTTTGCCGGAGGTCGCCGCGCCATAGTTGCGGCCGGACGCATCCACAAACTGACCGTTGGCCGGGCTGCGGGCCGTTTTAGGCGAGAACAGCGGTTGCTGCGCAAAGCCCGCACCGCCGCCCATCATGCGGCCCATCATGTAACCCGCCATCAGTGGCATCCAGAAGCTGCCGCCACTCTGCTGAGATTCTGCATTGGTGGTGCCCACGCCCGCCTGAGCCGGTGTCTGCTGACACTGATTCTCACCAAATTCCGCAACGCAGTCTTCACGCGTGGCATATTTTGGCGCGGTGCGTTCCGCCTCTTTTTTGGCCTCATTGAAAGCGGTGGTGCACTGTGCGCTCTGACCCGGATTGGCCTTCGAACAGTCATCCGCGTTCTGGTACATCGACACCGTTTCATCGTTCTGTTCACAGCCAGCCAGCATAAAGACGGCTGATACGGCGAACGCAACGGGCGTTAAATGGCGTGCCTGCCAGCTCTTGCGAAAAGCGGCATAGCGAATAGATTTTGTGCGTTTCATTATGATTATCCTGTGCCCAAAGGTAGGGCATAGAATAGGGGATGGGGGGGTAAAATTGAAGCTGAAGGCCTGATGCAGCAGGGATCTTTACTTAGTTATACGTTCAGCAGAGAGACGGGCCGCAAAGCAGCCCGCCTGCTGATTAATTACCGAAAGGATTACCGCTGTTGCGACGGGCCGCCGGGCGGGCTGCCTCAGACGAACCGGTGGCCACAGGGCCATTATCCACACGCGCGGTCTGCTGCGCGTTTTCCGGTGCCACCGTTTCCGGTGAGGTCGGGATCTCTTTACCCAGCTGGCTGTTCAGTTTCTGCAGGCTCTGCTCGTTGAGCGTTCCCAGTGCGTAACTGATATTCAGCTGGTTGATCAGGTAGCTGTAACGCGCATCAGAGAGCTGCTGCTTCGCGTTGTAGAGCACGGTGGTGGCATCCAGCACATCAACGATGGTGCGCGTCCCCACCTGATAGCCCGCTTCTGACGCATCCAGTGAACTCTGCGCAGAGACCACTGCCTGTTTATAGGCGCTGATGCTGCTGATAGAGGCGTTCACGTTGTTAAACGACTGACGCACGGTCTGCACCGCAGAGCGGTGTGCACTCTCCAGCTGCTCGCTGGCGCTGACGAAATTGTACTGCGCCTGTTTCACCTGCGAGGTCACGCTGCCGCCGCTGTAGAGTGGCAGAGAGAAGCTCAGACCCACCTGGTTGGAACCGGTGATGGAGTCGGTTGACCCGGTACTCTGGTTCGCACGGCTGCCGCCATATTTGCTGTTAGACAGGCCGGTAGACGCCTTGAGATCCAGCGTGGGCATGTGGCCGGTTTCCGCGTAGCGGATCTGCTCACGCGCTAAATCCTGGCTCAGACGCGCAGAGAGCAGCGACAGGTTGCGGTTTTCCGCCTGCTTCAGCAGCGCGCTGACCGCATCGGGTTTGTCAGTTTTGAAGCGGTCGATGCTCAGCGAGGCCAGCGACAGATAATCCATGCCGGTGATCTGACGCAGCGTCTCGACGTTGTTATCCAGGTCGTTGCGGGCGGTTACTTCGTTTGCCAGCACGCTGTCATACTGTGCGCGGGCGTTCTGCACGTCGGTGATGGCAACCAGGCCTACGTTAAAGCGCTGTGTGGTCTGATCCAGCTCGCGATAGATCGACTGTTTCTGCGCTTCGGTGTAAGAAAGGGTATCAATCGCTTTCAGCACGTTGAAGTAGGCGGTCGCCGTCTTCAGAATCAGATCCTGCTGCGCGACCTGATAGGTCACATCCTGAATACCGGCGGTCTTTTCCTGCAGGGTCAGCGCACGCCATTTCGACATATCGAAAAGGGTCTGGGTTAATTGCAGTGTGCCGCTGGTGGTGTTGGAATGCAGACCGCTGTTATCGCGATAGCCGCTATTATAGGTATAGTCTGCACCCAGGCCGAGCTGGGGTAACAGTGGGCTACGCGATTCGTTGATCTTCTCAAAAGCAGAATCGCGATCGGCAGCGGCGCTGCGCAGATCCGGGTTGCTCAGACGCGCTTGCTGGTAAACCTGAAGCAGGTCTTCGGCCTGGCTGGCGAAGCTGAAACCGCCCAGGCTCAGCCCAATAAAAAATGGGAGCAGTTTTTTCATTTGCATTCCTTTTGTTGCAGCAAATTGCAGTGGGTGCGCTGCCGGGTAAGCCAAAAAATTATCGCCGATTCTAGCAGAGGGCAACTGTGAGATAAGTTGGCTGAACGTGCCTTCTCCCTCTAATTTACGTAAATAATTCATAAAGAACCACTTACATGGAGCAGGGTAACAGGCTTTTTTCGCTCCATCCCAATCTGCACAAGGAACCTGATGATGACGGAAGAAAAAAAATCCCCTGTGACTTTCACAAAAAACGATGTAGAAATTATTGCACGCGAAACCCTCTACGACGGTTTTTTTTCCATTGAGCGCTATCGTTTCCGCCACCGCCGGTTTAACGGCGAAATGAGTGGCGAAGTGCAGCGCGAAGTTTTTGAGCGCGGACATGCCGCCGTGCTGCTACCTTATGATCCCTTACGCGACGAAGTGGTGCTGATTGAGCAGATCCGCATCCCGGCTTATGACAGCAGCGCCTCACCCTGGCTGCTGGAGATGGTCGCCGGTATCATTGAGCCGGGCGAAACGGTCGAGCAGGTAGCGCGTCGCGAAGCCGTCGAAGAGGCGGGATTAACGGTCGGCCGGATCAAGCCCATGCTGAGCTATCTGGCCAGCCCTGGCGGCACCAGCGAACGTCTGTCGGTGCTGATTGGGGAAGTGGATGCCAGCCAGGCAGAGGGATGCCATGGTCTGGAGGAAGAGAATGAGGATATTCTTGTCCATGTGGTAAGCCGCGAACAGGCTTATCGCTGGGTGGAAGAGGGGATAATCGACAATGCGGCGTCTGTCATCGCCCTGCAATGGCTGGCGTTGCACCATGAAAAACTACGCGAAGAGTGGATACAAAAATGAAACAGCGCTATACCCCTGACTTTCCCGAAATGATGCGGCTCTGCGAAACCAATTTCGCCCAGCTACGCCGCCTGCTGCCGCGCAACGATGAGGCGGGCGCATCGGTGATCTATCAGGTGAGTGGCGCCCGTTACCAGCTGACGATTCAGGAGTCGACCCGCTACACCACGCTGGTGGAGATTCGCCAGGTCGCGCCTGCCGTCAGTTACTGGAGCCTGCCTTCGATGTCGGTCCGGCTCTATCACGATGCGATGGTCGCCGAAGTGTGTTCAACGCAACAGATCTATCGTTTCAAAGCGCGCTATGATTATCCTAATAAAAAACTGCATCAGCGCGATGAAAAACATCAGATCAACCAGTTTCTCGCAGACTGGCTGCGCTACTGCCTGGCGCATGGCGCGATGGCAGTTCCGGTCTGCTGATGCGTATAATGCGGTAAATGGCGTGGAGACGAAGGAAACGCTTTGGATAGCCTGCTAACTCTTCCTGCGGCGAACGGTTCCGGATTCAGGATTTTACAAATTACGGATACTCACCTGTTCGCGGGAAAACATGAATCGTTGCTTGGGGTGAACACCTGGTCGAGCTACAAAGCGGTGCTGGATGCGATTATCGCGCAACAGCGCGACTACGACCTGATCATCGCCACCGGCGATCTCGCTCAGGATCACTCTGCCGAAGCCTATCAGCATTTTGCTGAGGGTATCTCACGTTTGCCCCGGCCCTGCGTCTGGCTGCCCGGCAATCACGATTTTCAGCCCGCGATGGTCGATACCCTGGCCGCCGCCCATATCAATGCCCATAAACAGGTACTGCTGGGTGAGGCGTGGCAGATTGTTCTGCTCGACAGCCAGGTTTCCGGGGTGCCGCACGGCATGCTGAGCGACTACCAGCTGGAGTGGCTCGACAATGCGCTGGGGCGCTATCCGCAACGGCATACGCTGGTCCTGCTGCATCACCATCCGCTGGCCTCGGGCTGCACCTGGCTCGATCAGCACAGCCTGCGCAATTCTCACCAGCTGGACGCGGTGCTGCAGCGTCACCCGCTGGCGCGGACGCTGGTCTGCGGGCATATTCATCAGGAGCTGGATCTGGCGTGGCATGGCCGCCGGGTGCTGGCGACGCCTTCAACCTGCGTGCAGTTCAAGCCACACTGCACCAGCTTTACCATCGACACCGTGGCTCCGGGCTGGCGCTGGTTTACCCTGCATCCGGATGGCAGCCTCGACACCGAGGTGAACCGGCTCGACACTGACGCTTTTCGTCCTGATTTAGACTCAGAAGGATACTGACGCGTGGCGGCTTTGCTCTATCTGCACGGGTTTAACAGTTCGCCCCTGTCGGCGAAGGCGACGCAGTTCCGGCAATGGCTGGAGGCGGAGCATCCGGCGATCGAGATGATCGTGCCGCAGCTGCCCACTTTCCCGGCCGATGCCGCCGCGATGCTGGAAGATCTGGTGCTGAGCCGCAGCGGCGAAACGCTGGGGCTGGTCGGCTCATCGCTGGGCGGCTACTACGCCACCTGGCTGTCGCAATGCTTTATGCTGCCTGCGGTGGTCGTCAATCCTGCGGTACGGCCGTTTGAACTGCTGGCGGATTTCCTGGGTGAAAATCAGAATCCCTACACCGGCCAGCAATATGTGTTAGAGTCTCGCCACATTTACGATCTCAAAGTAATGCAGATTGAACCGCTGGAAGCGCCCGATTTACTCTGGCTGCTGCAACAGACCGGCGATGAAGTTCTCGATTACCGTCAGGCGCTCGACTATTACAGCGCGTGCCGGCACACGGTAGAAGAGGGCGGCAATCATGCATTTACTGGATTCGAGCGCCATTTCCCGCAGATTCTGGACTTTCTGGGTCTGAATCATCCCTGAGTAATGCGGAAATCGCACCCCATTTCATCTTTCTAATCAGACATTTACGATGAGTCAATCGAACTATAACGCGGATGCCATTGAGGTCCTGACTGGCCTTGAGCCTGTTCGCCGTCGCCCGGGGATGTACACCGATACGACGCGGCCCAACCATTTGGGTCAGGAAGTGATTGATAACAGCGTCGATGAGGCGCTGGGCGGCCACGCGAAGCGGGTTGAAGTGATTCTGCACGC
>Ga0157360_1000282_pt1 | contig 20669 bp, 15 predicted proteins | sample AttlaeALBM1_FD_111483 | JGI IMG/M metagenome (GOLD analysis project Ga0157360, IMG submission 111483) | Fungus gardens microbial communities from leaf cutter ant in Ribeirão Preto, State of São Paulo, Brazil - Atta laevigata ALBM1 | ecosystem: Host-associated > Fungi > Mycelium > Unclassified ... | reverse complement strand
CGCACCAGCATGTCACAGATCTCAAGTGCCTGTTCACCTGTGTCAGGCTGAGACATCAGTAGGTCATCAAGGTTGACACCCAGCTTTTCTGCATAGGTAGGGTCCAAGGCATGCTCAGCATCAATGAAGGCACAGGTTTTACCTTGCTTTTGTGCCTGTGCAATGACAGACAGGGTAATCGTGGTTTTACCGGACGATTCAGGACCGTAAATTTCAACAATACGTCCATATGGAAGGCCGCCGATGCCCAGCGCGACATCCAACCCAAGCGAACCAGTAGAAACTGAAGGGATGGTCACACGCGGTGCTTCACCCATGCGCATGACAGCCCCTTTGCCAAATTGTTTTTCAATCTGCGACAATGCCGCATTGAGCGCTTTGCTGCGATTTTCGTCCTGAGCCATGTGCTATATCCGTAATGAAGATCTGTAATAAAAAGATCGTAAACTATGTAAAGTACCTACTTGAAAAAAAATAACTACTTGAGAAATAAAGTGAATACCTGAAAGTGTTATCGCGTTGTGCCGATAGTAATAGATGATATTTCACATCCCTTTCAGCTATTGCTGTCATCTGACAGTGCTTGCCATTATCAATCGCCTGTTGCTGCCGCTAACCGCAACCATCAAGCGGTACATTCCATCAAGTGGTACATTCCATCATGCTATTTCTACGATGCTATTTCGAGGATGCAAAAACAGGGGTTGAATACATGTATTTATATACAGCATTATACTCCTGTTTCCCTTGTGTTGCCAATCATTGTTTCAGCGCGTCAAATACTCAATGACACCTTGCAGAGCCACGCTTACAGCCTGAGCACGAATGCCTGTGCGATCACCATCAAAATGATATTTCCCGGATATCTGATGATCACGATTGCCCCAGGCAAACCAGACCGTACCTACCGGCTTCTCAACCGAGCCGCCCCCCGGGCCAGCAATACCGCTAATGGCAACCCCCAAGTCAGCCCCGCTCTCCTCACAGGCGCCCTTGACCATTTGTTCTACCACTTCGGCACTTACCGCGCCCTTCGAAACGAGGATGTCTCCGTTCACCCCAAGTAAACGCTGTTTAGTGGCATTGGAATAGGTGACGTAGCCAGTTTCAAACCATTGTGAGCTGCCACTGATCGCCGTTATAGCCTCAGCAACCCACCCACCGGTACAGGATTCAGCCGTGGTCAATTGCCACTGTTTATCCAAAGCCAACTGCCCCACTGTCCCAGCCAAGGACGCATGCTGCTGAAAAAATGCAATTAGGCGGGTGGAATCTGTTGTGTCAGGCGATGTCATATCGACTCTCTTTCATTGAGCCCACTCGTTGATTCCTTCTTATGGGCTCCCACCTTTTATCGGCAACAACCAAAAGAATTTTAGGAAGAATCAGCTGAACGGGTAAAAATACAAGGCCAATGCTACCTCATCCCTGCGTACTGAAATCAGTGCGCGCCGAAAATCATCTTTAATCAACCTTAATAAAATCCTGCGTACGATTCGGCATTTAACAGCACTTGCGCCCCCTCATACAGTCACACCTGAAATCGGATAACATAAGATGGGTATTCCCCCATAAAGGTAACAACATTGTACTTCAGGCACGTGACTTCAAGGACAATCCCAATAAGATGAAACTCACGCCCTGAAAGAGCAGATCAAAAGCCAGGAACATACCGATGACCCAAAGGCCCGTCACTGGCCAGCCCGAAACCAACATGATCCCCAAGAGTGTCGTAATGATACTGGAGACAATGACCCAGCCTCGATTGCTGTGGACAGCCCCTGGGGAGAATAATCGGGACACCCCTGAAAAGATCAACAGGATGCCCAGCCACAATGTCAGGACGGAGGAAAACACCAGCGGATTGCTGAGTGCCAATATGCCCGCAATAGCATACAGAAGACCGGCAACAGTCCAGAAAACACGATGACCGTGTTGCTGAAAGCCATGAATGATCTGCAATACGCCAGCCACTAACATGAAAATTCCCACAATATAGATGGAAACAGCGGTAGTGGCGATCAGATTCCCCATCGCAATAATGCCGATGATTAGCATGACGACACCGATACCGAGTGTCCATTTCCATGCAGAGGGTGCGCTTAGTGGGCTGCTCATGCTGTACTCCTTTTCCATTAAAAACCTGGATGTCATTCAAAGGATAGCCTAACCGTACGCTTCTTTGTGATACGTATGAACTCTATGGGAATCATTATCACTACAACGCCCTTTTTACAGCCCTGATGTTAAAGACCCCATAAGGTTTGCCATCAGGCACTCATCAATACTAAGGAGTAATGGCTACAGCAAGGTGATTTGATCGGAGATAAGGGTATCGAAATCCTCATTTACAAACGGCAAGATCCCGTCAGCGACAGGTTTAAGCTGGCGCATGACATACCATTCAACATCCAGAGGGGAAACATGACATTCCAACGGCTCCGGACCATTGACTGTCATGACATAACTGATCCAGCCGCCACGTTGATATTGTTGAGGACGCCCATGGGTAACATTGTATTCATCCGCCCTGATCGCCGCTCTGACCTGTGGGGGCACATTGCGCTTATACTCGGATAGGGGGCGCCGAATACGTTTACGAAAGATCATGTCCGCTTCCCATTCACTACGGCGGGTACGATCGACGAAATCCCGGACATAGTCTGCATAGGGCTGTTTATTGAATATTCGAGCATAGAGCTCACGTTGAAAGCGTTGGGCCAGCGGTGTCCAGTCACTACGTACCGTTTCCAATCCTTTGAAAATGACGTCAGAGGGCGCATTGAGCGGCTCTACCAGCCCTGCATAACGTTTTTTACTGCCTTCATTCGTTCCCCTGATCGTCGGCATTAAAAAACGGCTAAAATGGCGTTCATACTGAAGTTCCAAAACACTTTCCACACGCAGCTCTTCGGCCAGCGTTTGTTTCCACCATACATTGACCTGCTGTACCAGTTTCTTACCGTAAACGAGTGCTTCTTCTTCACTGTAAGGGCGTTTTAGCCAGACAAAAACCGAATCCGTGTCACCATAGATGACATCAACGCCCTGCCTTTCAATAAAGTCACGAGTGCGCTGAATGATCTCGTGTCCACGTAAGGTGATTGAAGAGGCCAGGCGTGCGTCGAAAAAGCGACAAGAGGGTGAACCCAGCACGCCGTAACATGCATTCATGATGATTTTAAGTGCCTGCGACAAAGGCACATTACCTTGTGATTTGGCCTCTTCACGCCCGTCCCATAACTGCTCAATGATGGCAGGCAATGCATGATGCGTACGCGAAAAACGTGCCCCCCGATACCCTTCGACCGTTGCCCCCGATATCTCGGTGTGATCCTCCTGACCGGCATCTATCTGATCTGCATCCGCCCTCTGTCTACCGTATACCGAAGCCAATCCTTCCACCAACCCAACAGGATCAATCAAAAAGGTACGAATAATAGAGGGATATAGACTCTTGAAATCGAGTACCAGCACTGAATCGTAAAGGCCGGGGCGTGAATCCATGACAAAACCACCGGGGCTTGCCATGACTTCCTGTTCCCCAACACTTGGTGCAACGCGGCCCAAACGGTGCATCTTCGGTAAATAAAGATGAGAAAACGCGGCAACGGAACCTCCCATTCTGTCCACTTCAAGCCCTGTCACACTGGCCCGTTCCAATAGAAAAGGGATTAACGCGGTGTGTTCAAAAATCCGCGTCACCAGCTCGCAATCCTTCAGGTTGTATATGGCAAGGGAGGCCTTGTCTTCAGCAAACAACCGTAAAATTTCATCCAATCGCTGATAAGGCGTCGAAATCGCCTTACCCTCCCCCAATAACGTCTGTGACACTGCTTCAAGACTAAATGACGGAAAGTGCCAGAACGCGCTTTTCAAGGCATCTATGCCATCAATGACCAATCGCCCCACAATATCAGCAAAGACTTTTTTACCCCCCGCGCCGCTTTTTCGAAGCCCCGGTTCGCTCCCATCGCGCCCCAACGCCAAACGGACATGGGCTTTGTTGGCCTCCTTGATCAGCACCTGTAAATCAAACTGAATCACGTTCCAACCAATCAAAACATCCGGATCATACCCCTGAAGCCATTCGACAAAGGCTTCAATCACAGCGTTACGGGTATCACCATAATGCAGGGACATATCCTGACGCGTCAGCTCACCACTGGGCGGCCCCAGCATAAAAACGTGGCGTTCGCTGCCCCCCTGAACGCCAATCGAATAGAGTTCACCCTTTCCTGAAGTTTCGATATCCAGTGATACCATTTTTAAAGAAGGACGATAATCGGGGTCCGGCCGTAACTGCACATTGTCCCATCGCTGAGGCGATAATCGATGCCCAATAAAGCGAACAGGCGCAGTGATCCCCCGTTCCATCAGATAGCGATCCGCCGGGCGTATATCTTCTTCATAAACGCGTATACCGGCGGCTTTCAACTGCCGTGCCGCCTGCAGCAAGGTGCGATATCGAAGGCTATAAAGCCCCATTACTGGCTGGTTTTCGAAGTTTTTCAACGTCAAGGGACGCAGCGAAATGCCCTGAAACGACTGTAAGAGAAGCTCGGCCTGCGGGCGTTGGTATTCGGAGATGAAAGCGACACACTCGGCAGCTTTGAGTTCAACGTGGACGGGGCCGTGATCGGTACCCAACCAGGCACTCACGACGACACCTTGCGGGGTATCCCGCCAATGGCGCGTCAGGAGAAATCCTTGATAAAAATCAGTCTTCACGTGGAGCTCTGTCCCTCTGCATAAAGCCGCACCTCATAAACCTTCGGTACATCTCACTATTCATGAAAACTTCTATTCGTAATAATACGATGCGTAAAAACGACTGTTCAGAAGACGGTTATACAGGAAGTCATCATTTGAAAAGCCCTCCTTCAAAAAACAGGCGTATCAGAAAGGACATCATTGGGATAGTGCATAAGGGCACTGCCCTTCCGGCACTCTTTATCATGTGTAAGTGCAACGGGTTCAAGTGCCACATTTAAATACCCCATTCAAATGCAAGATTCACATACGCCAAATACCCTGATGAAACATATGTTAAGCAAACACATCAGGTAAAAAAGGATAATGAAGACATCCATTTTATAACAGGTGCATCCATGTCATTTAGGGTTTCGTGTTACTCTTGCCTCATCTGGATAGGTACGTATTTATCCCACTAACGACAATTGGGCTTTCACGTACACATTTCTGTCATTCAACATCAGTGTTCCACATCAGGAGTTCAGCGAGACCGTGGCTTCCAGCGATTCTTCATCCCAGCATACGCCAATGATTGCCCAGTATCTGAAAATCAAGCATGAACATCGTAATGTACTGCTGTTTTATCGGATGGGGGACTTTTACGAGCTTTTCTTCGATGATGCCAAACGGGCCGCGGAACTGTTGGATATTACGTTAACGGCACGAGGAAGCTCCAACGGCGCACCGATTCCCATGGCAGGGGTTCCCTTCCATAGTGCGGAATCCTATCTTGCCCGTTTGGTAAAAATGGGCGAATCCGTTGCCATTTGTGAGCAGATCGGCGATCCAGCCACCAGTAAAGGCCCCGTGGAGCGCCGCGTTGTCCGCATTGTGACACCGGGAACCCTGCACGATGAAGCCCTGTTGGATGCGAGCCGTGATAATCTGTTGGTAGCGATCACCAGCCATCCGGCAGACAAGGGGACGCCCACTGAATCACGCCAATGGGGTATCTCGTGGCTCGAATTGGCAAGCGGTCGTTTCGGTGCCCTCGAAGTCACCGGCGATGTCGAGCTGTTGGCAGAATTACAACGATTGAATCCTGCCGAGCTTTTAGTGCCGGAAGCCCTGTCTTTACCTGAAGGACTGGAAAAGCGTCAGGGCTTACGTCGACAGAGTGACTGGCTTTTCGATCTGCAAAGTGCGGAACGTATGTTGTGTGATCAATTACAGGTACAGGACCTCAAAGGCTTTGGCGCTGACCATTTGACCGATGGCATACGTGCAGCCGGGGCCTTGCTCGATTACGCACGTGATACGCAACGTGGCGCCCTTCCCCATGTAACGCAACTGAGTGTGGAACAGCGTGATGAAGCGGTTGTCATCGATGCAGCCAGCCGTCGAAACCTCGAAATAGACATCAATCTGGGAGGGACCGGCACCAATACATTGGCATCGGTATTGGATACGACGGCAACCCCTATGGGGGGGCGCCTTTTACGGCGTTGGCTGAATAGGCCACTGCGCCAACAAACTCGTGTCGAGGCACGTCAGGCTGCTGTCGCGGCCTTGATTGAGTCGGATGCCGTTGAGCTTTTCCATAGCCCTCTAAAACGGATCGGGGATATCGAACGTATTCTCGCCCGAGCAGCCCTGAAAAGCGCTCGCCCACGCGATCTGGCCCGATTACGCGATGCACTGGCAGAATTGCCGGCACTGGCCCAATCCCTCGCCAATTTTGCATCGGGAAGTATCCTCGATGAGCTACGCCAGCATATCATTCCCTATCCTGAGCTGGCTGACACATTGGCAAACGCCATCATCGAAACGCCGCCTGCCGTTATCCGTGACGGGGGCGTCATCAAAGCCGGCTACGATGCAGAGTTGGATGAATACCGCGGTTTAAGCGAGCACGCGGGGGATTATCTGGTCTCCCTCGAGACCCGGGAAAAGGCACGGACAGGGTTAAGTGGCCTGAAAGTCGGCTATAACCGAGTGCACGGATATTTCATTGAAATTCCCCGCGGTCAGGCACAGGAAGCTCCCCCTGAATACATTCGCCGCCAGACGTTGAAAAATGCCGAGCGCTTTATTATTCCAGAACTCAAAGAGTTTGAAGACAAAGCCCTCTCCGCAAAATCCCGGGCATTGGCACGTGAAAAGCTGCTGTACGATGGCTTGCTTGATCAGCTGAATGCCTATTTGCGTGAACTGACGGATACAGCGGCTTCACTGTCAGCACTGGATGTGCTGACGGCCTTTGCGGATCGAGCCATTGCACTAGACTTTACGCAACCGAATCTGCAGAAAGAAGCGGGTATGGAAGTCATTCAAGGGCGCCATCCTGTGGTAGAACACGTGTCTACAACGCCTTTTGTGCCCAATGATCTGATCTTCAACGAGACACACCGCATGTGCGTGATCACCGGTCCCAACATGGGCGGTAAATCGACTTACATGCGTCAGAACGCTCTGATTGCTCTATTGAGTTACACCGGAAGTTTCGTGCCTGCCGAACGCGTGGATATTGGCCCCATTGACCGTATCTTTACACGCATCGGGTCCAGTGACGACCTCGCTGGCGGGCGCTCTACCTTTATGGTGGAAATGACGGAAACCGCCAACATCCTTCACAATGCCACGGAAGAAAGCCTGGTCCTGATGGATGAAATTGGCCGTGGTACCAGTACATTTGATGGCCTTTCGCTAGCGTGGGCTGCCGCTGAAGAGCTTGCCAGTCTACGTGCCTTCACCTTATTCGCTACCCATTATTTCGAACTGACGAGGCTCGCTGAACAACATCCGGGTATCACCAACCTGCATCTGACGGCGGCAGAACATGGTGAAGGTATCGTTTTCATGCACCGCGTTGAGCAAGGTCCAGCGAGCCAGAGTTACGGTTTGCAGGTCGCACAACTGGCAGGGGTACCCCGCCACGTGATCCAACGCGCACGCGAAGAATTACAGAATCTGGAAGCCGGTTCGCGGGAAAATACAGGCCAGGTGCCAATGGCAGCCGATGCGGCTCCCGTGCAGGATGATCTATTTGCGCATCCGCCTCATCCGGTGGTAGAAGCGTTGGAAACAGTGGATGTAGATAACCTCAGCCCACGACAGGCCATGGAGCTACTTTATCAATTGAAGGGGCTACTTTAAGTCTAATTTTATCAAGTGCTCGACGATAGTCGTGTCAGCACCTAAAATAGCCCCCAAAAGAAGCCTCTTTTGCTTGGTTGTGAAAGGTAGGCAATAAAATAAATTCGGGTAGATTTATCATGGCACGTGAAAAGTCAGAGTCCATGGACGATCACCGCCTGTAAAACCAGTACTCGTGAAGATTTAGTTGTGAGGAGAAAACAACATGGCCTTTGTTGTCACTGAAAACTGCATCCGCTGCAAATATACGGATTGTGTGTCCGTTTGCCCTGTGGATTGCTTTTACGAAGGCCCCAACTTTCTCGTCATCCATCCGGATGAATGTATTGATTGTGCCCTATGTGAACCCGAGTGCCCTGCACAAGCGATCTTCTCTGAAGATGAAGTTCCTAAAGGTCAGGAGCATTTCATTGAGCTGAATGCTGAACTGGCCGAAGAGTGGCCAAATATCAGCGAACAGACGGATCCCCTCCCCGAGGCAGAAGAATGGGATGGCAAGCCGGACAAATTCCAGTATCTGGAAAAGTAGATCTGTTTTAAACGCGACATTGAAATCCCAATGCCGTTGACATTGCCGATTCAGCCAGTCCTTGTTGATCAACGTGCTGGCTGGACGCTGAATATCTCCCTGTATGTGCCGCACCGTCCTCCGCCCTAACACACGCTTATATATGCCAAGGCCGATACCCCATACCGAAGGTTATTCAGAGTATCCTCGCCTTTGTATCATGCTTTACGTCTTCTGTATCGAAAAAGCCTCCAGTACTTCTTTCTTCCCTTAACGCTATCAACTTCCTCGCTCTTATAGATGTATTCCATTGAAAATAGCCTTCTTGAGAGATGCATAGCCAACTCATTCCTTGTACGCTAGGCATGCATCATGGACTCTATACCAATAGAGCAGCAGTATTCATCACTAACTATAAAACCGTTCAACAATCAGAAAAACAACGGTTGAGCCCTGGAATTGCCCAAGGTATTACCAACATCATTTGCATCCAGAATGTGGCTAGCATTCCAACTCTCTTGCGCTTGATTGACTGGCAATATATTCGTGGCAATACATTCGTCGCTATATCTGCAGATAATAAAAAGTTGCATAACAATGAAAACCAGTAACCCGCATCCACATGATCCAATGTCAGCCAATGGGCCATCTACACAACTCAAACCTACGATAGGCAGCCTACAACTTTGGGGCATTGCCGTTGGTCTGGTTATTTCCGGGGAATATTTCGGTTGGAGTTACGGTTGGGGTGTCGCCGGCACGCTTGGCTTTCTGGTGACATCGCTTTTTATCGCCGTCATGTATACCTGCTTCATCTTTAGCTATACCGAGCTGACAACAGCGATTCCCCATGCAGGCGGGCCTTATGCCTACAGTCGTCGTGCATTTGGTGAAATGGGGGGATTGATTGCCGGAATGGCCACGCTCATTGAATTTGTCTTTGCGCCCCCCTCTATTGCCATGGCGATTGGCGCCTATCTGAATGTCCAATTTCCTGAACTCAACCCGAAATATGCTGCCATCGGGGCCTATATTATCTTTATGGGCCTGAATATTGTCGGTGTTCAGATTGCGACGACCTTTGAGTTGATTGTCACAATTCTGGCCGTTATTGAGTTATTTGTGTTTATGGGTGTCGTCTCGCCTGGGGTCAGCGTACACAACTTTGTCGCGCATGGTTGGGCTGGCCATGACCACTTTTCGCTCTCTGCATTTTCCGGGATCTTTGCGGCTATTCCCTTCGCGATCTGGTTCTTCCTGGCGATCGAAGGTGCGGCCATGGCTGCTGAAGAGGTCAAGAACCCACGCCGCACCATTCCTCGCGCCTATATTTCCGGTATTCTGACACTACTGGTATTGGGAATGGGCGTGATGTTTTTTGCCGGAGGCTCAGGCGATTGGCGTACCCTCTCCAATATCAATGACCCCCTTCCCGAAGCCATGCGCATGGTGATCGGTGCTCATTCAGTATGGATGCACATGCTGGTCTGGATTGGCCTGTTCGGCCTCATAGCCAGTTTTCACGGCATCATCCTGGGATATTCCCGTCAGTTCTTCGCTTTGGCGCGAGCGGGTTACCTACCCGATAGCCTCGCCAGACTTTCGCGTTTCAAGACGCCTCATCGCGCCATCATCGCAGGGGGTATCGTGGGCATAGCAGCCATTTTCTGTGATGGTATCACGATCGAAGGCATGAACCTGACAGCCGCGATGATAACCCTCGCGGTATTTGGCGCGATTGTCATGTATCTGATCAGCATGCTCAGCCTCTTTAAATTGAGGAAAAAAGCGCCTGATCTGGAGCGCAGTTACAAGGCACCGGGTTACCCCGTCATTCCTGCGTTAGCACTTCTGTGTTCGGTTATCTGCCTGATAGCCATGGTATGGTTCAACCTTGAAATAGCGTTGATCTTCGTTGTATTCATGCTGATAGGCTATGCTTATTTCAAGCTGTCTGGGCGTCAGGGGAAAACACGGGACTGATCATCGTTCTTGATATCCAGCCATTTCGAGGCAATCAATGGGCACTCTCTGACATGAGATAGCCATCATCAAGGACCCATGTATTCCCGATCATGAATACGTGGGTCTTTTTTTTATTGAAGACTTAGGGGCACACTCTCGGGCCTCACACTGCACCAATATAAAGCGGTACGACTCTGACCGGGTGAGCGCGAATTTTAGACACTTCCCAATCGCCCAAGTCACTCGCTACTTCACGCTCTATTTCTTTCCTTTCACTCCTTACTTTCCTTTCACTCCTTACTTTCCTTTCACTCCTTACTTTCCTTTCACTCCTTACTTTCCTTTCATTAGTGTCTTTACTTTGCACGTATCTGCTTATCACTCAAAAAACACATCAGACAGAATCACAACGTAAACTCAATAAGTTATCAAACAGTGTTCAAAAACTACTGGCTACAGTGTCATTTTATGTATATAACTAAACGGGAAAAGAATAAAACGGGAGGATTGACATGAAACATACTATTGCCCCTATCGTCACAATGAGCATCCTGGTCAGTCTTGTTTCAGGTTGTAGCAGCGATCCGACATCCACTGAGGATTATCCCCCTATAACACAGGCGATCGTGCCTACTTCTCATGGAACACCCCATTTTTGTTACAAGAATGAACCTCAAGGTATTGATAAATATCTTGCCCCTGCAGCAACAATAGCTGCAGCAGCCTATGCCTTTACGCGAAGCAACGACGTAGGTAGGACCCAAAGGCCCTTCCACTATAGCGCCACTAATTACGCCGGGAATCACAATACAAATACAGGCACGACAAGCGATACGATGAGTGATATACAACAAAATTCCTGCTCGTAAGAACGCCCATTCATGAAACAGGACACATGCATCCAAACGCAAATCATCAATGTAATGGAGAACTCCCTATTTGACAGGCAATAGAGTGTTATCGACTTGTGTGAATGGCTGATGCCACTCACACGCATTACTCCAATGATAAAGTTGAAATAATAAACCTGCTTGTCAGTAATAAATGACGACAGCTTTGCCTGTTATGCCTACTAATACACCATCATCATCAGCACGCGTATGCTGTTAAAAGCGCAGACAAGCGATTAAGGGCCTTGTGCAGCTGAGGCAAATCCCTCCTTAGTACAGAATCATGCTGACAACACGCATGATATATTTCCACTCCGACTCGCGCTTAATGACTATTCCTCTGCATCTAAACACTCATTTGCCCTCTCTCTCGAAAAAAACTTGACTTTTCTTTAGTGTATTGATGTATTAATACACATGGATACACATCAGCTTTACATCAAATCCTCTTCTGCAGAGCCTATTTATCGGCAAATTGCAGAGCAGATTCGGCGGCTCGTTGCTGCAGGCCAAGTCGTCCCCGGGGAATTGCTCCCTTCAGTCAGGGAAGTGGCCGCTTTACATGCGATCAACCCGATGACCGTTTCACGCGCCTATAACCAGCTCGAATCGGAAGGCATCCTGCAAAGGCTTCGGGGAAAGGGCATGGCAGTAGCTACACAACCGCTGGGAAATGGATCGTTGGAGTACCGACTACAGGCGCTGAATCCATTATTGGAAGATGTGGTCCGGCAGTGTAGCGAACTGGATATACCCGCAGAAGTAGTCCTTGAACAGTTGAATGCATTGCTAAAAGGGGCAAACAATGAGTGATATCACAATGACAAATGCCATAACCTCATTGAACATGGCACTTCCTATCGAGTGTCAGGACTTGCACTTGTCCTACCGGAAGAAGGAAATATTGAAGGGCATCGACTTTACGCTTGAGCAAGGAAGTGTCTTGGGGTTAATCGGTAAAAATGGAGCCGGTAAAAGTACTTTGATCCAGTGCCTGATGGGGTTGCTCCAGCCCCAACAAGGAAGTGCCCATCTATTTGGGTGCCCTTCCCTGAACCTGAGTACGGCATGCAAGCAACGTTTGGCGTATGTGCCTCAACAAAATCATTCCTTCACCTGGATGACGGTTGAGGACTCATTGAATTTTGTCTCTTCACTTTATGAGAAGTGGGACGGTATCTATGCCGAAACGCTGGTGAAGCAATGGGATATTCCCTTGAAGGAGAACATCGACAAACTCTCTCCCGGGCAGGAGCAGCGGCTGGCTCTGGTACGAGCGCTCGCACCACGCCCTGCGCTATTGGTGCTGGACGAGCCTGCCTCAGCACTTGATCCATTAGCGCGAAGAGATTTGTTGCGAGAGGTGGTAGAGCATGCGTGCGACGATGGCACAACGGTGTTGTTCTCGACCCACATTGTGAGTGATTTGGAGAGAGTTTCCTCACGAGTGGCTTTCCTTGATGAGGGTCAGCTTCTGTTGAATCACACGCTTGATGATCTAAAGGAACAGGTCATACGTGTGCTGATTCCCGCCGGTATGAAAGCAGATTACACCGCGAAGATGCCGGGTGAGATTAAACGCAAAATAATAGGAAATGGCGATCTCAGCCTATTATTGTTCACCGATCACAAAACAGTTGAAGCTTACTATCATCATCCACGTTTTCTAGTTGATACCTTGTCACTAGAAGACCTGTTTATCGAGGTGGTGGAATGAAAACGTTCTCTGCTGACATGAAGATGTTATGGCATGGTTTTAGTTTTGTCTCCTATATCGGATTGGCCATGCTTGTCGTTGCCATTTTCCTGATATATGTGCCTTCACTTGGGTGGCCAGGTTTTCATCCCATCACTACAATAAACCTGGGATTTGGATTGATGATTCTTTCTCCCATGGGCGCAATGATCTCATCGGCTTTATCGGGTTGGTACTTACGCGCCCCCAATGCCTTTCTTTATAGTGCAAAACCCTTATGTATTCCTGTTATAGGCTTCATCCTGATTCTACCGCTATTTACTCTTAGGGCCGGTTATTCGTATAGCCAGGAAATACTGTGTCTTATTGGCACACTGTTGGTTGCTTTCGGTTATATATTGTTATCAAAAAAACTTATTTCTCTATCGGTAATCGTATTCATCATTATTATCTATAATTCAGGCAAACTCATTCCCTATTACAATAATTATCACAGCCTATATTTTTATACTCTACTGGTGATGATCATTATTGATGCGTTATTGATACTCAATTTAAAACGCTTCATGTGTTCATCACAGCCAGTCAATGCATGGCTCTACCCCACCATCCTTGAATCACATACACGTCAGGATATACGTTCATACAGTAAGTCAACCTCTCTGAATAGTTCCATTAATAAGATGGTTTTATCCTGTTCGGAAAAATTGAATCTGCATCCAACCCCAATATCATTACTTTTAACTACACAAGAAAAAGTGCTGTCACAGGCCCTGGGGCCTATCTATTTCCCTGCGTCCGAAAAATCGGCATGGATCAGGTTTGCAGGTATCCCACTGCTGAATACTGTCATTCTGTTCATTGCCATGATGCTATTTGCACATAATGTTGTCTCAAGCCTGATTCAGGTTATGACACTTCTTGTTTTGCTTTCCACGATGATCGCCAGGTTTGACAATACAAAATCAGGCATTAACAAGGGTAATATTTCACTGTTACCCGGATTAGCAGACAAACAACAGTGGAGATTACTCAATCAACTAATTGCCAAATATTATGTATGCGTTTTAATCATCCCTTTTTTAATCCTTAGCGCCATTGGTTTCTTACTGCATCAGGGGATACTGTTTGTCTGCTGTAATCTCATGATAACGGTTTGCGTTGGCATCGCCGCGCTATCACTGGAATTATTACTCTATACCAACAAGGTGGGCACATGGAGTTATTTTATCTGCATGTCTGTGATATCACCCCTCTATTATGGAGGAATACAGCCATTAACCCTGTCACATCCTTTATCACAACCCTATATAGTTCTCTTTACGATAGTATTGGCAATTATCTCATTAGGCCTCTACCGATTAATTTTCAAATATGTCAGTAAACGCCCGCATCCCTGGCTACTCAATTGATATTCCCTTATCCAAGCCAACTAAAAACGGGGAGCTCAAAGAGCTCCCCGTTTGCTTTACGCCTTAACTGCTTACGTCACGTCTTCATATCGCGTTCCCTGTATAAAGCAATGGAACGCTTTTTCGGCTGGTAAACAGTCACCGTACTTATTGCCCTTTCACTTCCTGACGGCCATTGTACGCCGCTTTTTCGCCCAGCTGTTTTTCGATGATCAACAGGCGGTTGTACTTGGCGATACGGTCACTGCGCGAGAGTGAACCCGTCTTGATTTGGCCGGCACTTGTGCCGACAGCAAGGTCTGCGATGGTGGTATCCTCAGTTTCACCACTACGGTGGGAAATGATAGAGGTATAGCCTGCATCATGTGCCATTTTGATGGCATCCAGCGTTTCAGACAGGGAGCCAATCTGGTTGAACTTGATCAGGATAGAGTTGCCAATACCTTTCTCGATCCCTTCTTTCAGTATGCGCGTGTTGGTCACGAAAAGATCGTCGCCCACCAGCTGGATTTTATCGCCCAATTTTTCGGTCAGCAGTTTCCAACCATCCCAGTCAGACTCATCAAGCCCATCTTCTACAGAGATAATCGGGTATTTGTTGACCAACTCGGCAATATAATCCACGAAACCAGCAGAATCATAGGATTTGTTCTCGCCGCTCAGGACGTACTTGCCATCCTTGTAAAACTCGGAAGCTGCACAATCAAGTGCCAGAGTGATATCTTCACCCAGTTTATAACCCGCATTGCTGACGGCCTGCTCAATAACGTTAAGCGCTTCGGCATTGGAGTCAAGGTTGGGAGCAAAGCCACCTTCATCGCCAACAGAAGTCGCCAGCCCTTTGCCAGACAATACCTTTTTCAATGCATGGAAAATTTCAGCCCCTGCACGAAGGCCTTCAGCGAAGGTTTTGGCACCTACCGGCTGTACCATGAATTCCTGAATATCAACATTGTTATCGGCATGTTCACCACCGTTGAGGATATTCATCATCGGTAATGGCATGGAATACTTGCCCGGCTGACCATACAGTTCAGAGATATACTCGTAGAGTTCGACCCCTTTTTCCTGTGCCGTTGCACGAGCGGCGGCCAGGGAAACGGCCAAAATCGCATTGGCACCAAGGTTTTCCTTGTTGTCAGTACCATCCAGCTCCAGTAACTTTTTATCCAGTGCTCGTTGATCAGCGGCATCAAAGCCGATCAGTGCATCACGGATAGGACCATTGATTCCGCCCACGGCTCTCGTTACACCTTTGCCAAGATAACGTGATTTGTCACCATCACGTAGCTCCAGTGCTTCACGTGAACCGGTAGAGGCACCACTCGGCGCATAAGCGCTGGCTTTTACGCCACCTTCAAGAACGATCTCTGCATACACGGTAGGGTTACCGCGAGAATCCAGTACTTCTAGCCCTTGAATATCAACAATCTTTGCCATTACAACGTATCCTTAATGTACTAACGCCTATCGGGCGGTGGAAAACACCCTAGTGTCGCGAACCAACGTGCTCGTGACTGTTTCGCTATTCCCCTTTCACGGCTGAATGCACTCTCTGAAACATGTCAGTGGGATCAGTCATGAAAGAAAACAACGTGTCAAAGCAACATACCAAAAAAAAGCCCCTCATGAGAGGGGCTTTTTCATTTACTTCACATTTAAAGGGGGAAAACCCTTAACCAATTGGTCTAATGCCTTCACTTGAGAGAGAAATGGCTCAAGTTTATCCAGCGGTAACGCACTGGGACCATCGCACTTCGCCTGATCGGGATCAGGGTGTGCCTCAAGAAACAAACCGCCGATACCTACCGCAACGCCAGCACGGGCCAATTCAGCCACTTGCTGACGCCGCCCTCCTGCACTGTCACTGCGGCCACCGGGGCGTTGCAGCGAGTGTGTCACATCAAACAATACCGGGAAGCCTGTCTCTTTCATCTCGGCCATGCCCAACATGTCAACGACCAGCGTATTGTAGCCAAAGCTGGTGCCACGCTCACAGAGCAGAATATGACTATTCCCTGCCTCTTCACATTTGCGGATGATGTGATTCATCTCGTGTGGTGCAATGAACTGAGGCTTTTTGATATTGATCACGGCACCTGTTTTCGCCATCGCTACAACCAGATCAGTCTGGCGTGCAAGGAAGGCAGGCAGCTGAATCACATCACACACTTCAGCAACAGGTGCTGCTTGCCAGGGCTCGTGGACATCCGTAATCAACGGAACATCATAGTGTTCTTTGACTTCTGCCAGAATCTCTAGCCCTTTCTCCAGTCCAGGGCCACGAAACGAAGTGATCGAGCTACGGTTCGCTTTGTCGAAACTCGCCTTGAATACGTAGGGAATGCCCAGCTTTTCAGTGGCTTCCTTGTAGGCTGCTGCAGTTTCCAGAGCCAATTCACGTGATTCAAGGACATTCATGCCCGCGAAAAGGGTAATGGGCAATTCGTTGCTCACTTTTAATCCAGCCACATCAATCGTATGCTGAACTACGCCTGCTCGTGCTTGATGGGAAGTGCTCATTATTCTTGCGTCTCCCGCTGTGTTGCACGCGCCTGACGCTCTGCACGATGTTCAAGCGCCGCATTCACAAAGCCGGTAAACAACGGATGGCCATCACGCGGCGTTGAAGTGAACTCAGGGTGGAACTGGCAGGCCACATACCAAGGGTGATCTTTCAGTTCGACCATTTCCACCAGTGAGTTATCCACACTGCGCCCTGAGAAAATCAAGCCGGCCTTTTCAAGCTCAGGCACGAATTGGTCATTGATTTCATAACGGTGACGATGACGCTCCACAATCTCTTCAGAGCCGTAGATCTCGCTGGCTTTGGACCCGTGAGCAAGGCGGCAGGTCTGAGCACCCAAACGCATGGTACCGCCCATATCGGAACTTTCATCACGCGTTTCGATATTGCCTTCAGGTGTAATCCATTCGGAAATCAAACCCACCACCGGATGTTTGGTGTCGAATGTCCATTCGGTCGATGCGGCGTCTTCCCAACCAGCGACATCACGCGCGTATTCAACCACAGCGACCTGCATCCCCAAACAAATGCCCAAATACGGAACCTTGTTTTCACGTGCCCAGCGTGCCGTGGCAATCTTGCCCTCTACACCACGGGAACCAAACCCACCGGGCACCAATATGGCATCCTTGCCTTCAAGGCGCTCAACACCCACGCGCTCAATCTCTTCGGAATCAACATACTCGATGTTGACCTTGACGCGCGTCTGAATGCCGGCATGAATCAAGGCTTCATTCAGGGACTTATAGGCATCCAGCAGATCCATGTATTTGCCTACCATCGCAATATTGATGGTTTTCAACGGATTCAGTTTGGCATCAAGAACATGGACCCATTCGCTAAGATCAGCAGGTGCCGCTTCGATGCGAAGTTTGTCACAAACGATCTCGTCCAGCCCTTTTTCATGCAGCATGATCGGAATACGGTAGATCGTATCGGCATCGACCAGCGGAATAACCGCACGCTGTTCAACGTTGGTAAACAGGGCAATTTTACGACATTCGGCTTCTTCAATATCCACTTCACTACGGCATAGAAGGATGTCAGGCTGGATACCGATTGAACGTAGTTCTTTAACACTATGCTGAGTCGGTTTGGTCTTGGTTTCACCCGCGGTCTTGATGTAAGGCACCAGCGTCAGGTGCATGAAGATAGCCCGTGAGCTTCCCAATTCAGCACGCATTTGGCGAATGGACTCAAGGAAAGGCAGTGATTCAATATCGCCGACGGTGCCACCGATTTCGACCAGTGCGACATCATATCCTTCGCCACCGGCGATCACACGACGCTTGATTTCATCGGTAATATGCGGAATTACCTGTACAGTGCCACCCAGGTAATCTCCACGGCGCTCCTTGCGCAACACGTGTTCGTAAACACGGCCAGTCGTAAAGTTGTTACGTTGAGTGACACGTGAACGAATAAAGCGCTCATAGTGACCAAGATCGAGGTCTGTTTCAGCCCCGTCTTCAGTCACAAAAACCTCGCCATGCTGAAACGGGCTCATTGTGCCCGGATCCACATTGATGTAGGGATCAAGCTTGAGGATGGTTACTTTCAGCCCCCGGGCCTCCAGGATGGCTGCAAGAGAAGCCGCCGCAATTCCCTTGCCCAAGGAAGAAACCACGCCACCGGTGACGAAGATATATCGAGTCATGAATAGCCCATAAAAGCCGAGCCCCCAATAGCGCACAGGCTAGCAGGGGATGTTGGATAAAAGTGCTGTTAAAGCCAGGATGAATGGGGATCGACGCTGACCGATCCCAAAGGCGCCAAGGGTATTGCACCGGAAGAAAACACAGAGCAAACACCATGCCTTGGATGGGATATCAGAATAACAGATTTCGCATGCTGACTCAATTTCCAATCGACGTTATTGAAAGGCAAATTGTCACGCCGAAAGAGTGTACATAAAGCACGCTGGTCGTTTATTCAGGATGCTTATTCAGCAAGAACGCGAAATCGGTAAACGGGCAATAACGTTGAGAGGGTAAATCAAAGCCATTACTTTTCATCTGCTCTGACAGGTTCGAATTTCACCGGATTTACGCTAGCATGAAAAAAACAATCATGAACGCTAAGAGGCTTTTATTGTGTCAACGCCTATTCTCACGACGTATGCCCTGCCCGACCCGTTGAAAGAAGGCCTTGGCAACGATTATCACTTTGTCGGCCCCATGTCGGAAATGACACCTCAAGCACTACCTTCTGAGGCGCGGAACGCTCGGGTCATGATTACCAAGGGTGGCCTACCCATTGGTAACGAGCTATTGGATGCGCTACCTGCTCTTGAACTTATTCATTGCTATGGCACAGGCTATGACTGTATTGATCTCAATGCGATACGCCGCTATGGGATCACCCTCACCAATGCCGGCGCCGCCAATGCTTCAGCCGTAGCCGAGTATGCAATGGCTATGCTGATAGCAGGTTCGAGAAACGTCCGAGAGAACGATGCGTATGTTAGAGAGGGCTTTTGGACAGGCAGTATCCATAACATCATACCGCTCTCACCCGGGCTGGTCGGGCGCAAGCTGGGGATCTACGGGCTAGGAGAAATTGGTAAACGCATCGCATCAAGAGCAGCAGCCATGGAGATGTCAGTCGCATATCATGGGCGCACACAGCATGAAGATGCCCCCTATGCTTATTTCCCGACATTAGGTGCGCTTGCTGAATGGGCCGACGTTCTGGTCATCGCCGTTAGAGCAGGCGACAACAATCGTCATGCGGTGAACGCTGACATTCTGGCGCGATTGGGTACTGACGGTTATGTGGTCAATATTTCGCGAGGATATGTCATTGATGAGAAAGCGTTGATAGCTGCACTGCAGGCCGGTCAACTCCACGGTGCAGCGCTGGATGTTTTCGAACATGAACCTCACGTTCCGAAACCACTCCTGGATGACAAACGGGTTATCTTGAGCCCACACCTGGCACCCCACACGCAACAGGCGCAAACCGCCATGCAACAGGCGGCGATTGCCAATGTACACGCCTTTTACAAAGGGGCTCCCCTGAGTCATATCGTCGTCTCGAAGTCATTCACATAGCCGACACGAACGAAAATCAAAGAGCCTTCCGCCTGAACGACGGATGGGGATTTTATTGATGAGTATGTGAAAGGGAAATGAATTTGAGCCTTACCTCTGCGATCCGTACACTGATCACACTCGACAGCGTTCGACTCTTCGCCTTCACCGCGTAAAAAGCGGGTTATTTATTTTTTGCCCATACTACGCTTCACTCGACATTGACAATGGTTGAGTGTGTCGAGCATTTCGAGCCAGACAACCTTTTTCCACTTCGCAGCAAATTCACTTCGAAGTGATGTCATATGTGCATGTTTCAAATGATCAGGAGCACTCTGATGGAATGGTCCTTCCCTGTATCCTTGAAAACACTCTTGTTGAATACTTTCACATTCGGGCTTTGCGCCACCATCAGCCCAAGTGTGACGGCTGGTCCTCAATCCTTGAAGCCTGCCCCATCTTCACAACCGGTGTCTTCACAACCGGTACTTTCACAGCTGGTGTCTTCACAGCCGGTACTTTCACAGCTGGTGTCTTCACAGCCGGTACTTTCACAGCTGGTGTCTTCACAACAACAGGCACACTCATTACAGCCAACACTTTATCCTTTCAATGCGGAATATCAGTTGAAAGCCGGTGGCTGGCCTACGGCGACAGTTGATCAATCACTAAGAGAACTACCCGATGGTGAGTGGAAAACACAGATGCATGGCTCCGTACATTTTGCGACCGGCCTGGAGTACAGCCAATTCAGGCCGGGATTATCAGGATTGGTACCCAATCTTTTT
>Ga0157360_1000280_pt1 | contig 20693 bp, 24 predicted proteins | sample AttlaeALBM1_FD_111483 | JGI IMG/M metagenome (GOLD analysis project Ga0157360, IMG submission 111483) | Fungus gardens microbial communities from leaf cutter ant in Ribeirão Preto, State of São Paulo, Brazil - Atta laevigata ALBM1 | ecosystem: Host-associated > Fungi > Mycelium > Unclassified ... | reverse complement strand
CAATAGGTAGTAGCATGTGATGATCTATTCTAGTGCACAGACCATCACAATCATGTATATAAGGACTCATAGTCTGAGGATTAGACCTCAGACTTAACAACATCTTTTGTCACTTGTCTAACTCTGCTCACAAGCACTTTTGAATCCAAATCTCAATTCATCACAAATCAAGTAAGTGACCATTTGTGATAGGACTAACCCATTATTAGATGTTGACTTGGCTCTAACTCAATTTGTCATCTTTATTACTGATCTGTTACTTAACTAGTTACTTAGAGTTACAAGTAGTGTTACCACATTGTAACAACTGTTACATACCTAGTTAGGATAAATGCAGATCAAAAAGAGAAGAGAATGGCAAGTTCTTTCTTTTTGTATTTCCTTTGTAAATCTCTATATTGAGAAATTGGTACTCTTACTTGTCTTAGAACAATCTCAAGAGTGCTACTCAAAGTCTTGTTGACATCTATCCTCCAATATAACTTTACTAAAAACCTTAACCAGACTTTTTAGCAAGGAGCATGAAAATATCAAGTATTAGATATAAGCTTTGAGTTAAAACACATATTCAACTTTGAGGTTTAGAGTCTTAATAGTAGGAGTCTAATTAGGTGAAGAATTTGCACTCTAATAGATGTAGCCTTAAGATAGTTACCCTCACTATCATTACAAGTAACCACTATGCTCCTCCAATAGCAAGAGAGTAGAGTAGAGCTTACAAGGCCTCAAGTATCTAGTAAAAGGATAGAAGAAGTGAGTACATTTATTAATACAGCTTGCCTATATTTGAGAATAGAGGAGGAAGGGACTATTCAAATAGCATGGGTATTATTATATATAGAGAGAGAAATAGCAAAAGTATAAAAGAATAACTTGCTGGATGAATGTTACAACTTTAAGGAGTAACTCAGGTTACAACACTTAAGTAAAGACTCAAGGATGAGATGAGAGTAAAGAAAAGAAGAGAATGATATAATTGGTAAAGTATAAGGAATACAGAAGAGTATCTACTGTATATATACCTATGTACCATGTGTTAAGAATGAGAAAAGAGCAAGACAGACATGAGGTCTACTAAGTAAAGTATATGTCCTAACCATAAGATGCTGACTAAGCTACTATATAACTAAGGAAATATCAATAAGAAGAAGTAGTCTATGTTATAAACATAGGATGGGACTACGACTATTACCAATCATGGAATAACAATGAGTAACTATTACAAGAGTTAATAGACGATGATATCTCTATAAAAAAAGAAAAGAAAGACAGCAGCAAAAGCTATTTATAGCTTTTGCACAAGCACGAGTTCTAGATTCAACAAAAACAGAGACATTGGACTCTTGGACAATGATCTGGACACAAATAGGACAGTACTAAAAGGAGAATTATTAAACTCATCTATTTAGAGTACTGACTCAACTTGTCACCTCTAGTAGTAACAGTAGTCACAGTTCTAGATAGTATAAATATAATTTAGAAAAAATGAGAATAGCAAGTTCTCTCTTTTTGTGATTCTTGTATAAAACTTCTACTCTTGTAACCCTATACTCTTTTTAGTCTTTGGACCATAGTACAGAGTATAACTAAAAGTCTTGATACTCTCACTTACAATATAACTTCATTAAAAACCCTAACTAGATCCTCTATTGAGGAGTATAAAGATATCAAGTATTGACATAAGCTTTGAGTGAAATATATATTCAACTTTGAGGTTTAGAGTCTTAACAGTCTATGTGTTAAATACCTAGAAGCAATGAGACTAATTGTTACAATACCTCTGTCTTAGGATTATAGTGACTTAGCCTGAGACAACTTAATCACTCTCTAAGTCCAAGTTAACAAGGAGAACTTGATAAAGTTCCTATTTGATTTTCTATACTATATATACAACTACTATTGTGGCTATGCACTTTACCTTTCATAGTTCTCATGTTACCTATCATGTAATTACCCTATCACGTATTTGTGACTATGACCTATGATGTGACATTTCTGTGACCAATATCATTACCTTTATGACTTTGTGACAGTGACATGACTCTTTTCCCATGCTTTACCTTCATAGTAGTGATTCAACTAAATAAAAGAAAATGAAAATAGAAGATGAAAACAGAAAATGACTTAGCTATTTTGCCAAGTCATGACATTATCCTCCTCTTAAGTTTTCTCATCCCAAGGATTTTTCCTACAATTCACAATATAGATCAACTATGTTGCCCATTTTGTCGTCTTCTTTTGTTTATTCTCTTATTCCCAAATTTTCTTATTCAATTTCTTCTTTTTCCTCAATTGTTTCTAAAGTTGTCCTTCTCTTTCCTGGTTGATTCTTCTTCCATTGGCTTCCTTTCCATCTTCTCTAATTTCTTTCTAGCCTTTTCTAATATTCCTGGTCATATCTCTTATCTGTTTATCCAAATAATTTCTTTGTCATAAACTTTCCTGCCAATTCTCCTTTTCTAAATATTCTTTCTTCTCTTTTCTGTTTCTTTATGTCCTTCATATCTTGTCTGTATTCTTTCTCAAATTCCTCAATTGTCTCCTTGGCATTTCCTAAATTTTCTCTTCCTTCTCAAGTATCTAACTTTACTATAAATTCTTTCTACCGTACCAGATACTTGTTCTTTCCTCTAAACTTCTGCTTATTTAATATTCTTTCTACTTCCTACTCTTCTTCTTCTTTGATTATTACTGGAGCTAGTTACTCCTTTCTCTGTTCCTCTACTTGCCCTACATAATGTTGTATTTACTAACATTTATATAATGATTGATCTCATTGACTCCAGGTGTTCTACACATAGACTGCTTCTTTGTTTTATATCACTTCATATATCTAATGGCTCAGTCAGCACCTCACTGGTGGGGCATGTTCTTTACTCAGCAGACCTCATGTCTGCCATATGTACTCCTTATTTCCACCTCATGGTATATAGGTATATATACAATAGATACTCTTTTGTATTTCTTACACTTTACCAATTGTATTATTCCCTTCCTTCCTCAACTCTCATATCATCCTCAAGTCTTTACTTGAAGTTGTAACCTGAGTTACTCCTCAAGGTCATAACAATGAATAGTTGAATATATTTTGGAAGATCTTCTGGGTTGGTTAGATCAGGTTCTTTATCTCCTCCCTTTGATTCTTTTTCTTCCTTTGGTAATAATCTCCTTAACCATAGTATAAATTGTATTGACTTGTGTTCCATTTTGCAAGGTTCTGGGTATCTTGTGAATCATATGACTTCTTCTTTCCAGTCTACTTCTGGGTTGTGTTCTACTAGCCAGTTATGTCCTAGGAATAGATCCATTTCCTTGATTTCTAATACTACTGCATCAAGTTATTTGATGTGTCCATTTGAGTTGATTTCTAGAGGTACAAATTCCTTGATTGTCTTTTTTCATTTCTTGATTCATTTGAGTTATACATATCAAATGGTTTTGGGAGTAATTTGGTAGATATTCCTTTTTTTTCAACTGTTTTCCTAGCAATGGTAGTGTTTGTACATCCTGAGTCAATCAATGTCTTAACTTTGAGTTCTTTTCCATTTTTGGTTTTGATTATTAGGTGCACTATAAGTTCTCTTAATTGTTCTCTTCTTTGTGGAATAACATATTGATTCTTGGCAGAACTAGTTATAGTAGTTTGTCATATCATGCCTACTTTAAACATTCGACAAAACCCTTTTGATCTTTATTATTGCCTGAGTTCCCTTTTTGTGAATTCCTAATCTTCATCTGTTGAGATACTCTATGTTACAATCTTAAGGAGTAACTCAGGTTGCAACACTCAAGTAAAGACTTGAGGATGAATTAAGAGTAGAAGAAGGAAAGGAATGATACAATTGGTAAAGTATAAGGAATACAGAAGAATATCTACTATATATATACCTATGTACCATGAGGTGGAAATGAGGAGTACATATGGTAGACATGAGGTCTGCTGAGTAAAGAACATGCTCTACTAGTGAGGTGCTGACTGAGCCATTAGATATATGAAGTGATATAAAACAAAAAAACAGTTCATGTATAGAACACCTAAAGTCAATAAGGTCAATTATTACAATATCTCTGTCTCAGGATTCATGTCCTCATGAACATACTACAACCTTTCTTCTCCTATGGCATAAATAGCCACTGACTTCTTTTGTGGTCCAATAATGTAACCTTTATTCTTGCTTAATTCTCTACTACTTATATATTTTACTACTATGGCTATATGCTTACTTTCCCATAGTCCTCATGTTACTCTAGTCATGTGACACACTGTGACTGTGACCATCCGTCACACCATTGTGACATTGTGATAAAGTCACATGATACTTTCCCGCACTCCATCTTGTAGTTGTAAGTCCAATAAGAAAAGAAAAAAAAGAAAAAGAAATATAAATAATGACTTAGCTATTTTGCCAAGTCATGATAAATGGTATCTTAAATCCCCTTTGTACTATTTCCAAATTTTGTTTAGATTTGATTAATTCTTTGACAATCCAATTCCAATATCTTAAGCTGTTTTTTCCATTTCTGCTGATGGTATAATATCTAGCAGGTGGTAGAAAACAAATAACATTGTTCAGTGCTTTGAATCATTTTAGAAACATAATAAGATTATTGATTTCTTCAATTATTTGGTTGTTGGGGTTTTCTGTTGCTGATATTATGAATTCATTGTTTGATGACATTGTTGTGGATTTGTTGTCTGGTGGTGGTAGAGAAGGTTGTATTAAAATGACTTCTTCTTTTTCTTCTTTATTTTCTTTTAGGGGAACTGTTAGTTTAACTTGTGGAAGAGAGGTGAATTGGTTGGTGTATGCAAATGACTCTTATAGTTCTTGGATATGATTATTGATTACTAAATGTCCATGGCCTTGGCATGTCATTAATTCATTTACTAGGTTGTATTGAATACTATGGAATTGTTAGGATAAGGTATTATATAGAATGAGCCTGAGTATTTCTGCCACTTTATAGAACTGTGTGATGATGTCTATGTGATATCTGTTATCACTAAGTCTTGATGACTCAAGGACCACTTGAGATGAGTGTTTAGGAAGAACTCAATAGAGTTCTCCGTTAGATTTGACTACCTACTTATACTACTTTTACAAGTGGCTATACACTACTAGTCCACAATCACATGCCCTTCTAGAATGTTCTACAATCACATGATCTTGTCATGTGATATGGTTACTTCAGTTTCCATGCTATTTATATCTTGTCTACATTATATAACTTGATATTTGTGATCAAGTGTTTGAATATGTGGGAAACTTGTTTCTTCTTGGGGATCTCATAACATAGCTCCCTCTTCAAGATTCCTCGTCCCAAGGAATTTTTCCATCAACTCCAGTTCTTGTTCCATCTCTTCTCTTTTTCCCTTTTGTATCTTTTTCTTTCCCAGCCATATAGTAGTTTAGCTGTAAATTCCCTTGGTAATTCCCAGCTAAATTCCTTCTTTTCTTCTTTCAGTTCCTGTTGCCTAAGTTCTTCTATCTCTTCCCCGTACTCCCTCTCAAACTCTTCTACCAACTCTTTTGCATTTTCCAGGTTTTTCCTACTTTCCCATGTGTCTTTCTCTGCTGTGTATCCCTTCTATCGCACTAAGAATTTTTCCTTTCCCCGTACTATTCTCTTGTTCAAGATCCTTTTCACCTCGAATTCTTCCTCCCCCTCTATAACAACCAGTTTCAGTGGTACCTTCTTCTGCCCTTCTACCTGTGGTTTGTAGAGTCGTATTCTACTTATGTTTACTACAGGATATATTTTAACAGTCTTGGGTAATTCTAACTCTATTGCGTTACTAGAGATGATTCCCTTGATTTTATAGGGTCCTACAAAGTGCTCCATCAGCTTTTCTGATCTTCTCCCCTTCATTTGCCATTTCAAGTCCTTTGTACTTGACAGTACTAAGTCCTCTACTTTGTATTCCTTGCCCTTTTCTTGTTTCCTATCTGCAAACTTCTTCATTTCCTCCTGTGCTTTCCTCAGTGCCACTTTTGCCTCCTCCTGGATCTTCCTCATCTTCTTTACAAATTTCCCTGCAGCTTCGTATTTCTCCTTCCTTCTTCCCTCAAATCCCATTCTTGGGTCTTGGCCGTAGTTTACCTTGAATGGTGATATTTTTGTTGCTGTGTGAATCTTGTTGTTGTACGCAAATTCTGCCGTTCCTAGCCAATCCGGCCACTGTTCTTGTCTATGATTGATAAAAACCCTCAAGTACTGTTCTAACTTCTGGTTCACCCTTTCTGTTTGCCCATCTGTTTGCAGGTAGTAGGCCATTGAAAGTTTTGTTTGAATCCCCAGTAAGTTATTCAACTCCTTCATCATTCCTACTGCAAACTGTACTCCTCTATTCGGTATGATGCTTTCCGGGAGGCCATGCAGCCTCCATATCTGGTCTTGAAACAGCTTTACTAGTCCTTTTGCCAACATTTTTTTTGTAGTGGCTATAAAATGTGCCATTTTGCTAAACCTGTCGCATACTACCAAGATGGTGTCGTATCCCTGAGCTAGTGGTAACTTTGTGATGAAGTCTGCTGAGATATGACTCCATGGTTTCTCTGGGATCGCGTTAGGCATCAACTTCCCTGCTGGTACTTCGCTTCAATTCTTGTACCTTTGACAAGCATCACATCCATCCACATATCTCCCTACTTCTTTTGTTACTCCTGGCCACTAGTAGTTTCTGGTAACCAGTTCTGTCGTCTTCCATCTTCCCCTGTGCTCTCCTACTAGGATGTCGTGGTGTAGTTGTATTACTTCCCCCTTGAGTTCCCCTTCTGGCATATATATTCTCCCTTCCTTTAACATTACTCCGTCCTCTATTTCCCATTCTTCATCTCTCAATGTTTTTACCCCTGTCTTCTTTAGCTCTTCCACTGCCTTTACCACCTTTTTGTCTCCGTCCTGTGCCTTCTTTATCCTTTTTCTTAAATCTCCCTCTTCTATCATTGTTTCCACTCCTCTCACCCACTCTGGCTTGATCAGTGTTCGATCTTTGTTATCCTTTTTTACTCCTTCTTGCCAATCCGGCCTTCTACTTAGTCCATTTGCCTTCCCCATACTTTTTTCTAGGATATGTTTTAAGGTGAAGTTGAATCACAATAGATATAGTGCCCATCACGCTTGTCATCAATTTAACTTTTGGCTTGTCATAAAATACTAGAGGTTTTTGTGGTCTGTCCAGATTTCAAATTCCAGTTTCACTCCTTCTAAATAGTGTCTCCATGCCTCGAGATACCTAATGACTGTTAATATCTCTTTGTTATGAATTTCATAGTTATGCTCCATAGCGTTTAACAATTTAGAGATGAAGGCCACTGGCCTCCACTTTCCATTCTCACATTTTGCTGACAGCACTCCCCCTGTTGCATAGTCCGAGGTGTCCGCCTCCACCCTCATTTCCTTATCTATGTCTGGAATTGCTAAAACTGGTTCCATAGTGAACACTGCTTTGAGTTTTCCAAATGCTTTTTCCTGCTCCTTTTCCCACTTCCATTTCTTTTCTGACCAGCACGTGTAGCAGTGCTGCTATCCTAGCAAAGTCTTTTATGAACCTCCTATAATAGTTGGCGAGGCCTAGGAACTTTTGTACTTCCTTGACATTTCTCAGTACTAGCTAATTGAGAACTCCTTCCATCTTTTCCCTCTGCATCTCTATCCCTTTTGGGCCAATCACTACTCCCAAGAATTCTATCTCTCTGACCTTCCACTTGCATTTTTCTGGTTTTACAAACAAATCATTCTCTTTTAGCTTCCTGAGCACTTTGTCTACCAACTCATCGTGCCTCTCCTCTGTATCCATGGCTACTAAAATGTCATCAATGAAGGTCGTGGTATCCCCTTGATTAATGAGATCTCAGAATAGGTCATTTATCATTGTTTAGAAGGTAGCGAGGGAGTTTGTCAGCCCGAAATACATGACTATGGGTTTGTAAGCTCTGATATGCATTGTGAATGCCACCTTCTATTTGTCTCCTTCCTTGATCCGGACATTGTTATAATCCCATCTTAGATCTAACTTTGTAAACATCTTTCTCTTTCCTACTCCATCTAGTATATCTATAATAAGTGGTAGAGAGTATCCATTTTTATCGTCCATTGGTTTACATAACGATAATCTTGTACCATCCTTCTTTTCCTATCCTTTTTTGCCATGAAGTATACTGGTGATGTTTGTGGCGATTTGGAGGGGCGGATGTACCCTTTTCATAGTTGATCTTCCATGAACGCTTGCACTTCCTTCTTTTCCTCTCTTAACAATGAATACACTTTTCCTTTCCTTGGTGTAAACCTCTCTTTCAATTCTATCATGTGATCCCAGGCCTTTTGCACTAGCATTCTTTCTGACTCTCTTTTCCCAAAGACTTTCTTTCACTTCCAAAACCTTTTGGGCACTAATTTCCTTAGTGTTTCTTCATCTTCATTCTTTTCTATCTTCTTTAATTCCTTTTTCCTTTCCTTTTGCTTCCTTTTTCTATATATAGGTGGACACCTCGTCATTTTTACCTCCCCTTTTTCCCAATCTATCTCTAGGTTATGGGCCGCTAGCCACAGCATCCCTAATATAACCTTAGTCTTCCCCAGGTTGCATATGTCCATCCTGACTCTCTCTACATGTCCTTTAAAGAATATGTTGTACTTGACTTGGTACGTTATTGCTCCTCCCATATTTATTGTCCCATCCACGTTTTTAACTATTAGGGGTTTTTTTACTCTTTCCATTTTGAACCCCTTCTCTCTCACAAAGGTCGTATCCATGAATAGACTTGTTACTCTGCTATCTAGCAGGGCTTTTACTGCTATCCCGTTATGACTTTCTAGTTTTTCTAATTTTACTTTCATCTACACTTCTCTTAGCGGCTGTAAGGTGCACCGCACATCTCTTATTCTCTCAGTGTTATTTGCAAAATTTAATTTATTGCCCAGCTTTTCCAGGCACAATACACTGTATAAATTTGAAAAGGCCAGCTGAGAGCTTACTGACCTCCATTCTCTTTTGCCAACTCTTGCAGCGTCTCCACTACCCTTGCTCTATTTCTCTTCCAATAGTTTTGGGCCATATGGCCAAACTTCCCACAGTGATAACACGTTCTGTCCCCCCCTCTTCCTCTATTGACATCCATTGTGTTTAGGTCTCTCCGTGGACCCATTTGATTTCCTCCTCTGCTAAATAAGTTTTCTCCTCCTCCCCTATTTCCTCCTGTATGTGGAACTCTTGCCCACCAGGTTATTTGCCCCTCTCTTCCTCTATATGATCCTCCCCCAAAACTTCCCCTTGGCTACACATTTCCCCCTAGGCACACTGCATTCCTCCCCAATATCCTCTCCTCCACCTTACTCTGTCTCTGGTTCTTATCTAACCTTACTGCTCTTTCTTGCCACTCTCCTATAGTAGACAGCAGTTCTTCTGCCTCTGTTAGTTTTCTTCTGATGGCCCTGTTGAGGCCTCTTTTAAATTCTTCAATGAGGGGTTGACCCTCATAACCGCTCCCTCTGGCGACTTTTTTGAACTCCTGGACATACTCATCGCATGTCCTTCCTCTCTGCTCTATTATCCGCAACTGTTCTATCATTTTCTCCTCTTTTGACGTCTCTCCAAAGTCATTCCTGATTTTTGTGAACAACTGCTCTACTGATTCTACCTCTGACTCTCCTTTTGCTAACTCATTCATCAAATTGTCCTTCCATGCTTCTGCTACTCCCCCTTGCACATAGGACAATACCCAGGCCACCTGGGTCATTGCTGCTTCTTCCGTCATCTTCATTCTGATGTAAATACAGACCGCGTTGATAAACACGCTCATATCCTCTATTCTTCCACTAAATACTTGAGGCCTTGCAACCTCTACTCTGCTCCCCTGCTGTTGGAGGAGCATGGTGTTGACCTGCTGTTGCAGGGTGGCGATCATGGCGAGGAGTTGTTCCTCGCGGGTTGGTGGTAGTGGTTGTGGAACGGATACTTGGGAGGGTTCTCCCCTTGATTGTTGTTGTTGTTGCTGTGACATGTTGTAGGGTGGCAGTGGTGATAGTGATAGTGGTGGTAATGGTGAAGATGATGATTCATATTCAGACTTGGTTTCTTGGTCCGATTCTCGATCCAGGGTGAACTCAAGACTACGTCTAATAGGGAGCACGATCTTCTCTTGTCTAGACTCCTACTACCTTACTGACTACTACCCTAATCAAAGGTATATGTGATTGTTCCTAAGAAGAGAACCTCTAAACTAAGTGGCCTTTTAAGAAGTGACCACTGATCTCCTGCGTGTATCTGTCATAATGGACGACAGCATGGAGCTTATACAGAGAAAAATGTAACTAGCAGGCCCAATTAATAGGTCAGGACTTAAACAGAATACCTGGACTTGGTGTTTAGTCTCCTTCCTTAGTCTCTCCTGACTGAGAAGTCCCCTTTACAGCTAGGGCCCGCTATCCAAGAGGCTTATGAGTGCTGTGCTCACTAGCGAGGGCAATGAGAGAATAAGTGATGGTGAGGGTACTCGCTCGCAGTGCCAGAATTAAGCCAACTGCACGTAGAACGAATATGAGCAGGGATTAAGGTGATCAGTGCTCGGGAGTGGAATCGAGTTCTTTTGTTATCACTAAGTCTTAACGACTCAAGGACCACTCGAGGTGAGTGTTTAGGAAGAACTCGATGGAGTTCTCCATTGGATTTGACTACCTACTTATACTACTTTTACAAGTGGCTGTACACTACTAGTCCACAATCACATGCCCTTCTAGAATGTTTTACAATCACATAATCTTGTCATGTGATATGGTTACTTCAGTTTCCATGCTATTTATATCTTGTCTATATTATATAACTTGATATTTGCAATCAAGTGTTTGAACGTGTGGGAAACTTGTTCCTTCTTGGGGATCTCATAACAATATCCTTCTCCAGCGAGTAATATGCCTGTTTCTGTATCTGCTATAGTATTGTTGATAATATCAGCTATCCTGACTAGTTTTTCTGCTTTTTCTTTAAGTCCTATCATAGCTTCGATAACTTGAATAATGCAATCTATTTTGCTTGCCCAATCTTTGGTTTTGTTGTTATGACATATGATCTTGTTATAGGTTTCTTGGTTCCAAGTGAGGAAGATAGCAGTAGTAGAGGTATTAGTAGCAGTATTAGTAAAGAAGAACATGTTTAGAAGTATTTCTCAAGTGCTAGTATACATTTGAGATGTCAAAAAATAACCTTTAGCCCCCTCTTTTATAGATTTCATCTCGAAAGCTATGTTTAATAGTCTTGAATTACCTCTTTTACATGTTCTAGATTTTCTCCTGTCATCCATTGATCGTGTTCATTTCCATATTCTTTCTAGTGTACTAGGAACTGAGTGCCTCTTCCTTTTTTGCAATGTCCCCTGATTTCTTCTACTTCATATTCTTCTTCTTCATTGATAATGTCAGGTAGTGGTGCTGGATCCTTATGTTGACTTGCAAACTCTGCCTTTTTGCAATGTGTTAACAGATCTTCATTGAAAACATCATATATGGCCTATTCTTCTAGAAGCTCTAGTTTGTATGCTCCCTGTCTGATTTCCTCTTTGATTATAAAGGGTCTGTATCTTTTTTGGTCTAGCTTCTTTAAGGGTTAATTTGTTTGAATGTTTTTTGCCTCTAGCCATACTTGTTCTCCTATTTTGAGACCTTGTGATTGATGTGTTCTCTTGTTATATTGCCTTTTCATTGTTTTCTTTATTCTTTCCATTACTGTCTTTGCTTCTTCCCTTGTTGTTTCCATCTTCTTTAATAGGCCTTCTAAACTTGGTATCTCCATTTCCACTGTTAGGTTTTCTTTCTAGAGGTGTCTTCCATAGTTTACATAGAATGGAGAGTGTCCTGTTGCTACATGTTTCTTGTCATTATACTGGAATTCTGCTGTTGCTAGCCACTTTGTCCAATCATCTTATCTGTAATTGATATAGTATCTTAGAAACACTTTAACTTTTTGATTGATTCTTTCTGTTTGACTATCTGTTTGCAGATGGTAGACTGTTGACATTGCTCTTTTGATTTCTAATGCTTTGCATAGTTCTCCCATGAATGTTGATGCAAATTGGGGTCCTTTGTCACTAATGATTTTCTTTGGTATACCATATATTTTCCATATGTTATCCTGATATATCCTTGCTACTTTACTTGAGGAGATTAAAGTCATTGTGGCTATAAGTCTGATCATTTTTGAGAATCGGTCTACAACTACCAAAATAGCGTCTTTGTCTTTTAATCTTGGCAGGGGTCCTATGATGTCAATACTGATTTCTTCCCATAGTATTTTTGGTATAGGTAAGGGGTGTAAAGGTGTTGCTTTCTTCATGTGTTACACCTTGTTCTGTTGACATTGCTGGTATCCTTGGACATATTTTTGTACATCGTTGTGTATTCCTAGCCACCAATAGTTTTTCTTGATTAATTCCATCATTCTATGTTGTTCTGGGTATCCAACATCTGGTGGGTTGTAATTGTCACTAAGTATTTTGTCTCAAAGTTATCTGTTTCTTAATAGATCTTGCCATCTATGTAAATGATTCCATTTTCTTTCTATGATTGTTTATCTTTTTTCTCCAGTTGTTTTGTTACTTCTTGTTCCCTTGTTGTAATTTTCCTGATTTGTTCTTCTATTCCTTCTTTCCTTATTTATAGATGTTCTTGTCTGAGTAGTACGATAGGTGTTCTATTTTAAATTGTTGTTTATCATATCCATAACTCTTCTTTGAGTATCTGTATGTCTTGATTGTCTTCTTTTGTATCCACTTTCTCCCTTCTGGACAATATGTTTGCTTTCGTATTTGTCTTTCCTAGAATATGTTGTAGGGTAAAGTCATAGTCTTGTAGTTTCAAATACTATCTTGCTTGTTAACCATTGAGTTTGTGTAGTTCTTTGAAGTATTTTAGATTTTCATGGTCTGTCCATACTTTAAATTTCTCAACTATATCTAGTAGGTATTGTCGCCATTTGTCTAGTGCTTCAACTATTGCCAGTAGTTCTTTGTTGTATATCTCATAGTTCTTTTCCATAGGTGACATTGTTCTTAATAAAAAAGCGACTGGTTTCCATTTGCCTTCTTGTTCTTGTGAGAGAACTCCTCCAATTGCATATTCTAATATATCTACTTCTACCCTGAATTTTCCTTTTCTTTTGAGTAGGGCCAGTACTAGTTGTGTCGTTATCTTTTGTTTCAATTCTTTAAATGCATTTTGTTCTTTTTCTTCTCATTTCCATTCTCCTTTGCCTTTTAGTCAATTTAATGGTATTGTAATGTAACTGAAATCTTTGATGAATTGTTGATAGAAGTTTACAAAGCCTAAGAAGCTTTTGATATCCTTTACTTTTGTTGGTGTCTTCTATTCCTTGATTGCTTTGACTTTTTCTTCTTCTATTTGTACTTCTCTATTTCTAACCCATACTCCCAGTATGGGTATTTCTGTGGCATTAAAATCACATTTTGACCATTTGCTGGGATTACTAAGTCATCCATGTAGTTTGTAAAGGTTCCTTCATATAGTAGTTCTCAGAAGATACTTGTCATTATCCATTGAAATGTTCCTGGTGAGTTGCATAGTCTAAAGTACTTTTGGTTTGAATAGTCCTTTATTTGTCAAAAAGGCTACTTTCCATTTATCATCTTTTTTTATCCATATGTTGTTGTATCCCCAAATTAGGTCCAATTTGTTAAAGTATTTTGCATCTTTAAGTTTGTCAATTACTTTGTTGATCAGGGGTAGTAGTATTTTGTCCTTAATTGTGTATTGATTTAGCTATCTGTAGTCTTGTACCAATCGTAGTGTTCCATCTTTCTTTGGAATAAAGAAGCATGGTGCTGTATATCTTGAATTTGACTCTACGATGAGTCTTGCCTTTAGTTGTTTATCTAGCCATTGACTGAGCATTTCTTCTTCTTCGAGTGTTATTGGGTAGACCTTTGCATTGAGTTCCTTTGGTGCTTCTTCCATTAGATTGATTTGTGGTCCCATTCTTATTAATCAGGTAGTTTTTTAAATTTCTTCTTGTTGAATAAGTATATGAATAGTTGAATGTATTTTGGAAGATCTTCAGGATTTGTTAGATCAGATTCCTTGTCTCCTCCCTTTGATTCTCCTTCTTCCTTTAGTAGTATTCTTCTTGATCATAGGATAAATCATATAGATTCATGTTCTGTTTTGCAGTGTTCTGGGCATCTTGTAAACTATATGACTCCTTCTTTCTAGTCTACTTTTGGGTTGTGTTCTACTAGCCAGTTATGTTCTAGAAATAGGTCTGTTTCCTTGATTTCCAATACCACTACATCAATTTGTTCGATATGTCTGTTTGAGTTAATTTCTAAGAGTACAAATTCTTTGATTGTCTTTTCCCCATTTCTTGATCTATCTGAGTTATATATATCAAATGGTTTTGGGAGTGATTTGGTGGGTATCTCTTTTTTTTCAACTGTTTTCCTGGCAATAGTAGTATTTGTACATCCAGAGTTGATTAATGTCTTGACCTTGAGTTTTCTTCCATCTTTTGTTCTGATTATTAGGTGTACTATAAGTTCCCTCAAATGTTCTCTCCATTGTGGAATAACATATCAATTCTTGGTGGAACTATTTACAGTAGTTCGTCATATCATGCCTACTCTGAACCTTCAACAAAACTCTTCTGCTCTTCATTGTCTAAATTTCCTTGTTGTGAACTTCTAGTCTTTATTTATTGAGGTGCTTTGTACCTTATGGCGATATGTCTTTCTTTACCACACTTAAAACATTCTTGTGGTTTCTTTTCTCTCTTTGGCTATCTGCAATCTTTTGCCATGTGTCCAAATCTATTATAGTTGTAACACTTGGGTTTGTGTCCTTGTCTATTATTCTGTTATCGTCCTATTTCTATTGGTTTGCCCATTCCTCTGTAGGTTATTCCTGAACCTGTCCTGTAGTTATAGCAGATATTGGTCCACTCATATCCTTGTCCAACTGCTGTAATTGCCACCTTCCATTGTTCTAGACTCTTTGGGGCTTAAGCTGGTGGATATGCCATTATGGCTCTGATAATTTCCCTGTTTATATTCTTTTTCAGTAAATATATTGCATACTGATTATCTGTTTGTGCTTTGCTTGCTAAAGCTATGAATTTGATAAGAAAGTCTACAATGTGTTTCTTCCCTTGTATGAATGTTTCAATATGCCATTCTGCATCTACTTCTTTTGTCTTGTCACTATAGAGTAGCTGTAATTTTGCCTCAAAGACATCCCAACTTGGAGTGTTGTCTCCTCCATCTATCTTGTCAAGTTTCTGTTGAGCAAATGCTCTTGCAGTTCCTCCTCGGAATCTGCCTAGTACTGCAATGATTTTTTCATTGGTGTCTGTAACTTTGTTTGCTCTGAGATAGAGCTTTATAGCTCTCTATTAGCCTTTGAATGTTTTCTTGTCCCTATTGAACCATCCAGGTTCTAGGACCATTGATTTGTGGTTTACTACCTCTATTGGTACTGGTGCTGGTGCCATTCTAACCATTGGTGCTGGTATACCTACTCATGTTCTGGATATGTTTTGCTTTGGTTATCCTACTGATGGTGCATTGCTTAACTCATCGAGTTCTTCTTTGTTACCTGTTTCATTAGCCTTTGATTCTATCTCTGGTTCATTCTGTTCTTCAGACTTTTCTTGGTACTCTGACCATTTTTTACTAATGTGAACTGAACTGAGTCGTTCTTCGAGGTCTTTTACCTCCTATGCTCTAATTATATGTTTGGTAGCAATTTTTGCAATATACTGATAGCTGGTCTACTAGTTTGCTGTCCTCCTAATTGCAAGATGAGTTGGTAATGCTTTACCAAATGTTACAACCTTAAGAAGTAACTTAGGTTGTAATACTCAAGTAAAGACTCGAGAATGAATTAAGAGTAGAGAAAGGAAGGGAATGATATACTTGGTAAAGTGTAAGGAATACAGAAGAATATCTACTGTATATATACCTATATACCATGAGATGGAAATGAGAAGTATATATGGCAGATATGAGGTCTGCTGAGTAAAGAACATGCTCCACTAGTGAGGTGCTAACTGAGCCATTAGATATATGAAGTGATATAAAACAAAGAAATAGTCCATATGTAGAACACCTAGAGTCAATGAGGTCAATCATTATACTCTATACCCTATAGCAATATATCCTTCTTTACTACATTTGAAACATCCCTGTGGTTTCTTCTTCCTATAAGGCTATTTGCAGTCTTTTGCAATGTATCCAAATTTGTTGCAGTTATAGCACTTGGTTTTGCATCCTTCTATGCTTTTTAATTGTCTTTCTATCTCCATTGGTTTGCTTATTCCTTCATAGGTTATTTTTGATCCTGTTCTGTAATTGTAACAAATATTTGTCCATTTGTATCCTTGTCCTACTGCTGTGATTACCACCTTCTATTGTTCTAGGCTCTTTGGGGCTTGGCTGGGTGAATATACCATTATAGCTTGTACAATTTCTTGGTTTATGTTCTTTTTTAGCAAAAATATTGCATATTGATCATCTGTTTGTACTTTGCTTGCTAAAGTCATAAATTTGATTAGAAAGTCTACAATATATTTTCTTTCTTGTGTAAATATTTCAATGCACTATTTTGCATTGACTTTTTTTGTCTTATTACTGTATACTAGTTATAGTTCTGCTTCGAAAGCATCTCAACTTGGGATGTTGTCTTCTCTATTTATCTTGTTGAGCTTCTGTTGTACAAATGTTCTTGCAGTTCCTTCTTAGAACCTACCTAATACTGTGATGATCTTTTTATTGGTGTCTATTATCTTGTTGGCTCTTAAGTAGAGCTTTTGTTATCACTAAGTCTTGACAACTCAAGGACCACTCAAGATAAGTGTTTAGGAAGAACTCGATGGAGTTTTCCGTTGAATTGGACTACCTACTTATACTACTTTTACAAGTGGCTATACACTACTAGTCCACGATCACATGTCTTTCTAGAATGTTCTACAATTACATGACCTTATCATGTGATATGATTCCTTAAGTTCCCATGCTATCTATATCTTGTCTATATTATATACCTTGATATTTGTGATCAAGTGTTTGAATGCATGGGAAACTTGTTCCTTCTTAGGGGTCTCATAACAGCTTTATTACTCTTTACCAATCTTCAAACATTTTCTTGTTCTTATTAAACCATCTAGGTTCTGGGACTATTGACTTGTGGTTTGCTACTTCTGTTGGTGCTAGTACTAATGTTCTAGCTATTAGTGCTGGCATGCCTGCTCATGTTCTGGACATATTTCTCTTTGGTTGTCCTACTGATAGTATATCACTTAACTCATTGAGTTCTTCTTCTTTGTTACTAGTTTTGTTAGTCTTTGGTTCTATCTCTTGTGCATTCTGTTTTTCAGACTCTTTCTGATACTCTGACCATTCTTCACTAATATGAACTGAATTGAGTTTTTCTTCAAGGTCTTCTATCTCCTGTACTCTGATTATATGTTCAGTAGCAACCTTTGTGATATACTGATGATTGATCTGCTAGTTTGCTATCCTCCCAGTTGCAAGGTGAGTTAGTAATGCTTTACCAAATGTTATGACCTTGAGAAGTAACTCAGGTTGCAACACTCAGGTAAAGACTTGAGGATGAGATGAGAGTAAAGAAAAAAAAGAATGATACAATTGGTAAAGCATAAGGAATATAGAAGAGTATCTACTATATATATACCTATGTACTATGTGTTAAGAGTGAGGAGAGAGCAAGGTAGATATGAGGTCTGCTAAGTAAAGTATATGTCTATCATAACTTGGCAAAATGGCTTAGTCAATATTTATATTTCATTTTATTTATTTTCTATTTCTATTTTTCTTTTACTTTTCTTTTCTTTTCTTTTCTTATTGATAGATGTACAAAAGGAAAGTGCAAGATATTAATTCTAGGTTAGGGTTACTATTTATGTATAAATAGTATACAAAATCTAATAGGAACTCTATCAAGTTCTCCTTGTCAACTTAGATAAAAAGTAAGGTTAAGGTCAACATAACTAAGCCTTACAATGTCCTAATCATGAGGTGCTGACTGAGCTACTATATAACTAAGGAAATATCAATAAAAAGAAGTAGTCCATGTGTTAAATACCTGGAAGCAATAAGGTCAATTGTAATAACATGTATTTCTCTACAAAATCTAAGTATCACCTTTAGAAAGTATATTAGGGCATAGTAAGTACAAAGATAAACTTATTCAAGCTCTTTCTCAGGGTAGGATATCCCTGAGAAAGCCACTAATACCCTTGAAAAGGGGTTTTATTAGAGTACTCATCTTAGTGTTATCATAACTTAGCAAAATGGCTAAGTCATTTTTTATTTTTTCTTTTGTTTTGTTTTGTTTTATTTAGTTAGATCATTACTAAGGTAGAGCATAGGAAAGCATCACATGACAGTCACATAGTCACAAAGTGTGACATAGATCATATTACAATGTCATAGTCATAATATGTAATGAGATAGATATATGATGGGAATAACATAAGAACCATAGGAGGATGTTGCATAGCCACTAGAGTAAAATGTATAAGTAGTATACAAAATAAAATGGGAACTCTATTGAGTTCTCCTTGTCAACTCTGACTTGGAATGGACTGAAGTCATTATGGCTAGAGTCTTACAGGTGTCTGTTACCTAATCCCAATATTCCATGACAATCAAGTTCTATGGCAAGGGCTAAAGGCTAGGGTAGGGCAGTGGATATTGCAAATGGAAAGGGTAGAAAAGTCTTTAGATGAATAAATTTTTTGGAAGATAGATATTTGGTGGTAAAAAGTTTGTTATTTAATGTAGTTTTTTATTTTTTGCTACCTAGGCTACTAACTACATGTTGGTACTTGGGAGGCATGCTTATAACACATGTCATAGGGTCTGCTACTATACTTTCAATTGTCTCCTGCTTATTTGTATATAGAGTAGTTAGCTTTATAATTAATGATTTAAAAAAAATAAGAAGTATAGGAATATATCACAAGTATCACATAGTTGCAGTTACATGAGAGAGAGAAAAAAAAATAGGATATCATAGTATCACATTACATAAAAAGTCACATGGGAAAATAGTGCATAGACTATGTAGTAGTTGTATAAGTAGTGTACAAGTAATAAATAAGGACTTGATTGAGTTCTCCTTGTCAACTTGGACTTGGAGAGTGATTAAGTTATCTAGGCTAAGTTGCTACACAACTATTATATACCTAGTTAGTATTTTTATAATGAGTAATGAGGATCTAAAATAATAATAAATACTCAGAGTTGCAAAACAAAACTAAGGTATACAAAGACCAACCCAATAATAATGTCTATATTATGTAATATGTGAGCTGGAAATAATCACAACAAGTATAAATACAGGTCAGAAAGAGAAGGAAATAATAAGTTCTCTCTTTCTGTATTCTTCCCTGTAAATCTCTACATCGAGGAACCAGTACTCTTACTATCTTAGAACAACCTCAAGAGTAGTACCCAAAGTCTTGTTGTGTAGCAACTTAGCCTAGACAACTTAATCACCCTCCAAGTCTGAGTTGACAAGGAGAACTCAATAGAGTTCCTATTAGATTTTCTATACTACTTATACAACTACTATATGATCTGTGCACTGTTTTCCCACACCTATCATGTGACTTATCATGTGACATTGCCCTGTGACTTCCTATTCATGTGGCTGTGACACATGTGACATGACACTTTCCTACACTCCTTCCTGTGTAGTAAGTCCAAAAGAAAAAGAAAAAGAAAAGAAATATAAATAATAACTTAGCTGTTTTTGCCAAGTCATGACATGTTGACATCTCTCCTCTGATATAACTTCACTGAAAACCTTAACCAGATCCTCTAATGTGGAGCATGAAGATATCAAGTGTTAGATATAGGCTTCAAGTTGAACATATTCAACTGTGAGGTCTAGAGTCTTAACACCCACACTTGGTGACATGGAGAGAGAGGCCTCAACCTAGGAACTGATATTTCTGTTGATATACAGGCTCCCAATCCATCCAGACAAAGGAACAAAGATCAACAAGTCAATGCATTGGGGCTTCACATTGAGGTAGAAAACCAATCTCAAGAATGCTCATACATGGACAACTGGATCAATTGCATGTGAAGGTAGAAGAGAATAACCCAAGCACCCTGGTCAAATTAGGAATAGTGTAGGTATCCATATGAGAGAGGAGGATGTTATGAGGACCATGGGAAGTTGGGCAGAGGACCATGTTTCAAAATCAGTGAAAGAGGATCCTGAAATCAGCTTCAAATGCAATTTGGATATGCAAGGAAAAGCCGCTACACAGTGCGCCTCTCACAGCGTGTTTCTAGGTGGATCTTTTCACAATTCAGGTCACAATAAAGCATGGCGCACCGCTTGCACCTGTAGCTGCCCCAATAACTACAGACGGAGCAAAATTTACGCGGTGGATAGAGTGGCGGAGGAGCTACTGCGGTCAAGTAACTCGGAGTTTTGGCGGGAAGAGAAGCAATACTCTGGAGTGGTAAGGTTCAGTCATTGGAACTCCATGCAACTGACCTACGGATTCATTCATGAGAGTGCTGAAATTTTTTTTGTACAGGAGAGCAGTGCGAACGTTCATTGTCGATTTTTTTCTGCATGCAGCGGGTGAATTACCAGGCATTTTGAGGTTTGTCCGTTTGTCAGAAATGGTCTGCCTGGCCCGTCCGTGT
>Ga0157360_1000279_pt1 | contig 20743 bp, 15 predicted proteins | sample AttlaeALBM1_FD_111483 | JGI IMG/M metagenome (GOLD analysis project Ga0157360, IMG submission 111483) | Fungus gardens microbial communities from leaf cutter ant in Ribeirão Preto, State of São Paulo, Brazil - Atta laevigata ALBM1 | ecosystem: Host-associated > Fungi > Mycelium > Unclassified ... | reverse complement strand
CTTTCTCTTTTCCGGGCATCGGCGATATTTCTCACCGCTCTATCGGCCGCCGGTTTGGCGATAATTTTATCAATAATAGAAAGCCATTGCCGCAGCATCGGCTCGCCTTCGGCCAGCAAAGCAACAATGCTTTGCACATAGGCTTTATCCGCGGTTTTTTCATGAGCAATAATATCCGATTTATGTATTGCTATTTTGCGTTGACGCGCTTCCCCTTCGCTGTTTTTTATTGTGCCGACTAAGGATCTGCCATAAGGCCTGATAATTTTCATGTTTCACCTGTATTTGCGCGAGGTAGAGGCACGTGCCAAACGATAAGCTGGCCGATACTGGCGCAGAATGATACATTATTTCTGTAAAATCAATAAATATTTATATTTTAGATTATGTTTTATGAAAAAAGGGAGGGGGTATCAGGCAACAAAAAACCGCGCTGACGGCGGCTTTGGCTCTCTATTATAGAGGGAAATTAGCTGTGCAGGCCACACAATAACTAAAATCAGATCCTTCAGGCGCGTTCCCGGTGTGTTTCAGGGGCAATTATGACCAGCGCCACCCAGGCTGAAAGCCGGCAGGTTTGTTGACAAACGTGAGGGTATTAAATCCGCGCCAGCATCTCTTTGACGGCTTGAGGTCTATGAATGATATCACGCGCTGTCAATCGTAAGACTTTAAGCCCCTGATTCTTCACATATGCATCACGCCGTGCATCATGCTCAACGGCTTCTGCAGTCAAATGTATGTTGCCGTCAACCTCCACATCATAGGGCTGGCCAGACGCAGCATTGACAAGAAAGTCCAGACGATATGGACCAATTTCGTATTGAGGCATGTAGCTGAGTTTTAAATCATACAAAATTTCTGCCAGTGCATTCTCGGCATGGTTTAACGGGTGTTTTTTGCGTTTCTGTAGTTTCTCTGCATAATTTGCCAACGCATATAGCGGCGCATATGGCGATATTTTTTGACAAGCAAAAATATCGCCGATGATATAAAGCAAGTTCTTTGCCCGCGTGACCGTGACATTTACCAGATCGCTTTGGGCTGATGCAAATTTAACGAGATGTCTCTCCATATTGTCAGCGAAAACTGGAGAATAAATCAAAATATCGCATTCGCTGCCCTGGAAGCTATGAGCTGTCCCAATCGTGAAGCGGTATTCAACGGCTTGAAACCAGGGCAATTTGGCAAAAGCTTTCTTGAGCTCTGCAACCTGCCTCCGGAACGGTGTGATGATGCCATAGGTTAAATGAGGCGCTGTAAACAATCCCTGTTGCGCCCATGTGTCACATATCTCGATAGCTTTATTGACTTCTGCCGGGTTCCAGCTGCCTGTTTGCTCTTTTACAATGCGGCCGGGGGTGTGATGCCAAATAAGGCCGCTTTCCTGTATCGGCAAAATATTGTCTTCTTTATTGAGAGACGTCTGGGTGACCAGCTTTCCACCATAAAAGCTCTGGTTCGAGAAATCGATAATGTCGGGGTGGCAACGGTAATGCTGCTTTAGAAATGATACACACTTCGTTGCAGAAAGCGCCCGGTCAAAAGCGGATCGTTTGGTAAAAGACCAGTCATCAACGATATCTTCTATGTCTGCAGCTTTGGCTATCGCATATTCGGCGGCGTCTTTTATGGAAGTGATATGCCTGAATTGTTCCGGATCGCCGATAAAGACAGCGCGTTTGGCACGATATAACAGGGGCAGAACAGACGGAATGTCACACTGTCCAGCTTCGTCAATCACCACAAGATCAAAAAGCGCTTCCTGCAAGGGTAAAGAATTATTGATGGATTGATTAGTGGTAATCCAAACAGGGAAGAAACGTTCTAATGCATCAAATGATTTTCTCATTCTTCTGAACCGGCCCGGGCTAAGGTCGCCAATGTCCTTGAAATAGTTATTGGTTGCTTCAATGGCGTCTTTTTGATGCCTGGAAACCGCACCAAGCCATCTGTTATCGAATAAATTTTGAGAAATTACGGCCTTGCTTTCCTTCAGTTTTTTAAGATCGATAACGGAAGGCAACTGGGCTATCCTGGTTTCCAGCTGCCTGCGTTGCGAAATGCACATGGCCCAGTGCTGATGGAGCATTAACCATTCTGCTGTTAACCGCGCTTTTATCAAAGCTTCATTCCAGCTTTCATCAATCAGGGACAAACTTAAAAGGTCGGCATATCCGGTGTCTTTAGAAAAGACATAATGTAATACGTCATTATGCTTTTTCTTAAAACGATCCAGGCCAAATAGCCTGCGCCGCAACCAAAGGCCAATCCCTGCCGCGCTGTGTTTTCTATATTTTTTAATAGACGCAGCATTGTCGGCAACGGGGTCTTGATTGTCACATTGCTGTTCCCAATTTTCCGGCAGTTTTTGAAGCAATGAAGCTTCTTTAGAATGAAATTCACCAATTTTTTCCTGAATAAGCCTGGCTTTTTTCAACCCGGCACGTGTAGCCTCTATTTTCTGTTCTATCTCAAAAAATTTTGCCGTTTCCTGATCGGAATCCCGGTGATTAAATCCCGCACCGCTTACACGTTCAAGCAAAGAAGAAATGTGTTTCTGGCATTCCTCGGTCCTGGCCCGGTTGCCCAAACGCATCGTCCAGTTGCCAAGGCTTTTCATGCTGTGGCCAAGGCGTTGATACACGCCGTCAACAGGCATATTATTGTTGCTGGAGAATAAAACTGTCTGATTGTCGAAAACGGCACTGGCAATCAGCGTTGTTACAACCTGCGTCTTTCCTGTTCCCGGAGGGCCTGTGACAACCGTGATCGGTGCTTGCAGCCCCTTTTTGACAGCATCTTCCTGTTGCTCATTGAGTGTACTTATCTCGAGGACAGGTGATTTTCTCTGACCATTGAATTCTTGAGCCCCCTGAACATAGGAGCAAAGAGCAGATTGCTTGCTCAGCGCATCTCTATTCTTGAAGATTTGCATCAGCTCATAGCGCAGCTTGTCTTTTGCACCGCCCTTATTGCTGCGAAACAAAATAGCCTGATCAATCAGCGCCTCGGAAGGAGTATATTTCTTTACGGCCTTCATGCGCGCATCGAAGCTGCCGAATTCGCCTTCAAGCGCATCGCAAATTTCCTGTATCTCTTCCGCATTGTAATGATTAAGAAAGTAAGCTCGATTTACTGAAAGATTTTTTCTCCTCGGAATAAGACTAAGAATAGCATTGTTGGTAAAATTGGCCGACACATCGACAAAGAAGAGAGGCGATATCCTGTCTCTTTCATCTTTGAAGATCGGAAAGCCATAATGAAGATCAACCAGCGTTTCTTGATCGGCTGATCTTTGCAGGATGAAATTTCTCTCTTTGACATTAGATAACCGTACTTTTAATTCAGGCGATGCTTGCGTAAAAAGCTTCCCCTGCATATCTTCGGCGGGGAACATATATGTTTGATACTCCTGGTTTTTGCGGAGGCTTAATTGCATGGCTTGCTCAGTATCCATGCAGCTCAGGTAATATTTCAAGAGTGATTGGAATTTTGACGGATTCATTTTGCACGCACCCTACATATTGCCAGCAGCTTGCGCATCAGCATGTTCAAAAGCCGAAGCCATACGGTCGATTTCTCGCCCGTCCAGCTCACGGCTTTTCGCCACATAGCGCCATTGCACCACCCCAGCGCTGACTTCCCTGATGATCGCTTTGGCCTTATCCGGCGACAGCCTGAAATCTTTCGCCACTGACAGAGCAAGGTCAAGCGATGCCGTGCCATCGTCCAGATCGATGGTGGTGGTCAAAATGCGCGGCTTCACCTCCACCGGCATCGGGTTCACATCGTAAGCGGGTGACAGCCGCCAGCCTTTATGGCGCTCATAAATAAAGCCGTGATTGCGCAAATGGTCGTCCGTGTTGGAAATCAGGATACTGAAAATGATCCTGCGCCATAGCTCGGCCAGATCTGCCACAGTCTCCGCGCCGTATTGGCGCAGCGCGTCTGCGATCTCCAGATAGCTGTGCGGTTCATTGTCCTTGGCTTGCAGCATGCTCATGGCCGACAGGAACGGAATGCGTGTGTCACCCATGCGGTCAAAACGGCGAATGATAAGGACAGGCTTGCCGATGATCGTTTCCAGCCGCCATTCCGGCACAGTCAGCCCCGCCTTTTCTGCCAGCTCCAGCGCAACTGCTTCCCAGACCACGACACTGTAATCGTCATCTTCGCGCGGGAATTTGGCGATAGCCAGTTGGCCGTCCGTGTCGCGCACCGAGGCTTTTGGCCGCGCCCCGCCCAGCGATGAGCCAGGCGCCAGCAGAATACGCAAATCCTCGGCATTTTCCTCATCGGCCAAAAAGCGTTCCGTGGCTGACAGCAATCGCGGCAAATCCACCAGCGGCGGGATAGTTCTTGGCCCCTTGAGAGCGAGAAACGGGCCGCCCGGCGTGTCTGAAAAGCGCAAGGCCCCCTGCCGTGCCTCGTCATTGACCCCCAGCAGGAAATCCGCTTCGCCCAGCGTCCGCGCCGTTTCTCCCGCCGCGCGGGCGCGCTGTGCCTCTGCACGGCGCATCAGGATGCGCCCCCAGCGATCCGGCGCAGAATCACCGATAGAGCCGAACCGGCTCTGATCGGCCAGCGTGTGAAAAGAACCCGCCGTCAAAGCCAATGCTGGCTCCAGCGCGAAATGCTCAGAGTGTTTCAGCCAGCTCTCATGGTATTCGAATGATGCGCTTTCACGGCCTTTGCGGTTGTGACACCACAGCCGACCGACAGGATGGTTTTTATCGCCTAGCGCGATATATACATGGATTTCGCGGCTGCTCATGACTGTTACCCCTTGGACGGCAGACGGATGCGCTTGGGCAGATTTTCTTCTTCCAATCTCTGCCCCACCACATCGCAGTTGGCATCTACCAAATCCGCCAGGCGCTCAGTCAGCCCTAACACGAACAGCACCGAGGCGTATCCCCCCAGCGAAACCGAAAGGTCGCCTTTCTCAATTTTGCTCAGCGTCGCCTTGGACAGCCCGGCGCGTTCCGTCATCAACGCCACAGGAATGCGGCGGCGGCGGCGGCTGCTGTTAATGTCCTGCCCCAGCTTGCGCAAAGCTCTCTGGACGGGAATGGGTAAAGTCACCTTAGCCATTTAATGCCTATTATAGTAGCCATTAACTCTTATAATGCCTACTATAATATACCTTAAAGAAAAAATCAAGCCTAATAGCCGTAATGGCTATTATAATATGCGTTATCATATATAAGGATCATTATAATAGGATTAAGCCAATCATAAAGAAGCAGAAAGATAGTAAGCTGCGTAATTCAAAGAACTTATGCCTGACTCGTATGTTGTCACCACGCACCATATACCCCGTCATCACCCCTCATACAAAATATCATTGAGACGAGCCATATCCGACCAGCGCGGCTATTTCCCAGAGCCATATGAGGGCGTTTAAATACCCTGATTGTGATAAATATGGTGCGCCTGTGACAGATTTAGGCTCTTTCTTGACCCCAGCGCGCTTCTGACCTATTCTCGGGTCAGGCATTGTTTGCCTCAGGTGTAAGCGCCCGAAAAGACGAAACGACTCAGTATCCCTACCTCAACAGCACTACTTGAAAAGCCGTTGGTTTGGTTGTGATGAACGCTTACGACGACTGACTTCTTCCTGGCGTATTTAAGGAGCTTGCTATGCAACAATCAGATATCGTGAAGCTGTGCGCAGGGTCTTTGCGTGATTAGCTCAACCGCGAGCACGCGATTGAGGAACTTAAATCGTCCCATGCCCACGAACTTGCGGCAGCATTCTGGGGCTATAAATCCAAAAACGCCTTGTTAGCGGATACAAAATACCCGCTTGAAAACTCGCCTCAAGCCAAGATCATTGTTCTGGCCCCGGCAGCGCCTATTGATGAACAGCGAGCGCAGCTGGAAGGTTTACCACTGTTTCTCCCGAACAATTATATCTTGGGCACTGAAATGTGGACTGGTCTCATTGCCAAAAAACGATGGGCGTTGAGTAAGCCTTGGCCGGCCTTTGCATCCTTGGCATCGTCCTTGGCGGACGAAATACTCCGCCAGAATCTGCGTGAAGAGATGCATTACAGACCGACGGGCGAAGGGGCCAAGGTAGAGCGCCAGGGCGGTTCTGTTTTGATGACAACACGTTTCTATCAAATCCCCAAAGGTGGTGGTGTGACCGTAGATAATCGCCATATGACGGTCACCATTACCTTGCCTCGTGTTGCGGGGCATATCGGATATGGACAGCCTGAAATATCCATTAGGATCACGCCGCCCCCTTGAACGAACCCGCCAACTTTCAGGCGACTTATGCGAAGAAAGCTCTCGAATTCCGGACGACACGCCCTTATGCGCGGCGCACCGGCGAAATTCTGTCAAAAAAGCCCATGGCATTGAGGCACAGTTTATTTACGAGACAGATGAAATCCTAAAGGATTTTTGTTTTGACCTGACGAACAGGCTCCACGACTACGATATGGAAGTCCGTATGGGGCAAGATTTAACGCATCGGGTTCTTTATCTCTGCACCACGCCTGAAGAAGCTAAAGAGATTGCTCGTCTGTTGGGCGAGAGCGTAGAAATCAGGGGGCACAAGCTGCATTGATGGCAAAAACTCATCATGGAATCTCTTGAAATTTCTGCCTTTTTCTGCTATTTTCTCATAATTAATGAAATCATACGAAATACAGCGGGATAGCCATGGCCGATATTCTGACCATCAGAGAGGTTGCTGAATACCTCAAACTGAATGAGAAGACGACCTACCGCCTTGTCGCCAAAGGCAAAATCCCTGGCTTCAAGGTCGGTGGGGCGTGGCGGTTTCGATTATCGGAAATCGAACGCTGGATCAAAGAACAAGAGCAGAATGCTCTAAAAAGGCAGAATGAAGAATAAGCATGCTGTTAGATAATAAAAACCATGGAAAAGTTATTTCGGAACTGCGGGCAAATGCCAAAGCAGATGCAAAGCTTTCTGTGCTTTGCGGTTTATTTTCTATCTACGGCTACGCATCTTTAAAAAAAGAGCTAACTGCTCTATCTGAGACCCGTTTAATTCTTTCCAAATGGGACGACACCTATTTGCAAGTTTTATCCGGACAACTGAATGAAATTCGGCTTAAAAATCATCTTGATCAACCATGCGTGGCCAGAGAATGTGCTGCTTGGGTGCAAAAGCAGGCTCAAGTACGAGCATTGATAGGCATTAGCGCGGGGCAAAATCTCTTCCATATTGCCAACCGAAATGATGAGCCTTTCGGCGTGCAAGGCAGTTCTAATTTTACAGCATCTGGTCTTGGTGAAACTAAATCCGATGTACTGGAAATGAATGTCAGTGTCACGGACGCTGATGGCACAAAACAAATGCTTCAGTGGTTTGATAGCATTTGGAATGATCCACATGCAGCGAAAGATATAAAACAAAAACTGTTGCGCCATCTTGATGCTATTGCCGCAGATAAGCCTGCAAATCTTGTGTATTTCATCACCCTCTACAACATCTTCCGTGATTTCTTGGAGGAGATTGACGAAGACAGCATTATTCGCTCAAAGACAGGCTTCAAGGATAAGTTGGTTTGGAACAAGCTCTATAAATTCCAGCGCGATGGGGTGTTAGGGGCTATTGATAAGCTGGAGAAATATAACGGATGCATCATCGCTGATAGCGTTGGCCTTGGAAAAACTTTTGAGGCATTGGCAATTATAAAATACTATGAACTGCGTAATGACCGTATCCTTGTATTGTGTCCGAAAAAACTTCGTGAAAACTGGACCGTCTTTACTATTAACGATAAGCGTAATTTATTAGCCGTAGATCGCTTCAATTACGATGTCCTCAATCACACTGATTTGAGCCGTTCCTCAGGAAAGTCTGGAGAGATTAATTTAGAAACCCTAAATTGGGGTAATTACGATCTCGTTGTTATCGATGAATCTCATAACTTCCGTAACAGCGCAACTAAAACGGGTGGCACAAGCCGATACCAAAAACTGATGGATCAAGTCATTTGTTCTGGTGTGAAAACCAAGGTATTAATGCTCTCCGCCACGCCTGTTAACAGCCGAATGAACGATCTAAAAAATCAAGTTGCTTTTATTACGGAAGGGCGTGATGCAGCTCTGATTGACCATGGGATTACCAGCATTGAAAATACTTTGCGGAAAGCGCAAGCAAAATTTAATGAGTGGCTTAAACTTCCCGAAGAGCAGCGAAAAACAGCAGTTTTGCTAGAAAGCATGAACTTTGATTATTTCAAGTTGCTGGATTTAATGACAATAGCAAGATCCCGTAAGCACATCGAAAAATATTATGATATCCGCGAAATAGGAAGATTTCCTGAGCGATTGAAGCCCAAAAATATCAAAGCCGATATTGACATTGCCGGTCAATTCCCGCCGCTCAAGGCTGTCAATATAACGATTAAGAAACTCAACCTGGCGGCTTATGCGCCGCTGGAGTATGTCCGCATGGAAAAACGGGAAGAGTATAATCGTAAATACGACCAGGCCGTTCAAGGCGGCAAGTCTGTATTTCGTCAGATCGACCGTGAGAAGAGCATGATCCACTTGATGCGCGTGAATATGCTCAAGCGCATGGAAAGTTCCATTAATTCCTTTTCACTTACCGTAGAGAAAATTCACCACAAGATTATCAAGCTCTTGGATCAAATCCAAAAGCAATCCATGAAACAGTTTGAAGAACTTAGCATCGAAGAAATCGAGATTGATGCGCCGGATTTTGAAGACCTCTTGATCGGGAATAAAGTTAAAGTCCGGCTTCAGGACATCGACATTGTTCGTTGGCAGCAAGACTTGGAAGAAGACCGCGACCTTTTGGGGCGGCTTTTGAGCGCGGCTAAAATTATTGATGCTCAGCGTGATGCAAAGCTACAAAAACTTAAAGAAGTCATTTCAGAGAAAATACAGCACCCCATAAACCAAGAAAACAAGAAGACTATTATCTTCACTGCTTTTGCCGATACAGCAGAATATCTTTATAAGCATATTGCTGTTTGGGCCAGGCGCGAACATGACATCCATACCGCTCTTGTTACAGGCGGCGGGACAAATCGATGCACGATCAAAGGCATCAATAAAGACTTAAACAATATCCTGACTAATTTCTCCCCTGTCTCGAAAGAGCGGATCAAGGTTGATCCTGAGGCTGAAGAAGATATCGACATTTTGATCGCTACGGATTGTATCTCTGAAGGTCAAAACCTTCAGGATTGCGATATGCTGATCAATTACGATATTCACTGGAATCCCGTGCGGATCATCCAGCGTTTCGGGCGTGTTGACCGCCTCGGCTCTCGCAATACGGCGATCCAGCTTGCCAATTTCTGGCCAAACATGGAGCTGGACGAATACATCAACCTTGAAGCCCGCGTCAGTGGGCGCATGGTCTTGCTTGATATTTCTGCGACTGGCGAAGAGAACGTCATTGAATATGATGAAAATCGACAGATGAATGATCTGGAGTACCGTCGTAAGCAAATGAAGCAACTGCAAGAGGCGGTTGTGGACTTGGAAGATATGGACGGTAGCGTCTCTATCACCGACATGACGCTGAATGACTTCCGCATGGATTTGTCGACCTTTATGAAGGACAACCTCTCGGTACTGGAAAAAGCCCCGACGGGATATTTCTCTACAGTAACACCCGCCGATAACGAAACGCCAGCAGGCGCAATCTTCTGCCTCCGCGATATTTATGGTAAAGTCCAAAAGGACTCCAGCTATGCGCTTGCGCCCTATTACATTGTCTATGTGGCAGAAGATGGTTTAGTCGTCTTTAATCACTTGCAAGGCAAGAAGAGCCTAGACATATTCAAGAAACTCTCCACCACCCGCGACACACTGGATGTCACCGCCATTACCGCCCTCAATGCCGCCACCAAGGACGGCAAAGACATGGGCGCATATCAATTTATGCTGGAGGCAGCGATCACCAGCATTGTCGGCAAAACCGAAGAAAAAGGCATTGAGAGCCTCTTCAGTCGTGGTGGAACGGTTTTAACGCAAGACCATTTCAAGGGCATTGAAGATTTTGAGGTCGTGAGTTTCCTGATTATTAAGGAGGCCAGCGCATGACACAGATTCTGCTCGACGCCATGTCCATCCCCGCCGCTTGTGAGCTGAACAAGACGGTCTTCAAAAAGATGTTTCAAGAAAACACCGAGCTGGATGCAACCGATAAAAAAGCGCTGAAGGATGATGTAGAACGCATCCGCTGGCTCTATACCCTCAAGCCCAGCACGATCAATATCCCCAAGTTTGAAGAAGGGAACATAGAATATCAAGAAGTGGCGATCATGCAGGCAGATTTGACCAGCCCCACCCGTGCCAAGCGCATCGCAGCCTTTATGAATAAGGCGATTCCTTACCCTATCATCCTGCTTCTTGCGCACAACGGGACATTCTCCGTGTCGGTCGCCAATAAGCGTATCAGCCAGGCCGATAAGGCTAAATGGGTGGTCGAAGAGGAATGGATGACGGACTGGATTAACGAAACCGCACCCAGCGCCATTCAAGTCAAATTCATCGCGGACTGCGCTCTTAAGAATTTGTCTTCGCTCAATTTCTACGCATTTTATCAAGATGTGGTTGCCCGCGTTATTGCCCTTAATGCCGCCACCCGTAGCGGAACATACAAACAGGCCACATGGGAAAAGACAGCGGATCGCCGAACAACCCTGCGCGAGATCGCCGAGCTGGAGCGTCAAGCTGCGGAGCTGCGCACCGCATTAAAGCAGGAGAGCCAATTTAATCGGAAACTGGAACTTAACATAGCGATTAAAGGGCTCACTGACGCGATTAAGCGTCTGGAACAGGTGTTATAGGAGAAACACATGAAATTCGAATATTTTAGATTTCTTATAACGCCGGTCAAAGACCCTCAGCTGCCCCTTCATGGCGTTGTTACAAGGGAAGGCATCATCAACGAAGTCTTTGCCCAAGCTGCTACATACAAATTTAAGAGTGGTCGTGCTAATTTTGGTCTCCGAATTGAATATTCCTATGAGGGACTGGTTAGCGCATATGTTGGGAAGCTAACGTCCCGTACCATGCGTAAAGCACCAGAAGATGGCTTTGCAGTTAGAAAAGTCGAGGACTGGCCAGGAAGTCGCATATTTATCAACCTGAAGGATGAGAAAGACACGGGACGAACCCTCGCGGCTGGTCAGATGATAGGGTTTCAGGTTAATAAAAAAGACATACCAAACCCCAAAAATTGCCTAAGAGCTTTTGCTGATAAAATAAATGAGACCATCGTGCATAAAGGATTTTATCTGACCATCAACCCCATGCCTACGGAGCGAAAGAAATTCTGGGCCGTAGCAAAAGAACATGAGGGAAATATCCGTAAGGTTGTTCTCACCTATACGCCGCCAAATCTTTTTGAAATTGGCAGTTCTCTGGAGGACGATCTTAGAAAAGCAAATAGTGACTTTAATACGACCAGCACACAGATAATGTTTGAGAATGAAGCTGGGAGCGTCACACTTCCTGAAAATAACAAACTTTTGCAAGAAACCGCTGAATATATTGACCAAGGTGGCGGCAATTTCAAATTCACTCTCAGCAAAGGCAAGAAAACCGTTACCAGTACGGAAGGCATAAAAACCGAAACATTTGAAGGATTAGAGCTGACGCTGGAAAATGCAACGCCAAATAATATTGAAGGTGCAATGCGCATGGTTCTGGGGGTGCAAAATGATTAAAAAAGTAAAAAAAACCCTTCCGATCTTCGCCAGCATACTCGTGTTCGGCGTAGCCCCTACAGTCGCCCTTGATTATTTTGCTAACGCACAATTCCTTGAAAAATTCATGGTGGATCAATCTTTATCTTTGCTGGGAACAATCCTGGCGATCTATATCGGCGTTGCCTCATCATTTATTGCTATTTTGAACGGTTACGAAGATGAGCATGGCAAGAATATCTTTGCAGGCGTCAGCAATGAATTGAAACAAACCGTTATCTGGTTATTCGGTGTGTTCTTCCTGCACTTCCTGCTTTTGGTAGGAACACCCCAAGAGCCAAGTCTCGCCTGCGAATTAACCCTAAAAGCACTTAAGACCTTCACTTTCTTGCTCTTTTTGTGCATTTTGTACGAGTTGAGTGTCGATCTATTTATGCTCAGAAATAAACTGCCCAGAAAGGATAAAAAACAATGATAAAAAAGCTGGAGAAAGCCGATGGGCAAAGCATGGATATTGTTGAGAGCAACATCGAGCAGCTGAAAGAGCTGTTCCCTGAGGTATTCGCAGAAGGCAAGATCAACTTTGATCGCCTGCAGGAAGTGCTGGGCAATTATGTGGTTACGGACGAAGATCACTATAACTTCACCTGGCACGGCAAGCGCGCGGCAGGACGTCTGGCGCAGACACCCAGCACAGGGACGCTCCGCCCCTGCCCAGAAGAAAGTGTGGATTGGGACAAGACGCAAAACCTGTTTATCGAGGGTGATAATCTTGAAGTTTTGAAGCTTCTGCAAAAATCCTACCATCAAAAAATCAAGATGATCTATATCGACCCGCCTTACAACACAGGCAATGATTTTGTCTATGAGGACGATTTCAAAGACGGGGTAAAAAACTATCTGGCCATTACCGGGCAATTAGATGGTGAGGGTAAGAAGACAGGCACAAATTCCAGCGCCGCAGGCCGGTATCACACCAACTGGCTGAATATGATGTATCCACGCTTGAAACTCGCTCGCAATCTGTTGCGTGACGATGGGGTTATCTTTATTTCAATTGATGACGAAGAACAGACTAACTTAAAGAAGCTTTGTGATGAGGTTTTTGGAGAGGAAAATTATATCAACACGGTTTCAGTAAACATGAAAAATATCGCTGGAGCTTCTGGTGGCGGCGAGGACAAGCGGCTCAAGAAAAATATTGAGTATCTGCATATTTACGCTAAAAATTATTATGATTTTCCCTCATTTGAAAACGTCTACGATAAAATCAAGATTTCAGATTTAGTTGAGAAATATAAAGAAGAAGGGAAAAGCTGGAAATACACCACAGCTCTCGTTTACGATGGAGATAAAGAATATCTTGCATCCACAGTTGATGGCGATGGAAATGAGATAAAAATATACGCCCGCAGAAATGCAATTATAAAATCTATCAATCAAATCATTAAAGATGAAAGTATTTCTGAGGGTGAGGCATACAAAAAGTATGCAAAACGGATTTTTCAGACCGCCATGCCTCAAAGCTCCATCAGGCCTCGCATTATGAAGAAGCTCTTAGAGTTAAAAATAAGTGAGGACTTTATATCAATCGAATACACTCCTAAAAGTGGAAAAAATAAAGGCAACCTTTATGAGCAGTTTTACAAAGGTGATAGCTGTAGACTTTTAGCTTGGTTAGGTGATGTTTCAGAAGAAATTGATGGTGAACTTTATAAAAAAGAGATGCAAGGCACCTACTGGGATTTTGCAAATGAAACAAAGAATCTTACTAAAGAAGGAAACGTTTCATTCCCTAATGGGAAGAAGCCACTCGCTTTACTGAAAAGACTTCTCAATATGCAGAGTGAGAAAGACTATATAGTTCTCGACTTTTTTGCTGGATCAGGCTCAACAGCACATGCAGTAATTCAGCAAAATATTGAGGACAATGGAAATAGAAGATTTATCATGGTGCAACTTCCAGAAAAGGCAGAATTAGACCCTGAAAGTGATGATAGCTTCAAAAATATTGCTGAATTAAGTAAGGAAAGAATTAGACGATCAGCTAAGAAAATTAAAGAAGAAAACCCGCTATTCAGCGGTGATCTTGGCTTCAAGGTCTTCAAACTCGACACGGCCAATATCAAAACCTGGGAAGCTGGATTTGATACATTGAAGGATGATTTAATTGCGGCGGCGGATTACATTAAGCAGAATCGCTCCTCAGACGATATTGTCTATGAATTGCTGCTCAAATACGGTCTTGATCTGACCGTGCCGATTGAAACCCGCACGATTGCCGGTAAAAAAGTCTATTCCATCGGCCTGGGTGCATTGGTAGTTTGCCTGGACAATGATGTCCCGATGGAAACTGTCAATGGTATTGGCGCACTAAAAGAAGAGCTTCAGCCGGAAATCATGCGCGTGGTCTTCAAGGATAGCGGCTTTAAGGATGACATTGTTAAAACCAACGCCCTTCAAATCCTTAAACGCTTCGGTATCGAAGATATTAAAAGCTTGTGAGGTAAATGCTATGAAGCTGGATTACCAACTTTTAAAAGACATTCTTACTTTTATTGAAAGCGATGAAAATGCACATGCACAAAGTCACTTTATTTTAGATAACGGAGATTTAGAGAAGCATTTTTCTGGTCATTCCATGACGACGGCTACCTATCACTTTCAAATTCTTAATGATGATGGCTTGATTCACGGATTTAGAAAATTCAGTAGCGGCCCTGGTTATAGCTGCCTTACAGCACAGGGGCATCGAGTTCTGGAAAGCATGAAGAATGATACACTATGGAATAAGATCAAAGATGGTGCATTGTCATCAGGTATTGATAGTTTGAAGCAAATTCCTGCGTTAGCGGTTCAAATGTTGCTTGCGGGGATAGCAAAATGACAAGAAAATTTGATGCCAACCAGAGCCACCAGCGTGCCGCGTGGGAATCCGCCACTGGTGTGTTTGAAGGGCAAGAACTGAACAAGACGACATTTTCCATGCTTTCTGTCCGATCCGTGGGCGAATTAGAGGCAAAATGGTCAAACCAAACCGACACGGGGTATGGTAACCGCCTGCGCCTGCTCGATGAAAAATTACTAGAGAATGTTCAGCGTATTCAGCTTAAGAACGGCCTAAAGCAATCGACCCGCCTTGCAAGACGCGACTTTACCATCGAGATGGAAACCGGCACGGGCAAAACTTACGTTTACCTGCGCTCAATCTTTGAGATGAACAGGCTTTACGGCTTTACCAAGTTCATTATCGTTGTCCCCAGTATCGCCATTAAAGAAGGCGTCGCACAATCCCTTAAGATGATGGAAACGCATTTTAAGGAGCAATACGACAACACGCCCTATGACTGGTTTGTCTATGATTCGGCAAAGCTGGATCAGGTGCGGAATTTTGCCGTGAATGACTATATCCAGATCATGGTAATCAATATTGACGCCTTCCGTAAGAGTTTTTCTGATCCCGACAAGGAATCCAGCGCCAATATCATTCACCGTTATAACGACAAGATGCAGGGTATTCCGATAAACTTCATCAAAGAAACTAACCCTATTGTTATTATCGACGAGCCGCAGAGCGTGGACACCACTGAGGCCTCCTCGAAAGCCATCTCCTCGCTTAATCCGCTCTGCACCTTCCGCTATTCCGCGACCCATGTGGATAAGCACAATATGCTTTATAAATTAGATTCCATTGATGCCTACGATCAGAAATTGGTCAAGCAGATTGAAGTGGCGGCCATTGAAGTCAAGGACGGTCACAACAAGGCCTATATCAAGCTCCTCTCTGTCAATAACAAGAAGCCCCCCATCACGGCCAGGATTGAACTGGACGTTCAGCAGAAAGGGAGAGTGAAGCGTAAGGCTGTAACGGTCAAACAGGGCACGGATTTACTGGATAGGTCTAATGGACGAGCCATTTATGACGGTTATGTGATCAATGATATCGTTTGTGAAGAAGGAAATGAATATATCGACTTTACCAGCAAGCCAGATGTTATCCGCATGGGTGATGCCATCGGTGAAGTCAATGTAGATGAATACAAGCGCCTGCAAATCCGCAAGACGATTGAAGAACATTTGGATAAAGAGCTAAAACTCACGCCGATGGACATTAAGGTTTTGAGCCTATTCTTCATCGATAAAGTTGCCAATTATCGCGATTACAATGCCCCTGATGCAAAAGGGAAATATGCCCGTATTTTCGAAGAAGAATACGCCAAGGCAATTAAAAAGCCCAAATATGCAACACTGTTCAAGGATGTTGATACCGACACTCTGCCCCAGGACGTACATAATGGCTATTTCTCCGAAGACAAAGGCCGCGCCAAAGACACCAACGGCTCAACCAAGGCGGACGAAGATACCTATAGCCTTATCATGAGGGATAAGGAAAAACTCCTGAAGTTTGACTCGAAGCTGAAATTCATTTTCTCCCATTCCGCTTTGAAAGAAGGCTGGGATAATCCCAACATCTTCCAGATCTGTACGCTGAATGAGACAAACTCAGTTATCAAAAAGCGGCAGGAAATCGGACGTGGCCTGCGCATTTGTGTTAACCAGAACGGTGATCGCGTTCATGGCTTTGACGTTAACACGCTTACTGTCATGGCCAATGAGTCATACGAAGCTTTTGTTGAAGGTTTGCAAAAAGAGATTGAGAAAGAGGAAGGCATCAAATTCGGGATTGTCGAACAACATACTTTTGCCAACCTTGTTATCCAGGGCGCAGACGGCAAAGATGAGTATCTCGGTGCTGCGAAGTCAGAAGAACTGCACAAACATCTTCTGGCCAACCAATACATCGACCCGCGCGGGAAAATTCAAGATAAGCTGAAAATGGACTTAAAAGAAGATAAGGTTGATCTTCCCCCCGCTTTTGTACCACAGACTGTTCAGATTAATGCCGTTCTGAAGAAGATTGCCGGTGGCTTGAACATTCAGAACAACGATAACAAGCGTACGATCAAGTTGAACAAAGCTGTGTTTGAAAGCCCTGAATTTAAAGAGCTTTGGGATAAAATTAAGTTCAAGACGACCTATAATGTCGAGTTTGATCCTGCAGCACTGATCCAAAAATGTTCAGATGAGCTTAAAAAGAACATCATCGTCGGAAAAACCAAATTTACTCACATCACAGCTAAGGTTGGTATTGAAAGAAGCGGCCTGACGACTAAAGAGGGCAAAAATACACCATATACCTACGATGCCAAGGATTATCAAATTCCTGATATCTTGAGCTATCTGCAGAATGAAACAAACTTGAAGCGTCAGACCATTTTGGAGATATTGCTCCGCTCTGAGCGGTTGGATGACTTCAAGAACAATCCGCAAAAGTTCCTTGATCAGGCTAAGAGCCTTATTCAATCCACAATGCAGAACTTTATCGTGGATGGCATCAAATATCAGAAGATTGGTGACCAGGAATTCTATGCTCAAGAACTCTTCGAAAGCGAAGAATTGATCGGCTACCTCAACAAAAACATGCTGGAAGCAGAAAAATCCGTCTACGACCATGTCATCTACGACTCAAAGACGGTTGAGGCTGAGCTGACGCAATCCTTTGAGAAGAATGAACAGGTAAAGGTTTACGCCAAGCTTCCAAGCTGGTTCAAAGTGGATACCCCGCTCGGTTCTTATAACCCAGACTGGGCTGTTCTCTTCGATATTGATGGGCAGGAGCGTCTCTACTTCGTTGTGGAGAGTAAGGAAACATATATTGAGGAACGTCTACGCAAGGAAGCTCAAGGCAAAATCAAATGTGGTCGCGCTCATTTCGAAGCTCTCGGAGCAGACGCAAACTATGTCGTTGCCAGCAATATGGATACGTTGATGGATCAAGTAACGGCCAAGTCGGGACAGAAAGGATAAATAATGAGAAAAATCAAATTTAACCTTAAAAATTGCTACGGAATCAAAAGCCTTGATGCAGAGCTAGCCTTTAGCAACAGGACATTTGCTATTTATGCTCCTAATGGAGTCATGAAGACTTCATTCGCAAAAACATTGCGAGATGTTTCCACAAAATCCCCAACCAAAGACCTCGTATTTTCAGATAGAGAAACAGTTAGAGAAATTCTGGTTGATAATGTTGCCATTACCCCAGAGAAAGTCTTTGTCATCGAAAGCTATAAAGAAGATTACCAGTCCGACAAGGTTTCAACCCTGCTTGCCAACAGGATTCTGAAAGAAGAATACGAAAGAATTCATAAAGACATTGATAAAGCAAAGGACACCCTATTCAAAAGCCTAAAAAAGACCTCAGGTTTAAACGGAAGGGGTGATCCGATAAATGCTGCAATTTCCAATGTCTTTAAAAAAGATATTTTTGAACTGATCTTCGATCTTGAAGCTGAAATATCTAATGGAAAAGAAAGTCCACTTTCAAAAATAGAATATGCTGCCATTTTTAATGACAAAACTCTTGATTTCTTAAAATCCGAGGAATTTAAGGCAGCTCTGGAAGAATATATTGAGAAATATGACGAGTTAATTGAAAAGTCTCCAATCCTGCGCAAAGACTTTAAGCCCTATCATGCGACCTCCGTTCAAGAACAGCTTTCAAAAAATAATTTCTTTAAGGCTGGGCATTCCATCAACCTGTCTGACGGCAGCCAGAAGACAGAGTATTCCAGCGATGAAGAATTGGCCAATCTGTTAGAACAGGAAAAAGCCAAAGTTCTTAATAATGATGATCTACGGAAACGCTTTGATGAAATTGATGGCAAACTGGGTAAAAATAAAGATCTGCAAGAATTCAGGAATTACTTACTCAGCAATAAAAGCGTTCTAGCGGAACTTGGAGACCTAACTAAATTGTCCAGAGACCTTTGGGTAGCCTATTTTATTGAACAAAAAGCTGCCTTCCTTGATTTGCTGACCGAATACAAAAGTGGCCAGGATAAAATCAGAGAACTAGTTGAACAAGCAAAAGCTGAAAAAACAGATTGGGAAGAAGTTATAAGGATATTTAACACCCGTTTTTCCCACCTTCCATTCCAGCTAAAAATTAGAAACAAGGAAGATGTCATCCTAAAAGGAAGTATCGAATCTATCGAATTCAGCTTTAGAGACTCCCCAACCGAGACAGTTTCTTTGGACAGGGACACTCTCTTAAAAGTCCTCAGCACAGGGGAAAAAAGAGCGCTATATATTTTAAATATTATTTTTGAAGTAGAGGCGAGACAAAAAGCACAGGAACCCGTACTTTTTATCGTTGATGACATCGCCGATTCCTTTGATTATAAGAATAAATACGCAATCATAGAATATCTAAAATACATGTCGGAGATTCAATGTTTCCGCATGATTATTCTCACTCATAATTTTGATTTCTTTAGAACTATTGAAAGTAGAAAGATCTCTTTTTACAATCAGTGCCTGATCTCAATTAAAAATGACACAGGTGTCAAACTTCTAAAAATGGAAGGATTAAAGAATCCATTCATCAAAGACTGGAAAAATAATCTTGGGGACAAGAAGAAGCTCGTTGCATCAATACCATTCGTTAGAAATTTAATTGAATACAAAGAGGGTGAAAGCCATGAGGATTACCTCACCCTCACATCTGTGCTACACATGAAAAATGCAACAGATAATATTACGCTCCAAAAAATTGGGGAAATATTCTCTCGAACGGTCAGCAACATCACTTTTCCGACTCAAGACCAGACAAAGAAAATCTCTGATTTTATCTTTGAAGCTGCCGATGAGTGCCTTAATGCAGATGAAGGTGTGAACCTTGAGAACAAGATTGTATTATCAATTGCAATCCGTTTAAAAGCAGAGATCTTTATGAAGAGTAAGATTACAGACCAAGATGTTTTGAATGGCCTTGAAACCAGTCCAAACCAGACATGGAATTTGATTAAGGCCTACGAAGAAGAATTCAATAATGAAACTGCATATATTGAAATATTGGAGCGTGTTAACCTTATTACGCCTGAGAATATCCATGTCAACTCATTCATGTATGAGCCTATTTTGGATATGGGCGACGGGGAATTGCGGCAGCTCTATACAGACGTAACAACTAAACTACAGCTTACCTGAAGCTAGGCATTACGCTCTCAAGAGGCCATAATCCTGTAATGCAATCGGAAATGCAGCATCAGATGATGCCGTTTCAATTATATGGATACGACACTTATGACGCATCAGGACGCGCCGGTTCTGGCCTGTCTTGGTGTGCCGCTTTCGGCGTATCAAAGTGCTTCCTGTAGATAAGTAAAGCCTTGTCCAGGACATAGACATTGGACTGCCCACGGCGCTGCGTCTTGATCGGGCCGAGGCCTTCCAGTTTTATCAAAAAGCGCTGGGCGGCGCGGACGGACATAGCCATTTAGTCCCCAGCGTCTGCAGCTTGGGGAATGCCTTGTCGCCTTTACCGGCATACTGGATCAGACGGGCGCAGCACAGCTTCGCGCCGTGGCTGATGTCCTGCCGGCACAGAATATCATTGAGGATCGGGGCGAAATATGGCCGGCAGCCCTGCGGTTAGCGCGGGCATGAGGCAGACTTGCGAGAGGTAGGCTGGAGTTCAGGAGGTAAAGCAGCCCAGGCTTCGGTGTGTTTCACAGTCGGGTTCGGAAAGAGATCGGGCAGCTAAAATTTCACTATCGCCACCGGCCCGGCAAAATGTACAAACAAAACGAGAAGCCGATAGAGTTTAATAAAGAACAAGCCGCACCCGACAGATAAAATTCATACAAGAGGCATTGGCTGCATTGCGGCCTAAGCCGCTCATAAAAGAGCGGCTCCGCAGAGTGTGTTAATATCAAAAGCATTTTTTAGTAAGAACGCATTAAAGCATATCTGCAAGCCACAGTGATAAAATCACAGCAGGCAGATAAAAGCCGGAGAGTGGATTGCCTCTCTCAGGCTGAACAATAAAATACACCTATGCGCTGAAGAAGTAGGGGAATGGCTAATTAGGGGGAGGAGTTTTTTTTTGCGACAGAGGATTTAGAGAAGCTATGTGATGTATTTGGCAGATCCGGCAGCGCCCTACTCTCCCGTGTCTTAAGACAAAGTACCATTGGCGCAGGAACGTTTCACGGCCGAGTT
>Ga0157360_1000278_pt1 | contig 20743 bp, 27 predicted proteins | sample AttlaeALBM1_FD_111483 | JGI IMG/M metagenome (GOLD analysis project Ga0157360, IMG submission 111483) | Fungus gardens microbial communities from leaf cutter ant in Ribeirão Preto, State of São Paulo, Brazil - Atta laevigata ALBM1 | ecosystem: Host-associated > Fungi > Mycelium > Unclassified ... | reverse complement strand
CTCAATAAATCCGTTCTGTGTCGGCTTGCCGGGCTGGATAAGTCGCAGCTCCACTCCATGCTCAAAGGCCCACTGATCGAGCGCGCGGCAGGTAAACTCCGGGCCCTGATCGGTTCTTATCGTCGCAGGATATCCACGAAACAGCGCAATGCTGTCCAGAATACGCGTGACCTGCACGCCTGAAATCCCGAAGGCAACAGTGACCGTCAGGCATTCCTTTGTGAAGTCATCGATGCAGGTAAGGCACTTGATCCTGCGACCGGTAGACAGCGCATCCATGACGAAATCCATCGACCAGGTCATGTTGGGTGCCGCCGGGCGGAGCAGCGGCAGACGTTCTGTTGCAAGCCCTTTACAACGACGTCTGCGTTTTACGCCCACCCCGTTCAGATGATAAAGGCGGTACACGCGCTTGTGATTAACCAGAAGCCCTTCACGACTCAGTAACTGCCATGTGCGGCGGTAGCCAAAACGCCTGCGCTCCAGTGCCAGTTCAGTAATGCGCCCTGATAAATGGGCATCAGCCGCCGGACGCTGAGCGTCATAGCGGCAGGTTGACAGGTACAAACCTGTGAGTCTGCAGGCTCGACGTTGCGACAGACCCGTCGCATTACACATCACCACAACAGCTTCCCGCTTTTAGTCTGTCGTCAGTATTTTCGGCCCAACGCTACCTGTAATGCTTCCTTATCCAGCATAGCTTCTGCAAGCAACTTCTGGGGACGGGCATTCTCTTCTTCAAGCGACTTAAGGCGTTTTACTTCAGGGACTTCCATGCCCCCAAACTTCTTACGCCAGGTGTAAAAGGTTGCGTCAGAAAAACGCTTCTTCATGGGGATGTCCTCATGTGGCTTATGAAGACATTACTGACATCGCGGTGTGTTAATCAACGGGGAGCAGGTCACAGTCAGTTAAGTAAATGCTTTATCATCCCAATAACTTAATAACTTAATAACTTAATAACTTAATAACTTAATAACTTAATAACTTAATAACATTTTACTATAGTGAACTATTGCCTCTGCTTGGCTTCTTGTATCAAAGTAGATATCTCTTCTTTAGATAGTTTTTTTAGTGCTTCCACTGCGGCTCTCATCACGTCTGATCGGTTAACCCTTGCACTTCCTGATACCATTTCTTCCCTGATTATGTTGTCAATATCAGTTAGGTTGTCTTCAAATAGTGAAATACTAACAGGCTTTGCTTTGCTGACTACGCGAGATTTCTCTGGTTGTCTTGCTGGCTTATCTGTGCCTGCTGTACCACCATTTATGAAAGCTGTTTCGTCACGTGGTGGAGTATTTGCTCGGTTTCTCACAGAATCACCTCTTTAACCAGTGCCTCAACTTCTTGTTGAGCTTTGTCATTCTGCGTTTCAAAAATTGTCATTGATTCTGCCCATGCATCCCGGTGCGCTTTACGATCACATACACGAGATGTGGCGAGTTGCATTTCCGGAAAGTCTTTTAATACATCAGCTGCCTGGTTGGCTTCGTTAACAAACATATTCGTTGGCGTCATGTTTAATACGAGGTAACCGCGAACCTGCTCATTGAAGTCCTTTGCGGCCGTAAATACTGAGCATGTATGAGGTACAACATCTAAGTCCATCTGAGAAGGTCTTAAAGGTGAAATGAAAACATCTGCGGCCATCAACCCGCTACGCATCTCTGCGCTGTCACGCCCGGCACAATCCGCAATAACAAAATCGTACGATTTATCGTGTTCCTTTAACATCACCTTAATGTTGCCCGTGGCACCTGTCACCGGAATGTGCGGAAGTTCTTCAGAACGATTGTTGTACCAGGTTAGTACGGACTTTTGATCATCAGCATCAACAATAAGCACTCTGTGCCCTAGTGACATCAAATACGCTGCGATTGACACGGCAAGTGTACTTTTGCCAACTCCACCTTTCTGGCTACCAAGAACGATTATCATTATTTCCTCGCAATAAGTTATTAAGATAACAACTTAACATTGCCATTCATTGATCTATTTAGCAACTATATTGTTATCTTAACAACTTGTTATGTTATTAAGTATATGATTATTAAGTGAAATTGAGTTAATAATTTGTTATGTTAATAAGTTTTTAAGTTAACAATATATTATGTTAATATGATGATAACTTATTAATTTTCTGTTGATTTCATGACTGATTATGACTTTCTGATACTTAGAAATAGATCGTGCGAAGTATGCTAAATGAGCTGTCAGAGAGCGAAGAGTCACGTTCCGCAGAGAAAAAATGGGGCCATGATTGCATAGCAACATCCACGACGAAGTTTAATTTGGGTTTTTTTTGAGAATAATTTGAGATTTATCTTTAGTTTGGACTTTCTTCTCTATGTCAGGTGCTGTATATTTATCTCAAATAATTCTCAATTAACGGATGGTTTGGGATATGAAAGTGTTCATCGATGATGGTTCTACAAACGTAAAGCTGGCCTGGAAAGACAACGGCAGTATCAGAACGCACCTTAGCCCGAACAGCTTCAAGCGCGAATGGTCAGTGGCATTTGGTGAAAAACCGGTTTTCAATTACACCATGAACGGCGAGCAGTACTCTTATGATCCGATAGCGCCGGAAGCGGTGAAAACCACGAACATTGCATGGCAGTACAGCGACGTGAATGTGGTTGCTGTGCATCATGCGCTCCTGCAAACCGGCCTCAAACCCTGCGAGGTGGATATTACGGTCACGCTGCCGCTGACAGAGTTTTATGATCACAATAACCAGCCCGCAGCAGCAAACATCGAAAAGAAAAAGGCGGGCCTGCTGCGTCCGGTTTCGCTGAACGGGGGGGAGGGCTTCAAAATCCGCAGTGTCTCGGTCATGCCCGAATCCATCCCTGCCGGCTTTGAGTTGCTGAGTGAGCTGGACCCGCTCGATTCACTTCTCATTGTTGATCTGGGGGGAACGACGCTCGATATTTCACAGGTCCGTGGTCGCATGAGCGGTATTACGCGCATTCATGGTGACGCAACCATTGGTGTGTCACTGGTAACGACCGCGGTCGCGGACGCGCTGCGTGTTGCAGGAACGCGGGGCAGCAGTTATCTTGCCGATGATATTATTGTCCATCGTAATGATGATGCATACCTGGAGCGCCGGATTAACGATCTCTCCCGCGTGAGCCTGGTTAAAAGTACCATTAACGAATCACTCGAACGTCTCACGCAGCGTGTTCTCAGCGCCATGAAGGCGTTTGAAGGCTTTACCCATGTCATGGTGATTGGCGGGGGTGCCGAAATTATTGCCGAGGCCGTTCGCACGCACTGCGGTGTGAGGGCAGAGCGCTTTTATAAAACCGACTCATCCCAGTTCGATTTGGTCAGGGGGATGATTGCTATCGGATAACGTCATGGATACGCGCAGAAAGATCCAGTTTTACATTAATCCTAAAAGCAGCCTCGGTGAGGCCTATGCAGACAGTCACACCGATGAAACTCCGCAGGGTGAGCGCGGCCGCCTCTGGAAGGCGGCCATGCTCAGCGGGTTTGCACTTGAGCGTATTGATCCGCGTCTTCCGTTCCTGCTGTCGGAACTGCTGAGCGAAAACACGACGGCAGAAGAAGTGCTTCAGGTGATACGTGCTGTCAGCCCTAAAAGCGCCACCGCCCAGACTCCGTCTCAGGCTGAAAACGTTCATGAGCCGGCTGAAGCATCCCCTAATGCCACTGTCGATGAAACCCGCAGTAATGCCAGAGGCATGTTTGGCGGAGGCTAATTTAACGAGGTGATTATGAACAGACTGGTATTGCTGGTATCCGGATATATCGGACTTATAAAACTCACCGGCAAAGACAGAAAAAGTGCGGCTGAATGGGGCTTTTTACTCGGAATGGCGTGTATAGCTCCACTTCTGTTAGGGGTTATCGAAAGTGTGATAGCCAAAGTGGTGCTTCAACTGTTTTGGGGCGTTTTTATCACCCGATCAGCTTTTCTTGCCAATGATACCTGGAAAAAGAACAAGCAACAGCGCTGATATAAAATATCTGCCGGTGACAGCGTCACTGGCTAATCACTCCAGTCAGGAGATCGGGGAGGGATACTACAACTCTCCGCTGAACTCCTTTTTACAACTGTCGATACTTTCCTGCAGACTCTCTCTGCGCTCCCCGGCTGGCTCATCAAGTGGATTCTGAAGTACCAGCACGGAGCAGGTTGAACGCATTGCATTACGCATGTTTTCAAGCTTTTCACTGTTGGCGTTGTAGTCACGAAGCCTGGACAAGGCTTCGGCGCAACTGAACAGAAACAGCAGCAGGGCAGCAATAATTATTACCGGGAAAACTTTCAGTTTGAGTTTATCATTCATGGCGCTGCCTGCTCTTCATCATGATGGCGAAAGTCATGGTCAGTACAGCATGAACAGACTGGCCACTCAATAGTCACACAACGCGTGCAACCGGTATATCGCTCCAGCGTGTCGTCCATGCCGGTGACAGCATGTCCCGCTTCATCTTCCACTCCGTATCAATTCCCTGACCCGCAAACCATACCCGCCCCAGGCCTGACTGGTTGATGCCGTCAAGCACCTGCATCAGCTGCGCGCTGTTCGCCCGCGGCCGGTTGTCGTCAAACAGGTTCAGCTGGCTGACGCCGAGAGGGGTGAAGTCATCGAGCATGACGCCGGCCTTCATGTACCGGTGGCCATCCAGCCAGATTCGGTCCAGCGCGCGCATGGCCACGCCGATGATATCGCGCGTGTCCTGGGTAGGCAGGGTGAGTTTTTCGCCGGCCGTGTTGCCGTAAAACGTCTCGCCGACAGCATGCGGCGAGGTCCGGACAAACACGCTGATGTGCCGGCAGTACTGACGTTCGCCGCGCAGCTTCTCAGCGGCCCGCGTGGCGTACTGGCAGAGTGCCTGCTGCATGGCCGCTTTGGTAGTGATGCGCGAACCAAAACTGCGGCTGCAGACAATCTGCTGCTTTGCCGGCGGCATCTCCTCAAGCGGAATGCATGCCTCGCCGTTCAGCTCGCGCACCGTCCTTTCCAGCACCACCGAAAAGTTCTTCCGGATGAAGGCGGGATGAGTGCGTGCCAGCTCGAGCGCGTTGGTGATGCCGAGCAGGTTCAGCTTTTTGCCGATGCGGCGCCCGACGCCCCATATTTCCTCGACAGGCTGACGCAACAGCAGTGACTCGGTCCGTTTCGGGTTTCCTAGAGTGAGTGCGAGAACGCCCTTAAACTGTGGCCATTCTTTCGAGGCCCACTGCGCTGATTTGGCCAACGTTTTGGTCGGGCCGATGCCGGCACCAATTGTCAGTCCGGTTCTGGCCAGAACGTGGGCACGTAGCCGGTGACCGAAGTGCTCAAAGTCCTCACAGCCATCAATGCCGGTCAGGTCGAGGAACATTTCATCGATGGAGTACTGCTCGACTCTGGGCGTCATTTCCTCAAGCGCTGACATGGTTCTCTGCGATAATGAATGATAAAGCCCATAGTTAGAACTAAAAATGTGAACCTTTTCAAGGAAATGCTGCGCTTTTAACTGAAACCACGGCACTCCCATTTTTATGCCCAGGGCGCGGGCAGCTTTGCTACGTGCAATCACACAGCCATCGTTGTTCGAAAGGACGACCACGGGTTTCCCCCGCAAATCAGGCCTGAACAGGGCCTCACAGGACGCATAAAAGCTGTTCACATCAGCCAGACCAAACATCGGCATGCTTACCTCCGGCGCGCCTCGGTATTGTGGAAAAACCAGGTGACTACGCCCAGCAGGTGCAGCTCCTCCGGGTAAATCACCGGATAGGCGGGGTTCATCGGGCGCAGGGCAATCTGTGGGTGCAGCTGCAGGCGCTTGACGGTGAACTCGCCGCCGACCTCCGCGATGACGATGTCACCGTGGGTGGCTTCTTTCGCACGATCGACGACCATCACGTCCCCGTCATACAGCCCCAGGTCTTCCATACTGCTGCCGCTGGCGCGTACAAAAAACGTGGCAGCCCGGTGGGTGATGCAGAGCTCGTTCAGGTCCAGCTCGGCCTCGACATAGTCGGTTGCAGGGGAGGGGAAGCCGGCGGCGCAGCGTTCAACAAACAGCGGGATGCGCATGACAGGACGGATATCGGCAGGCCTGAATAGCGTCAAACCGCCCTGAGAGGATGTCGCTTTCATGGTGCCGCTCTCCGGACTGAATGGCCTGAAACCGGTGCGGCAATGGATAAATCTTGCATGGTTAATTTCCTCCCCAAATGACACTGTATATAAAAACAGTATTATTGAGCCGGAGACGCATGGCAAGAGGAACGAAACGGTACTCTGATGAGGACGTTCCTATCTTACTGAGCAGACTAATTATTTTTTTGTCGGGCAATTTCAGGGACGGGAGCGCGTAAGCAGTCGTTGCCGGCATAAGTGAAATTACGCTTCCTCGACACGGCTGTTCGTTCCTCGCTGTGCTGCGGTACGCCTCAGCCGTGTTCTGCGGCGAGCGTGGCCACCTCGCGTTTTAAGGGCAGGATTACCGGACTGTATAAACGCTGAAGGGGCGGGGTGTGAATTTTATGCCCGGATGAAAAACACAGATGAGGCAGGTCTTATGGATGAGCAGAAATCAGTGGGCTGTTTTCTTTAATGTGTGCTGGCCATATACGACATGATGGCCAGAAATCTTACCGCTTACGCTTGCCGCCAGTCTCCGGGGTTGCCAGGCTGAGGGTTCCGCAAGTTAAGCAACCTTATGAATACCTGATTGTTCAGCCGCCCGGTACTGGGCGGTTTTTTTTATTTCATCTCAGCTGAAGACCTGCCGGCATTCAGAAAAAAATCACGGACGAAAAGCGCACGGCAAATATCGCGCTCAGGATGAAGTGCGCCAGAAAAATGGCAAAAGCCACGCCCCCGAGCACGACTCCCGGAATGGTGTGCTTCTCTTTCAGGATGAACGTCAGTCCGGAGAGCACTGCCAGTGAAAGCAGGGCCTGCAGTACGTGACTCACCGGCAGCAGCCAGTACTGCCCGGCATAAACGCCCGCCTTGCTGATGGCCACAATCAGCGCGGTTCCGCCAAATCCCCATCCCCAGAATGTCTTCGCCAGACTCAGTTTTCCTGTCACAAGCGCCTTAAACATCGTCATTTCCCTGTCTTAACCTCGTTCGCTTCAGGAAATTTAACATTCCGTGAAGGGCTCAGCCAGAAATCTTCTGTGCTTCAGCGATGAAGGATTTCGCTTCGCTCTGCTTTTTTGCCGCTTCCAGTCCTCTGGCCGGAAGCGGCGGATGTGATGGCCCTCTGCAGCAGTGACGGCTTTTCTCCCCTCCGGCCTTACCGGCAATATCGCGATGCTCCGCTTTCTGGCCGCAGGTGAAATCCACCACGGCCTCTGAGGCGTGCTCCTGTCAGGGCCTGCACCGTGCCTTCACGTTAGCCGGGCCGCTGCACAGTCAAGTGACGCTGGCGCTCGTTCGCTCACCCGTTCCCCGCCGTGCGCGGGACATTCAGTCCGCTCCGGCGGCGCGTGCGGCTTGCGCGTCCGCCCCTGACTGCTCCGCTTTTCGCCCGGCTGCTGTGGCGGCACGGCGCAGGTGAGGCCGTGCAACCACTGACTGAGGAGCAAATCATGCCGAACTGGTGTGCAAACAGGCTGCGTGTGACTGGCCTGGCGGAGAACGTGAGTAAGGTGCGTGCGTTGATGGCGGGAGCGGTTCGTCCGTCATACGCGTGGGCAAAAGCGCAGGGTATCCAGCTGTTTCTTGCGGGCTGTGCCGGAGTGCTTCGTCCGGTTACGGATGAAACGTATGCGCCTTATCCGGCGCTGACGGCGGCGGGGCGCGGGGATCACACCTCGGAGAACGTTGCGTTTACAGCGTGGCTCACGCAACTGCGTGACGGCGCGGAACTGACGGAGGAAACCAGCGACCGGCTACACGACCTGTGGCTGGCCACCGGCCTCAGCAGCCGGACGTGGGACACGCTGGACGGTGACGCGCAGGCGGTGATAAGCGTAAGCGTTACATAGTGACCGTCTTGACACTGCAAGATTAAAAATCTGTCAGACCCTGGTTGCCAATCGGTACGAATAAAGCTTAACAGGCGCTTTGTTTTCGCCATTGATCTGACAGCGGGAGGTATATCGTTGGCTTACCGGCAAACTGGAAGGAGCAGGTTCATGAAACTCGCTTTAATTGGGAACTGTCAGTTAGAAGTTTTAGGCGATTTGATAAAAAATCATGCCGCTCTTCATGAAGATAAGTTTACTTACGTATACAATACCCCTGTCTACAAGCTTGATGAAAAGAGAGACCTGGTAAATTTTTATCATGAAATTGAGCAGTGTGATGCGATTTTTATGCAGTACCATTCTGAAAGATGGAGGGGGTTTTCTACGGCAACGCTCAGCAAATATTTTGATCTGACTGTCTTGCCTACTCTGGAGTCCAGAGTTTCATGCTCCCAGCTAGGATATTATGATTTACCTTTGCCCGACATGATGGTTTATGTAGATTACCGTTTTCTGCATCTTTATCTGAGCGGTCACGATGTCACCCATGCTGTCAAACGCTACCATCAGGCAGAGTTCTCTGAAAAGAAGCAACTGTCTATGCTTGAACACGATGCCAAAAAATACAAAAATCTTTTCAAGCAGGGCAAAGTGTATTTTGATTATTCTGGTGATTATTTTCGCAGCCTGAGTGAAAATACGGGAAGCTATTCAACTATAAGTCATCCTAATAACGAAAATCTTGCTGTACTGCTGAGTGCCATATATCGTAAAACCTATAATATTACTGAAAAATTTTCTCTGCAGGGTAACGACATGTTACTCAACTACATCGCACCGACTCTGGGTTCAGGAGATACATCTTATTTTATGATGCGTCAGAGTGGCCTTGCTCTTGCAGCTAAAATTAATTATGTTTTTTTTGAAAGCCAGGAAAAGAACAATCTTACAAGTAATTTATTGAAATCAGCGTATTATCAATCCCTTAAAGATGGCTTCACTAATATATGACTCCATTCTCATTTATATCCTTAAGCTTCATATACAGACCGTATAGATGATTATGCAGATGCGAGGTCGACTTTCCAGGGCAGCAGGTCTCGTACCCTGTTTGCCGGCCAGTCCTGGATATGGCCGATGACGTAACGCAGCCACGCCTCCGGATCCACGCCGTTCAGCCGGCAGGTTCCGATCAACGAGTACAGCACAGCTGCTCTCTCCCCGCCAGGGTCTGAACCGGCAAACAGCCAGTTCTTCCGGCCCAGGGCAACGCCACGCAGCGCATTTTCCGCAATGTTGTTGTCTATTTCCGCCCAGCCGTTGCTGCAGTACAGGTTCAGCGCGCCCCACTGCTTCAGCAGGTAGGCAAACGCCTTCGCCGTATCCGAGTGGCGTGACAGCACCTTCATCTGCGCCTGTATCCAGTCGTACAGCGACTGCATCAGCGGGACGGTCTGTGCTTCCCTTACAGCGAGTCGTTCCTCTGCCGGGCTGCCGCGTATCTCGGCCTCGATGGCGTACAGTTCACCGATGCGCTTCAGCGCTTCGGTGGTGATGTCGGTCGGAGTGCGGACGTGCACGTCGTGGATTTTTCGCCGGGCGTGCGCCATGCAGGCTGCTTCGGTGATGTGGCCATCTTCGTACAGGGCATTATAGCCACCGTAAGCATCTGCCTGCAGGATGCCGCTGTACCCCTTTAGGTGTTGCTGCGGATGCATTCCCTTACGGTCCGGTGAGTACGCGAACCAGACCGCAGGGGGCAGCTGTGAACCCGCGTTGCGGTCATCCCGCACGTACACCCACAGCCGCGCCGTGCGCGTTTTGCCGCTGCCCGGCTCCTGAACCGGTACCGGGATATCATCGGTGTGCACTTTGCCCGGCATCAGGACGTACTGTTTCAGCAGGTCATACAGCGGTGCCAGCAGTTCACTCACCGCCCCGGACCATCTCCCCAGTGTGGCGCGACTCAGCTCCACGCCCTGACGGCGGTAGATTTCTGACTGCCGGTAGTGCGGCGTATGCTCCGCGAACTTCGCCGTGACGATTCGGGCCAGCAGGCCCGGGCCGGCGTAGCTGCGCTCTATGGGCTTTGACGGCACCGGAGACTGAACGATGTGGTCGCACTGACAGCAGGCCAGCTTCGGCCGCTGCGTTTCGATAACCTTAAAGGCGCTGCTGATAAGCTCCAGCTGCTCTGACACGTCGCAGCCCAGTGGGCCGAGGTTGCCGCCGCACGCCGGGCAGGCGGGTTCTGCCGGCAACAGCGCGCGGGTTTCGCGCGGGAGTTTGGCGGGGAGAGGTTTACGGGCAGAAGACTGGCGCAGCGGCTGCGGGAGTACCGGGTCATGCTGCTCACCCAGAACTTCCGTCATCTCTTCCTGCAGAGCGCTGATACGCTCTTCCGCTTCGCGCACCTGACGTGCCGTTTTCTCACGCAGCTTTTCGGAGCTTTTGCCGAACTGCATGCGCTGCAGCTTAGCGACCAGCGTTTTCAGCCGGTTGATTTCGCTGGCGTACGCTGCCACCCGCTGTGAGAGCAGGCGGTTGTACTCCGCCATCTGGCGGATGGTGTGCTGCTGCGCATCCAGCAGCGTCCGGAGACGTGCATTTTCGTCGGAGAGTGAGCGTTCCATCCAGCCACATTACTCCGGTTCAGATGCGCAGGCCAGGGCGTTCCGTCCGCTGCGGATGTTTCCAGTTAATGCCCTCAAGCAGCATGCCCAGCTGCGCCGGCGTCAGGTGGACTTTTCCGTCGCGGGTCTCCGGCCACACGAAGCGCCCCCGCTCCAGCCGTTTGGTGAACAGACACAGACCGTCCCGGTCGGCCCACAGCACTTTTATCATGTCACCCCGCCGCCCGCGGAAGATAAAAAGGTGCCCGCTGAACGGGTCCGTGCGCAGCGTGTTCTGCACTTTCGCTGCCAGCCCGTTGAAGCTGCAGCGCATATCTGTCACACCAGCGACCAGCCAGATGTGCGAGCCAGCCGGAAAGTTAATCATGTTCACCCTCCCTGAGTTCGCTGACCAGTGCACGCAGCAGCTCCGGCGTCAGTGGTCCCGTCAGGCTGAGGCTGCCACCCGGCAGTGTCAGCTTACAACTGATGACCGGTGGCTGGTCTGCTGATACGGACCCGTTGTGCCTGGGTGGCGGCGAAAGCGGCTCAACGGTGACCGGGATGAGGGTGGCTCTGCTGGCAGGGTCCAGCAGTCCCTGACGATGCAGGTTCCGCCAGTTGAAGAGCAGGTTATCGTTGATGCCATGCTCACGTGCAATTTGCGCCACACAGGCTTCCGGCTGCAGAGTCAAATCCGCCATGCGGATTTTGAACTCCAGAGGCCAGTCCGGACGGCGTTTTTTAACCGGCAGATTTGTCTCCAGATTGAAGGCATACAGCTCCTCCTCCAGGCGCTCAGGCGTGTATTCCTCCGGCAGTGGCCAGTTGATACCCGTGCGGCGAAAACGCTTAAACATTTTATGCGTGGCGGAAGTACTGACGTTCAGTTGCTCAGCAATTTCACGGTAAGTCAGGGCGTCGTTAAACCTCAGGCTGAGTGCAGTAGTGATCCAGGGTCTGATGATGTAAGGCGTGTTTCTGTCCACGGTAGTGTCCATGTTCGCGAAAGTGTCCATGGTAGGAAACACGAGGAAAAATGAAAGACGGTCTGAACGATACGCTTACTGATAAGCGCGCTCTGGAAGAAAAAGTATTACGACTGGGCATCCATGAACGGCGGCAGTCTGAGCGCGTTCTGGAACCACGTGTGCGGTAATGCCGGTGCCGGAGAGGCGGCCGCATTTGACGTGCGCCTGCTGCTGCCGACCCGGCTGGATGTGGAAATCAACGGCTTCAACGGCGGTCTGCTGGATGGTGTACCGGGCGGCTACGAATTCTACATTGCCCGGTACGGTGTGAAGTGGCCGGAGGGCTACCAGCTGGAGTTGGGTGACGGCGGCCCTGACTTTCTGGAGGTGGATTATGACACGCCCTGGTCCCCCCTTAACGGCTGCGTGTTTGCCACCCTCAGTGAGCGGTTCGGTGTGGCCATTGAGCACTGGTATGCCGGGAGCGGCTGCAATTTCTGCGGGTACGATGCATACAGCCAGGGCGAACTGGCAGAAAGCCTGAGCAGTTCGCTGGAATGGGGTGAAGAGGATGAGGACGGTTACGCCATCGTGACCGGGCCGGACTGGATCATTAACAACGTCGGGCACTACGGCGGCTGACAGGAGGCGGCGGGGTATCCCGCCGTAAAAAAATGAAAAGAGAACTTACCATTGCCGGACTGATGGCCGACCTTGCACGTTTCGCGCCGGATACACCCTGCGTTGCCCATCTCTGGGTGGCTGACGACTTTGAAGACATTGATTCCGGACTCACGCCGGTTGAAGTGACGGCGGCCATTGAACTGGCGGATGAAACCTTTGATGCCGACCTCAGCCTCAGCTGGGCATTTATGCGCGAGTGTGCAGAACAAATCCGGGCGCGGAGGGGGGAAGAATGAATCTCTGGCTTGTCAGCTGGCAGGAAGAGGTGGGCAGCACCTCACACGAGTATCACATGCTGCTCCGGGGGAGTGACTTTCCTCTGGCGGAGGCAGCGTGCGAACGAATGGGCGAAAACTGGTGGCCACCGGAGCGCCCTGAGTGTTCGCAGGGCTGCTACTGGCAGTTTGATCGGGGCAGCGTCTGGTTCAAAAGCATCGTTCTGCTTGATGACCGCGAGGCCGACATTCTTACCGGCCTGCGGTTCCTGGATGAGTGGACAGTCAGCGGCACGCCGGATGAGCCTGTCATATGTGACCGTAGCGACTGCCGGTGGGAAGATTACCGTCCCTGACATGGCCTCCGGATGCCGCCCTGACAGGCGGCATCGTTACAAAAGTGAAAATACAGGTGGTCATTTATTAATCACTTCCGGCCGGGTGGTGACTTCCCCTGCCGGCAGGATGTTATCCACAGGGTTCCGGCCGGGATATACACGACGGTTGTTGACAACGGAAAAATGGAAGTTGCTGCGCGCCGCTTTATGCCGCCTGGCGGCGGGGGAGGGCACAAAACCTGCTCCGTGCGGTCTGCGGCCGGTGCCGTGCCTTCACTGTAGCCCGATCGCCTTGTGGTCAAGCGCGCCTCCTTCGCCCGTTCGCACTCCCTCCGCCGCGCTTACTTCCGTCGCGCTTCCGCTCAGTTTTCGCGTCAGCGCCGTGCGTAAACACGTCTCCGCTCGCTTGCGCTGCGGCCTCCTCGTCCCGCTTGACCACTGCGTCTCTTCGTCGGGCTGTCATTCAGGCACGGCACAGGCCGTATCTGTCATCCACTTAAGCGAGGAGTCTGTATGCAGGAAATGAATCAAGCCCGTTTTGTCGAAGGGGACGCACGTATGAACTTTTTACCCATGATGTTTTCCAGTGATTTTCTGCGCTCGGAAGTCAATGTTTACCACTATGCCGAACGCTTTCTTGAAGGCTACAAAGGCGGATTCTGGGAGTTTGTGCAGCTACCCAACGGCGGCGGGTTCATGCAGCCCCCAGGCAAAGAGTACCGTTTTCAGAATCCTGAAAACTGGACTGACATGATTGTGTCAGCAGAAGCTGCCGGCATCATCCTGACGGCGCTGGTTCTCAATCATCGCAGCTGGATGTTCAGCCATCACGATCAGGAAGAACTCTGCACCCATTTTTGTGAGCGCTACGAGCAGCTGATAGCGTATGCAGACACGCACACCGAAGGTGGCGCGGTGTTCCGCGCACTGGACTGATACAGAACGGGGGCGGATAACCGCCCCGTAAGGAACATGCATGTACGGAACTGTTAAAGATCTTTGCTCGCGCCTGCCAGAACAATACAGGCCCGATCAGCGAGTGGCGCTGATCATCTGGACCGAAGATGATGTGTTTTCGTTTCTGGGGGAAGAAAACCTGACTGAAGAAGAAGCCGCCGACATCGTGAGTCAGATTGACGGCCTTGACGGCCTTCATGAGTACGGTGTGGGAGAGGACACACTGCGGGAATTGCTCCGCAATCTGCATCAGGAAAAAGCACAGCGCAGGACGGTCACGGTAAGTGAGGTGACACTGGCCACGCTCGCTGACGCTGCCGGACGTCTTGCCAAAACAGGCGGGGATGAAGATCCCAGCCCCATCTGGAAGGCTGTCGCGCAGGCTAAAGATGTCCTGAACAAATAATCTGACCTGAAAGGCGGGTTAAGCTCCCGCCTGTTTACCGCTGGCAGCTGCGCGGCAAAACAAAACAATACGAGGTTGCTGCGCGCCGCTTTTATCCGCCAGTAGGCGGGGTAAGGCAGAAAACCCGGCCCGTGCGGTCTGCGGCCAGTGCCGTGCCTTCACTGTAGCCCGATCGCCTTGTGGTCAAGCGCGCCTCCTTCGCCCGTTCGCACTCCCTCCGCCGCGCTTACTCCCGTCGCGCTTCCGCTCAGTTTTCGCGTCAGCGCCGTGCGTAATCACGTCTCCGCTCGCTTGCGCTGCGGCCTCCTCGTCCCGCTTGACCACTGCGCCTCTTCGTCGGGCTGTCATTCAGGCACGGCACAGGCCGGAACTGAGACAACTTTGACTGCGGAGGATTGCTTATGACTTTTAACGGGCCAGCGGTATACGTCGGGACCTATCACAAATACAACTGCGGCAGCATTTTCGGGAAGTGGTTCGATCTCACGGATTTTGAGGAGAAGGACGAGTTTCATGAAGCCTGCCGCGACCTTCATGCCTCAGAGGACGATCCTGAATTCATGTTTCAGGACTGGGAGGGTATCCCGTCACGGTTCGTGTCGGAATCGCATATTGACTGGGACTTTATCGCCGCCTGGAAGCAGGCGAAAGAAGAGGGCAGAGAAGTCGCATTTGTTGCCTGGGCGGACTATTCGGGCGTGTGTGATTTCGACGCGTTTGACGACGCGTACCGGGGAGAGGCGAAAACCGAGGAAGATTATGCTTACGGGTATGTCGAAGAACACGGCCTGCTGAATGACGTGCCGGAGACGCTGCGCTCTTATTTCGACTACGAAGCGTACGCGCGTGACCTGTTCAGCAGTGGTCTGGTGCTGCATGACGGCTTTGTGTTCGGTAACTGATGATGCCGGCAGGGCTTGCCCTGCCGTAAAGGAGAAAAAATGAAACTGTCACCGCAAACCCGCGACATCCTTCGCCAGTACAAAGCCCTGATAAACGAGCGCAGGCGTGTCAGTGGCCAGAGAGCACTCAGGACAGAAGAGATCGTGGATGAGATCTGCCATTACATGACCTGTCAGTGTGCCGTGTATATCGGTGGCCACTTTATTTTGCAGGGCGGCAAAGGGTAGTCAGCAATGTTCAGGCGGTTGCGGCCGCCTGTCAGCCCGCCCAAAACCCTGCGCCTGCGGCGGCGGGGCAGCAGGGCACGCGCCGGACGGCGCGGCCACCGCCCCGCCTCTGATAACGGAGTGCTTCAGAAGGGCTTTTACAGCCTGTTTTTCAGATTTTTTTGTCGTAATGCGTGACCCCGGTTGCCGTTTATGCCCGTGTCGGACGGGGAAAAGGCTGTCTCTCCGGGCGTCCTGTCGGCTGTCATGCTCCGCACAGAGCCGGCGGGCCGTCTCTGCCCGGCCCCGTTCCGGGGCAGCGGGTTTCCATCCTGACGCAACACCTTCCGCTTGCAGCAGCCGTTCCGGCTGCGCCGCTCAGTCGCGCCGTCTCCGGCGCTCCGCGCATCCCGCCAGCACACACGGCGGGATGTAAGGGGCAACGCCGTTTCGCGCCCGCGCGTCACGTCGTTGCGGCGGGTTCCCGCTTTCCGCAGGGGTTGTGTTCGCCCGTCTGAGTCCTTTCGCCGGGGCTGAGACAAGCACAAACCGCCTGGCTGTCCAGGGACGGCTGAAGCCTCTCGCCGGAAAATTTTTTGTCGGGCCAAAAATTTTTCCGCTCGCGCCCGGACAGCTGCACCGGCCCGTGCTCGTTACGCCCTTTGCGGCGAACGGCTCTCAAACGGGTGAAGGATACAACCTGGGGAGAAAGCAGCAGTTCCCCGCAAAACGTCAAGACCGCGGCCCCGGCAACTCAACGGGTGACGGTTTTTAAGGGCAAAAAAAAGGAGATTTCAGTGGAAAAGTCAGCAGTGGTGCGCTTACCGGACGACATCTTCACGCGTGAGGAAGCGAACGCGGTCGCTGCGCAGTACACCAACGTCGCCATCGAGGACGATCAGGGTACGCACTTTCGCCTGGTCGTGCGTAAGGACGGCGCTATGGTCTGGCGCGCATGGGATTTTGAGTCAAATGCGGGGGAAGGTCTGAACCGTTATATCGGTGAGTACGGCATCCGCAAAACGCAGTAAGCAGTGAAAGGTGCCCTGCCGGAGAGGTCACTCCGCAGGGCGTGACAGTCATTAATCTGAGAGGTATCAACGATGTCAGTAGCCAATGTTAATGCAAAAGCAGCAAAAAAAACCAGCGTCAAAAAAGTCACCGACGCCGAACAGGCGGCGGTCAGCGCGGCGCTTGAAGCCGCGCCACTGGAGCATGCGCCCCTGTCGGCGTTCGTGGTGTCGCCGCTCAATGCGCGCACCATCCCGTATTCTGCTGAGAGCGTGGAGAGCCTTGCGGCCACCATTAAGTCGGTCGGCCTGTTGCAGAATCTGGTCGCCCACGCGCTGCCTGACGGGCAACTGGCTGTAGCCGCAGGCGGCAGACGCCTCACCGCTCTGAATCTGCTGCGCTCACAGCAGGTTCTGACGTCCGATCATCCGGTGGCGTTCAAGCGTGTGACCGAAGACATGGCGGCGCTCGTTTCTTATATCGAAAACGCCCAGCGCAGCGACATGCATGCGGCAGAGCAGATAGCCAGCTTCGGTACGCAGGCGGCGCAGGGGAAAACCGCCGAGCAGATTGGTACAGAGGCGGGTTACAGCACCCGCCACGTCCAGCGCATGCTCAAACTCGCGAACCTCGCCCCGTCACTCCTTAAGCTGCTGGCAGACGACAAACTGACCGTTGAACAGTGTCAGGTGCTCTGCCTGGAAGACGATCAGGAGCGTCAGGTGAGCGTCTACGAGTCCGTAAAATCGGGCTGGCCTGAACTGCCCCTCTCCATGCTGAAAAAGCAGATCACCGACAAAGAAATTTCCGTCACCGACCGCCGTTTTCTGTTCGTGGGCCGAGAAGCCTACGAGAACGCAGGCGGTGTGGTGCGTGAAGACCTGTTCAGTCAGCAGGATGGCGAAGGAACGGCAGACATCGTGCTGCTGGAAAAGCTGACCGTGCAGAAGCTGGAGGCAATGGCGCAGGAAATCCAGGCACAGGAGGGCTGGAAGTGGAGCATGGGCCGGATGAGATCACTGTGGCCGCACGGGGATGGTCTGGAATACCGCCTGACGGACGCGCCGGAACCGGTTTACATCAATGACGAAGAACAGCGCCTGACCGCGCTGTATGAGAAAGGCGACGAGTGCGCGGAGGGCGGCGACGATGACGGCTACAGCGATGCCGAGAGGGAGTGGGAAGCCATTGAAAAAGCCGCGCAAATCCGTGCGTGGACGCCGGAGTTTCGCGCGACGTCAGGCGTGGTGGTGGGCTTTAACGGTTATGGCGATCTCCTTATCCAGCGCGGCGTGATCCGTCTTGCTGATGTGAATACGGAGGAAACGGAAGAAAGCAGTGAAACGGAGCCGCAGGAAAACGACGCGCAGACATCCGGTGCCAGCCGCTTTGAATATCAGTCACCGCCCGATGAGGCCGAGGGGATCAGCCTGCCGCTGCTCACGAAAATGTCCTCTGAGCGCACCCTTGCCGTGCAGGCCGCGCTGATGCAGCAGCAGAAAAAAGCCATTGCCCTGCTGACATGGCAACTCTGCCGGAACGTGTTCTCTGGCGGTTATACCCGTAGCAGACCGTTCCGGATCAGCCTGACCGAGTCACATTCCACCCTGACGGGCAATGCGCCTTCCGGCGAAAACGGGGCCGCCTTTCTGGCACTTACTGAGGAGCGTCAGCGGCTGAAAGCCCTCCTGCCGCAGGAATGGGCTAAGGATTTCACCACATTTTTTACCCTGAATGGCGAAACGCTCATGGCCCTCATGACCTTCTGTGTCGCCTGCTCGGTGGACGGCGTCCAGACCCGCGAATGCGGCCACACCTCGCGCAGTCAGCTTATCGAGCTTGAAGCCGCGCTGGGCTTCCATCTGCGCGACTGGTGGCAGCCGACAAAAGCCGGATTCTTCGCTGACCTGAAACACGCCCAGATTATCGATGCCCTGAACGAGGCCGGACTCACGGGCGCGGCGCGGGATGCACAGAAAATGAAGAAGGGCGACGCCGCAGAACTGGCTGAAAACAGAATGCGCGACACGCGCTGGGTGCCTGCCTGGATGAAGGGGCCGGAGCCGGACAAGGCCACTGACGACGCCGCTGCCAGCGAGGCTGACAGCGACACGGACAACAACGATCCCGCTCACGCGGCCTGACAGGGAGCGCGGCCCTTCGGGGCCGCAGAGAGACCATCATGAAAAATACCGTAATGAACAATCTCAGTGTGCTGACAGCCATGCATCCCTGTGAGTTTGAAGAGTGGCGTGAACGGGGCGAGGGCGAAAGGCATGTGCTGACCAGCGCCGTGCTTTCCCTCCTGACCGTGCCGCAGGGCTGGACGGTCAACGGTGAGTACCGGGCCGAATTCGGCGGCCTGTTCCCGGTGCAGTTGCGCTTCGCGCCGCCCGGTGAGGCATTCTGCCTGTGCGTGTGCAGCCCCGGCGAAGTCGCCGGAGAGTGGCTTGTGCTGATCGCCTCGGCGGATGGCGGCTGCGTGCGCGACGTTCTCCGGCTGACGCCGTTCGACCCGCCGCGCATCAGCGCCCTGATCGCCGCTGCCGCGCAGGCCTGTCTGCTGGAGTACAGTGTCACCGGCCTGGCTGATTACCTGGTACAGGAGGGCGATGCATGATCCAGAAAAACCGTTCACTGGTGCCGCTGTGCGAGGCGCGGCGTGCCATGCTTCAGGCTGTTGATTACGTGGAGCGCAGGCGCGAACGTCAGACGCTTCGCGCTGACTTCCCCTATGCGCAGGCGTTCTTCCGCTTCCTGAAGGGCAGCAAGCGCATCACCCTGCGTGAACTGCGCTTCTTCGATCCCGTTCTGTGCGGGGAAGCGTTACGCGGCCGCAGACGCGAGTGGCTGCGGGCCGTTGACTGGCTCATCGAAAGCGGGGGCTGTGCCACCCACCCGCTGCCGTCGGATGCGGCCCGCCTGCTCTTTCCGGAAGTCATCTTTCAGTGCGGCGAGCGGCGGCACAGAAAGGCAGAGATGCGCGCCGGAAAATACAGCCGCCAGTTTCGCCGCAGGGAGGCGCTGAAGGCGCTGGCGGTTCAGGCGCTGACGGCGCAGGCTGAAATCGAACTCGCCTTCCAGACGCCGGCCACGGTCGCCAGCTGGGCCTCAAAGTGGTCAGACACAGCGGTCAGCGAGAGCGAACTGATCAGCCAGTTTTACCGCTGGGCCGATCGCTTTCCCTCAATGGCCGGTTTTGTCCGGCTGTACTTTGACGGTGAGCCGTTGTGGCGGCTCACCGCCGAGGCCGGTTTCCGGTCAGGGGAGGCGGGCGAAGCGGTGCGGGTGCTGGAGTGCTGGATGGTGCCGAACAAGCTCACGCAGGGCAGGGAGGTAGCATGAGCAGAGGCGATTACGTTACCGAACTGAAAACGGCCCGCAGTCAGCGCCGGAAGCTGGCCACCATACGCGCAAAAATAACCGAAATGGTGTCAGAATGGGACGGCCTTTCAGGGCCGCTTGAGACGGGTACGGAGCAGCTTCTTAATGCGCTGGACGAGCACATCAAAGCGCTTGATGAAGACATTAAGTACTGGCGCAGCGGCGGTGATTCTGACGATGAATAACAGAGACGCCCAGAAACGGGTGTTAATCGCAGTACAGTGGAGAGAGTATTCTCCGGTAATATAGTGCCTGATGAGGTGCTTCTGATAAGGGAAAAACTGTGACTCACATATTTGTTTACCTCGTTATCGCATCAAACGTAGGGTATGGCAGTAACTGGAACGTCACCCCGATGCCCAATATGGATGTCTGCGAGCAGTTCAGGGAAAGCATTTCTAAACCACGGGGTTTTTACAGTGTCCGCCAGCCCGACATGGTGCGCTGTGTTGAAGCGAAGACCGATAAACCTGTTAACCCGTAAAATGAGACAGAGAGGGTTGTGATGGATTTAGTCCAGGCAGTAAACATGCATGAGGTGATGACGGGGGTGAATAATCCGCTGGTGCTGTCACTGATGGCCGTCATGATCGTGTGCAGCCTGTATGTGGTGGCACGCGCAGGCATGAGGGCTGTACGTTTTATCAGGCTGCTCAGGATGATGCGCTGAAGCTGAATGATGGCCCCGCTCAGCCGGGCGGGGTTGTTCAGTGGTTGTCCTGAGGCGGACTTTTCCGGCCTTTTTCTGTCTGTTTTCACCTTCCCGGTATTCATTTTCTCAGTGCTCGCCTCCGTTTTTCTCTCAGGCTCCTCTTAAAGCAAACCCCTGTGAAACATGGCCCCCTTCGGCTCCTGCCCTGGCGGGCAGTCGTCAGCCCCACTCCGACAGGCGGCGGAAAAGCTGCCACCCGTCTCCGCCGAACCGCAAAGGGCCGCGTTTCGGGCCTCCCGGCTAAGGTCTGATGGCTGAGGTCAGGGGCTGCAACCGGCTTCGCCGGTGCGTTCACCGGGCGCGGTCGCGCCCTGTAAGGCCGTCACGCCGTTCCGCCGTGCCGGAGGTGTTCATGCTCATGTTATCCCGTGCGGCTGTTCTGTTCCG
>Ga0157360_1000277_pt1 | contig 20814 bp, 25 predicted proteins | sample AttlaeALBM1_FD_111483 | JGI IMG/M metagenome (GOLD analysis project Ga0157360, IMG submission 111483) | Fungus gardens microbial communities from leaf cutter ant in Ribeirão Preto, State of São Paulo, Brazil - Atta laevigata ALBM1 | ecosystem: Host-associated > Fungi > Mycelium > Unclassified ... | reverse complement strand
GATTCGTTCCATCTGGCTCTGCGAAATCAAAAACAACTCACTCACAACCTCACCTCCATTGGTAAGCCTGTGAATCACAACGTCTCGTTCTGTTCAATAAATTAATAGGTCCTGAGCCTAGGCTCCCCGCGCATACCGACCGGAAACAGATGAGGCTCCCGTGAGGAGCCTCATGCATGCTTGATCTCAGTCGTCGCCTGAGTCTTCATCGGCATCTGGACCGACCATCAGAGCATCGGCTACGACACCTGCATCAGAACGAATGCGGCGTTCGATCTCGTTCGACATTTCCGGATGCTCCCGCAGGAACTGCTTGGCGTTTTCACGGCCCTGTCCAATACGCTGGCTGTCAAAGGAGAACCATGCACCGGATTTCTCGACGATGTTGGCTTTTACACCCAGATCAAGCAGTTCGCCCATTTTGCTGATGCCTTCGCCATACATGATGTCGAACTCAACCTGACGGAACGGCGGCGCCATCTTGTTCTTGACGACCTTCACGCGCGTCTGGTTGCCGACGACTTCATCCTTGTCCTTGATGGACCCGATACGGCGAATATCAAGCCGGATGGAAGAGTAGAATTTCAGCGCATTGCCGCCCGTTGTTGTCTCTGGGTTGCCGAACATCACGCCAATTTTCATACGGATCTGGTTCAGGAAGATGACCAGCGTATTCGAGCGGGACACGGTGCCTGTCAGCTTGCGGAGTGCCTGGCTCATGAGACGTGCATGCAGGCCGACATGGCTGTCGCCCATATCCCCTTCCAGTTCCGCACGCGGAACCAGAGCAGCAACGGAATCCACAACCAGGACGTCTACCGCCCCAGAGCGGACCAGCGTATCGCAAATTTCCAGTGCTTGCTCACCGGCATCTGGCTGGCTCAGAAGGAGTTCGTCGATGTTGACGCCGAGCTTGCGGGCATAGCCGGGATCAAGCGCGTGTTCGGCGTCAATGAATGCAACTGTTCCGCCCTTTTTCTGGGCCTCTGCCAGAACATGCAGGGCGAGTGTCGTCTTGCCGGAGCTTTCCGGGCCATAAATTTCGACGATACGCCCGCGTGGCATGCCACCGATACCCAAGGCAATATCAAGCCCAAGAGAACCGGTGGAAATGACGTCGGCCTGTTCTTTCGGACGCTGGCCCATTCGCATGATGGACCCTTTGCCGAATGCGCGCTCGATCTGGCTGAGTGCGCCCTCAAGCGCCTTGGTCTTGTCCATTCAATCCTCGTAATCGCTCATGGCTGGCAGATAGGAACACGATAGACCGCACCACACCTGCCGCATAGGGCAGATTTCATCCTGTAAGAGCGTCATGTTCACAAATGTTCTGGTCTGCATATTATGATCCAGTGCATTTTCGCCAAGAGGGAAAGACCAGAAATAAGATTCTTTTTTATTGTATCGGGGCGCTCCGGCTTCCGGGCCTTTTGAGCTTCCAGACATACGCAATGATTGCTGCGACCACTTTGAAATGTTCAGCTGGAATTTCGCTGTCCAGTGGAAGAGGAAAGAGCGCGCGCGCCAGAGGGGGATTGGCTACGACCGGGACCCGGTGATCCTGCGCTGTCTCTCGAATGCGAGCGGCCATGTCATCCATTCCTTTGGCAACAATCTTTGGAGCGCTGGAGCCACCTTTTTCGTACACAAGTGCGACGGAATAGTGCGTCGGGTTCGTAACAACGACGGTTGCGGTTTTCACAGCTTCCATCATGCGTTGCTTGGCGCGTTTTGCTCGCAAGGCTTTGAGGCGGCCTTTGACGTGTGGATCACCCTCGGTATTGCGATACTCTTCCTTGAGTTCCTCGCGGCTCATTTTCAGCTTGGCCGTATGGCGAAAGCGCATCCAGAAGATGTCGCCGCCGGCAATTACGAGTTGAGCCAGTGCCATGCTGATGGCTCCGCTGAGGCCCAGGTGAGCAATCTTCGTCAGGATGGCGCTTGTGGTAAGGCCTGTCATGCTGCGGGCATCGGGGATGACGCCTTTGGCGAGGTGCCAGAGTACCGTCGTGAAAATGAGCAGTTTGACAAGGGCCTTGAAAGTGTCCGGGAGGGTGCCCCCGCCCAAAATTCTTGTCAGGCCGGCCATGGGTGAAACGCGGGACATTTTAGGCAACAGGGAAGCCGGATGAACCAGAAATCCTGTTTGCAGAAATCCAGCCGTCAAGGTCAGTGCTGTAACAAGACCTGCGATCGGAATAACCAGTTTTAGCCCGGCAATGACGGAGTGTTCCGTCGCGGCCAGAAGGCCGTCCTGGACCATTGAAACCGTTCCGGCGTTGGCCATCAGGCCCTGCATGCTATGGACGAAATCCTGTAAAAGAAATGGAAGCAGCGTGAAGACGCCGAGTATGCCGCCCAACAGAACGATGAAGCTCATGGCTTCTCGGGACAGAACAATCTGGCCGTCGTCTCGGGCTTTCTGTAACCTTTGTTGGGATGGGGCTTCTGTTCTGTCTTCTGCGTCTGCCATGGGTTACAGGCCCGGCAGTGCACGAAGTATATCAAAGGCCTGTCCCTGCCAGACTGCGAGCATGGCCTGTAGCGTCAGCCCCAGCAGCGCAATGCCTCCCAGCATCTGGAGAGGATTGGCCGCATTGTAGATTTGCAGCGTAGGAAGCAGGCGAGTCATGATGCCCAGCATCATTTCCCAGACAAGGGAAAGGATGAGAAAGGGCGCGCTGAGTTCCAGCCCAAGGGCAAATGCCTTGCCGGTCATCTGAATGACGCTATGCGCAGCGTCTCCGAGAATAGGCCAATGAGCAATGGCCGTCTGTCCCAGAAGAGCGCCGCCCGGGGGGATAAGGCCGTAGCTGCCAACTACGGCTCTTATGGGAAAGATATAGGCCCCGGTGATGAGCAGCATCAGAGGGGCGAGCAGGTTCATGAATCTTGCCGGAGCTGAACTGCCAGAGCCAAGATCAGGGTCGGGCTGGAGAACGCTGGAAATCCCGATAAACATGGCGATCATCTGGCCTGCGATAGGAAGCGCCATAGTGATGAGTCGTGCCAGCCAGCCGATCGGAACACCCGCAAAGAGTTCAACCGCAATCATCCCTCCCAGTCCAAGAGGTCCCAGAGCGTCGAGCCTGCCCATATTGAGCAAAGGGGCGACGAGAGGCAGGACCAGAAAGGTCAGGGTCAGGGCAATTCCAGCCCGGACAACCATCGGCAAAGATTGTTCGCCCAGCCCCGGCATGACCATGACGGTTGCCCCTGTGCGACAAAGCACGAGCAGGAAAGCAAGCGCCCATTCCGTCAGCGCCGGTCCTGCAAGATCTGTCGGCAGGAACGATGGCGTCACGTGGTGCCGACCAGAATGAGCTGATCGAACAGGTGGCGCGTGAAGGTGAGGAGCGTTGCAGTCATGAACGACCCTGCCATCATCATTACGGCGCCAATAGCGATGACCTTGGGGACGAAAGACAGCGTGCTTTCGTTGAGCTGCGTCACCGCTTGCACAAGAGAGACAAGTAATCCAACCACTAGAGCTGTGAGCAGGGCAGGTGCGCTCAACTTGAGGGCAACGATGAATGTCTGCTCAAGAATGGCGCCGAGATCGATCGCCTGCATGGATCAGATCGTCATTTTCATGACGTCCTGATACGCCTGCACCATCCGGTCCCGAATGACGGTTGACGTCTGGAGCGCGAGTTGTGCGTTGGAAACGGCTGTGACAATCTGGGTCATGTCTCCGCCGCCGTTCAGGCCTGCGGCCGACTGGGCTTCCGCATCATGGCCTGTTGCGATGACACTATTGACTGCCTGGGACATGACAGAGCCAAAGTCGTTGCCGGATGTTCCATCAGGAACATCGTCCGTCACGCCTGTTTGAAGGCTGTTCTGCAGGCTCTGAGCGTAGGCACTATGGGCCTGGGAAAGGGATGTGATCATGGATTACTTCAGAAGATCGAGAGTACGCGACAGCATGGTGCGCGAGCTCTGCATCGTATTGAGATTGGCTTCGTAGGAGCGTTCCGCTTCGCGCATGTCCATCATCTCCACCATGGAATCCACGTTGGAAATTTTCACGTAACCTTGCGCATTTGCCGCTGGATGTGATGGATCATATTTGGTCTGGAAGTCTGACATGTCCTGGCCGATGTCATGAACATCAACGGACGATACGCCCGTGTCGTCGTCAACATGCTCGGCGAAGGTGATCGTCTTGCGACGATAGGGATCTGCGCCCGGCGTTGAGCCAGTCGTGTCCTGATTGGCAAGGTTTTCAGCAACGATACGAAGGCGCTGGGCCTGCGCATCCATGCCGCTCGCCGAGATGCCAATAGTATTCGAGAGGTTCATGTGTCAGGGCGCCTTACTTACCAAGAACCGTCTGGAACATGCTCATGTATTTTCCATAGATATTGACTGCGAGGTGCTGCTGATCGTTGACGTCAGCCACCTGTTCCATCTGCTGATCGAGAGAAATCTGGTTTCCATCCAGCGAACTTTCAGAATCTACTTCCCGCACGGATGTATCAGAGGCGCTGATCCCGAAATGACCGGGTTGTGTCGCAACCGGGGTGATGTCGAACTGGCCTAAAGCCGCTTCAAAGGGAGAGACATCTTTGGGTTTGTAATCGGGGGTATCTGCATTGGCGATGTTGCCTGCCAGAACCTGTTGACGGGCCTGTAGCCAGTTCAGTCGGTCCTGACCCAAGGCAAACAGGTTTGTTCCACTGGCTGAGGTGGTGTCCGTGTTGCGCATTGGTGCAGTTTTCCTCTCTGCGGTGCCGGTAGCGGCTCGACAGAACGGAGCATGCAGGAAATACCATTAATAAATGGTTGATGGGGGTGCCGATTCTGAGATTTTGGGCATCGGTGCGACCGTCATTTGAGAAAGAATGACGCGTTATTAGGCGTCTATTAATCTTTGTTCGGCATTATCCCCTTCGAAATGAAGGAAACCCGATGCCATGACCCTGCATGACGGTCTGACTGCCTGTTCGGCGCTGATCTTTGTAATCGTGCTGCTTGTCTGCCTCAAGCCTCTGTTGAAGCTCGTCTCGCCGCCGCGGAGTGGCCAGAAAGGGGGGAGTGCGGCTCTGTCTCTGGTCGCGCAGATGGCTCTGGATCGAACGCGGCGTCTTTCGGTTGTGCGATATGGCAGCCGTGAAGTTCTGGTTTTAACGGGCGGAAATCAGGATGTTCTGCTGGAATGGCGGAAGGAAGGAGCGGCATTCGCTGCTGTTTTGGAGGATGCCTCGTGAGACGCTGGGCTCTTCTTCTTATTCTGACGCTCCCTTGTCTTTTTCCACATCTGGCGCATGCACAGGCGGTGAGTATTGATCTAGGGCAGTCTGGTGGGGCTGGAACGACCAGCCGCCTGGTCCAGCTCAGTGCGCTCATCACCGTTCTGTCCCTTGCGCCCAGTCTGCTGGTCATGGTCACGGCTTTTACGCGGATCGTGATTGTGCTGTCCCTGCTACGAAGTGCGCTCGGTGCGCAAGGTACGCCGCCGAATACGGTTCTTATCGGGTTGGCTCTTTTTCTGACGCTCTTCGTGATGCAGCCGACACTTCAGAAATCCTGGGATACGGGTGTGGCCCCGATGATGACGGGGCAGGTCGGAGAAATGGAGGGGCTGAGCAAGGCTGCACAGCCATTTCATGATTTTATGGCTGCGACGGCACGACCGGCCGATATTTCAACTTTTCTGAATATCGCTCATGAAAAGCCGCCGGAAAAGCTGGTCGACACGCCTTGGAGGGTGTTGGTTCCGGCCTTCATGATTGGTGAACTGCGGCGCGGTTTTGAAATGGGATTTCTGTTGTATCTGCCATTTCTGGTCATCGATCTCGTCGTATCGAGCGTTCTGATGAGCCTTGGCATGATGATGCTCCCCCCCAGTACAGTTTCCTTACCGTTCAAACTGATCTTTTTTGTGATCGTGGACGGCTGGTCACTTGTGGCGGGGAGCCTGGTGCGAAGTTTTACCGGGTGATGTCAGTTTGTCGTGCCAGCAGAGAGGCCAGCGCCACGCGGGTCGGTATTACCGCGGCAGGCGCTCCCACTTGTGCAGGTGACAGCATTGACGCGCCCTGCACCGGAATGGGCAATTTCTGTTCCCTGAGCGACTGCACGTGCAGCATCACCGACGGCATCAGCTGCATCATTCTGCCCGGATGCTGCAATTGCTGCGCGTAGTCCACGACGATCACGCAGGATGGCCGCCGCCAGAAGAGGGCGCGGTGTAGAAGCCGGAGAAGCTCCCAGAACAATCCCGGTATTGCCAGCTACACGGCCAGTTCCGAACAGATTGCCCTCGCTTAGACTACAGGCAACGGCCATGCCGTTGCGATCCGTCACAACAAACGATGTGGAAGCCGGTAGGGAAGGAAGAGAGCCGCCACCGCTCTTGCCACTATCCAGTGCGGCCTGTGCTGCTGCAATATCTGTGGCACCGGACGCACGCCAGGACGCAACCGCACCTTGAGCTGACGCACCCATTGTATAGCGAATAGCCGCTCCAAGGCCACCATCAGCAGGCGGGGCGAGGAAGGCTGCCGTAAGACCATTGGCCCGCGTTGTCAGGGCAACGGTCTGCACAGGAAGCGTCTTGCGCAGATCGTCATCATTGAGGCGACCACCGGCTTTCTGGGCGGCCGTTACATAAACATCTGCAAGGGCACCGTTATAGAGGTCGCCCACGCCCGCAGACCGTACACGTTCCAGAAAGCCCGCAAGGCGCTGCTGGATCAGGCTGTCGCCTGCCGTGACCGTGCCGGATTCACCGCGTCCAAAGATGGCCTGAGCATTTTCATCGGCAAGAAGAGCCGTGCGGACGACTGACAGATCCGACGCCAGGGCGCGGCTGACCGTAACGCCGTTGCTGGCAAGGTTCATCGCCGGTGCAATCAGGTCATTAAACTCAACAGATCCATACTGGTGCTGGATCAGATAAAGGCCGCGCAGCATGGCTGGTGTGGAGGCTGGTCGGTCTCCGCCCGCGCTCGTACCGGGAAGAGGCAGAAAGCTGACGCTTTCCGCCGGGGCATTCGGACGGGAAACGATGCAGGCCCCCCCGCCGCCAAAAGAAGCACGGGACGGAAGTGTGACACCCAGAGCGATGGCCGTCGCGACGGCTGCATCGGCGGCATTGCCGCTGCGTGCCAGAACGTCATGTCCAACCAGTGCAGCCTGGGGCTCGTCAGCGACGACTGTCCCGATGCTTCCGGTCAGGGCAGGAGCCGGGGCGGGACCGACGAGAGAGGTGATACCTGGAATGCTGGAACACGCAGACAGGAGAAGTCCCGAGGCTACCGAAGCCAGAAGGATCGAGGCACGGCCTGTTTTGAAAGTGCTGTGGATGGAAATCTGGTTTCGACGGTGCGCCACCTGGCGTTTCTCCACTATCTGGTCTTGGGTCCGGCAAGTGAGCTGTCCCAAGGAGGAAGCAGGACTCACATTCACTTTTTTCTAGTCATAACGGCAATCGCGCTCTTGTGGGAGAGGTCTTGGCCGCTTCTCTTTGTGACAGTCTTTCTTTAATGGCGGGCTCCCGTTACGGTGCCCGGACTTCTGCCAATCCGGAGCTTCCCGTGAAACATCGTCTGTTCGCAACGGCCTTTGCCGCTTTTTCCATGTTTTCCCTTGCCGGAAACGTGGCGGGAGCCGCGCCAGCAAGCCAGTCGGAGGCTTTCACGCCTGCCCAGCGTGCTGAGGTGGTTCAGATCCTTCGGCAGGCACTCAAAGAAGATCCGTCCATCCTGACGGATGCGATTAGCTCTCTTCGGGAAAAGGCAGAACGCCAAAAACAGGATTCGGCACTCGAGGCGATACGCGCCCATCTGCACGATCTGCAAACAGCGCCGGATTACGCCGTACGTGGCAATCCGAAAGGCAAGATCACGGTTGTGGAATTCTACGATCCGCGTTGTTCCTATTGCCGCTCGATGATCCCTGAAGTGGACCAGTTTCTGGCCCGTCATCCGGACGTCAGGCTGGTTGAGAAGGTTATCCCTGTTCTGGGGAGCGGGAGTGTTCTGGATACGCGTGCGATCTTTGCGGCCAGCACACAGGGAAAATACGGCGTGATGCGGCAGGCTCTGATGGAAGATACCACAAAGCCGACCATGGAGCGGATCATGGAGCTGGCCAAGGCGAACGGGTTAGATGTTGAGCGACTGAAGGCTGATATGAGCTCGGCGGCGACTGTTGCACTTATTACAACCAATCTGGATCAGGGGCGCGCCATTGGTCTTGATGGAACGCCCACCTTCATTTTTGGGTCTGCAGCCGTCGCGCCGGGTGCCCTGAGTGCTGAACAGATGGATGCATTTCTGGAGCAAGCTCGGAAGTCCTGATGGTGTTGTTTGATCTGAACTCGCCGCACCTCTGAAATTATACCTACGACAGGTATTGAGAGCTCTGATTTTCCTGAATGGCGGGTTTTTTTCAAACATAATCTGTGTAATTTTCTATTTTCCACTTCAGGTTGTTGCCTTTGGCAGGGACCTGAAAATTTTGTTGAAACAAAATGCTCCCCTGGTACGGCCCTGATGGCAGACAGAAAAATACGCGAAGCAGGGAGCGACTTCGCATTGGATCAATCTTCCAACCCTGAAGATCTCCAAGAAAAACAGACGTTCTCTGATGTGGGAGAGAAGGGATCGCATTCTGCCCGCCTCTACTTTGTGCGGCATCTTCTCAGTTTTCTGATGTACCGATCAGGTCGGATGGTGGCTCAGTCTCTTAATCTCGGTCACCCGCGCGTCCCGGTGCATTTGCAACCTGCATTTGATTATTCGCGCCTGAGGGTGTTAGCGCTTCTTCTCCCATTCTTTCTTTTCGCTCAGTTCCTCAGTGCGCCTGTGGTTGCGGTCTGTCTTTGGTCGGTAGACCTCTGGGCCGCTCTCATGATCGTGGTTCTAGTGGACGGTCTTGTAGGCTTCTGGGCCATATCCAAATGGTCTTTTCTCAGCAGTTTTTACGAGTGTCCGATTAGAAGCTGGTTTGCCGGGACAGCGGCTTCGCCTGTTGAAAATATTCAATACGCCTGGACATATCCCCAGATAGCCCGATCGCTCAGACTGCTGAATGGCGCGCTGGGTGTGATCTGGGGCTGGTTTCTGGTTTGCGTTTTCCATCTACCAAGTGAGAAAGCTCATATTCTTGCAGTGATTGTCTGCACGGGGCTTTTTGCGCCGTTATTGTTGTGTTCGGTTGTAAGGGGAGCCGTAGAGGCACTGGCACTTCCTGTCGTGGCGGCAGCCTGCCTGGTCATGGCGCAGCATTTCTACGGTGTGCTGGCGTTTCTGACTCTTTCGCTCCTTTTGGAAATGACCGTCTGCGGCTTGTTCGTGATCGGCGTCAGCGGGTTGGGCCGATATCTGCTGCAGCGGCTTTTGAAGGATCGCCTTGAGCAGCGGGAGCGAAACGAGATCGTGAGCATGATGACTCGAGGGTCTGACAGCCATATCGGTGACTGGATATGGAAGACAGACGCGAACGGTTGCATTCAGACCCCTTCCGATGGTTTTTGCCTTCTTCTGAAGCAATCAGCTGAAGAGGTAGCCGGCCTCACGCTGGCGGATCTTCTGGCGTTGCCTGCTATCGAGCCGGGTAGACCTCTTCCCTGGACTGACGGACAGCCCCTGTCAGCGTCCATGCATCTGGCGCATTGCCTTGCCAATAGACTGGCATTCAGGGATTTGTGCATTCCGGTTAAGCTTGGAGGAGAAACGGTCTGGTGGCTCATGACCGGACATCCGATTTTCACTCAATGTGTATTTCAGGGATATCGCGGGATCGGAGCTAATGTAACGGAGCAACGAACTGCAAGATCCGCGTATGCCGAACGCATCCGGCACGATGAGTTAACTGGCCTTCCAAACCGCCTGGCGTTCTGCGAGCAACTGCAAAATACGTTGCTTGAAAAGGTTGCCTTCCCTCGTCTCTGTGCGCTGCTGGTTCTGTCACTGGACAATTTTTTTTGTGATGGGGTGGAGACGCATGACGAAGCTCTTCGGAATGTATTTCTGTCTGAAGTAGGTGTACGCCTCAGACAGTTTGGGCAGAAAAAGCCTGGGGTTGCGGCCCGTTACGGCAACGTGGAATTTGCTTTTTCCCCAGTTGTGCAGGATCCGCTCTCTTCAGGGGTGGAAGATGCGAAAGCGCTTGCTCTTGAACTGATGACGTTGCTTGAAAAACCTACCGTTTTGCATGACGGAGTGGTTCTTTCCGCCCGGGCTTCTGTTGGGATCGCTCCGGCATCCTGCAAGGGGCAAAGTCTTGAGACCCTGCTGGAAGCGGTCGATATGGCCCTTCATGACGCGAGAGGAAAAATCCAGGACCGCTATTCGTTTTACGAACGCCTTACATTGGAAGATGAAGAGCGCCAGCGTTATCTGCTTCAGGATGTAAGGCGGGCTGTCCAGGAGCGGGCTTTTTCTCTTGTGTACCAACCGATTGTTGACGCCCAGACAGGGGCCATCAGCGGGTTTGAGGCCCTGTCACGCTGGAGTGGTTCCCGCCACGGGCCCCTCTCCATTGAACGGGTCATCAATTTGATCGAGGTCTCCGGGCGGGGAGGCGAGTTCGATTTCTGGGTTCTGGAAACCGCCTGTGAGGCCGCAGTGAAATGGCCATCCCATCTTTGGGTGGCAGTCAACATGATGGCATCCCAGTTTTCTCAACCCAACGTGGCAGAACGAATTTTGACCACTTTGTCACGTGCTGGCCTAGACCCCAGACGCTTGCAGATCGAAGTGACGGAAACTCTGGATCTGCAGCCTGAACCTGTCGTTCATCATGCGTTTCAGTTGCTGGACCGACAAGGCGTCAGGCTGGTGCTGGATGATTTTGGGACAGGCTTTGCAGCACTGAGCTATCTGCGCCTGTTTCCTTTCTCCAAGATCAAGCTTGATACCATTTTCGTGCAGGATCTGTTTCAGGACTCCCGGAGCGCGGCCATTGTGCGGAACGCTATAGAACTTGCTGTGGATCTGGGTATCGCTGTGACGGCAGAAGGGGTATCGTCCCTGGAGCATTACCGCTTTCTGCAGACACAGGGATGCAATGAGGTGCAGGTTTATTTCCTTGGCCGTCCATGTCCCGCTGAAGATCTTGTCTGGGATCCGCTTCCACTGTCCTCTTTCGCACAGGTTTGACGTCAGCGTCTTGAAAGGCCTGACGGGCAAGGTCTCATGCGTTTATGTAAGGTATGATGAAACAGCTTTTTCTGTCTGCGTCTGACGGGGGTTCTGTCTGGCTGTCTAGGCACCATGCAGCGGGCCGTCCGGCTTTGATGGGTATCTTGAATGTCACCCCGGATTCATTTTCGGATGGAGGTCGTTTCCAGTCGCCGGAGACAGCGCTCGCCCATGCCCGGGAAATGTTGGCGGACGGCGCAGATATTGTGGATATCGGTGCGGAATCCACCAGGCCGGGGTTTCGATTAGTACCCGCTGATGAAGAATGGGCACGGCTCGAACCCGTCATCCATAGGCTCGCTCCAGAAGGACTGGCTCTCTCGGTCGATACAACGAAATCCGTTGTTGCCCGCAAGGCTTTGCAAAGTGGCGTGCGGCTTATCAACGATGTGTGGGGCTTCCATGCCGATCCGGACATGCCCTTTGTTATTGCAGACAGCGAAGCTCACGCGGTTGTAATGCATAACCGGCATGAAGTGGATGATCAGCTTGACCTGCTGGCAGACTGGCGGCGCTTTTTCGATCATTCTCTGGAGCGTGCTGAAAAAGCTGGTATCAACAGAAATCGTCTTATTCTGGATCCCGGCGTTGGGTTTGGAAAAACCCAGGACCAGAATGTTCAGGCTATTGCTGCCCTTGGGACACTAAAGCGCGAGTATGGACTTCCGGTCCTGCTAGGGCTTTCCCGGAAATCCCTGTTTGGACATCTGCTGGGGCGACCGATAGACGATCGTCTGGCCGGCACTTTGGCCGCTAATCTCGTTGGAGCGGATCTGGGCGCGGATATTCTGCGAGTTCATGACATTCGTGAGCATGCTGACGCGCTCTCGATCCGCCGTATTCTTAAGGAGAACGCATGATTTCGGTTCCCCTGACATCCGTTTTTGTGCGGGATCTGTGCCTGTTTGGCTATCATGGGGTTCTGCCGGAAGAGAACCGTGTCGGGCAGCGGTTCATCATTGATATTGAGATCCGGGCTGATCTGTCAGGTGCAATCGCAGACGATGATTACATGCAGGCCGTCTGTTACGGGACGCTTTGCGATATTGCGGCGCAGATTGTCACCGGAAAGCCGATGGGTCTCATAGAAGCTCTGGCAGGACGTATAGCTGATGAAATCCTCGGGCGTCTGGATCGCGTAGAAGTTGTGCTTGTGACCGTTCACAAGCCCTCTGCACCAGTGCCTTATCCGGTATCCGAAACAGCGACGATTGTGACGCGTCACAGGGTTCATGACGTGGCGTTCTCTCTGGGGGCCAATTTGGGAAAGCGCGAAGTTACCCTGCATGCAGCGCTGGATCGCTTGTCTATGGAAGAAGGGCTGGAGATCACGGATGTATCTTCCTTTTATGACAGTGCTCCTTGGGGCGGGGTCGATCAGCCTTCCTTCGTCAATCTGTGCGCTATAGGCCGTACGACCCTCGCACCGCATGCTCTACTCAGGCTCTGCAAGGCCATCGAGGGAGAACTGGGGCGCGTTCCGGGCCTGCGATGGGGCGTCCGGACAGTAGATATTGATCTCCTGCATTATGATGACCGCAGCCTGTCGGATCGTATCCTGACGGTGCCTCACAGGCATCTGTTCGACCGGGCTTTTGTGCTGGAGCCGCTTGCTGAAATAGCGGCGGACCGTGTCATCGGTGGACGTCGGGTGGCGGACGCGCTAGCAGTCCTGCCTCGCACCAGCGGAGATGTGACCCGGCGTGATCCGGATTGCACCGCGTCGGGGAACGAAGGAGCCTGAAAGCCGCCATGACCGATCTGAACGCTACTGCCATGACTGCCTGCAAGGACGATCAGCGACCGCTGGGCGCCCTGTCACGGCCTGCGGATGCGGAAGAGCGGCTTGCCAATGCTGTCCGGACCATTCTTGAAGCCGTGGGCGAAAATCCGGAGCGAGAAGGCTTGCAGGATACGCCGCAACGCGTGGCCAAGATGTATCTGGAAGTTTTCGGGGGCTTGTATGAAGACCCGCGCGAGCATCTGAAGACGCAGTTTTCTGCCGATCAGCATCATGGTGCGGTGATCGTGAAGGATATTCGTTTCCACTCCATGTGCGAGCATCATTTGCTCCCGGTGCATGGCAAGGCGCATGTGGCCTATCTGCCAGCGGGTGGTCGCCTGACGGGGTTGAGCAAGCTGGCGCGTGTTGTGGAGGGCTTTGCCCGTCGCCCACAGCTTCAGGAGCGTATGACCGACCAGGTGGCGCAGGCTATGGAAGATGTTCTGGCGCCGGAGGCCGTTTTGGTTGTGCTCGAAGCCGAGCATATGTGCATGAGTATGCGTGGCGTCCGCTCACCCGGGTCTACGACCGTGACAACCGTGGCTCGTGGAACATGGAAGCACGATCACGCCGCACGGATGGAAATCTTGTCCCTTCTGCGCGGCTGAAAACAATCAGAAGTCTGAAATACTCATATCAGCCCGGTTCCACCAGCACTCCTGTGGAGCCCGGTTGACCTGCGGTAGATAAAACGTCGGATCACCCGTCAGGCGCACGGTGTTGGTGGGTGTTTCTTCCAGCTCCAGCGCATGGACGTGCAAGATAGAGCCCTGATCAGCTAAAATAGCTGTCAGTTTGGCGAGTAGGAGAGCGGCCATGACTTCGGTTGTCGGGTCGCCGGGCGTGACAACGATCCTGCGGGCACGCTCAGGTTCATGATCCCGGAACCATGCCAGAAGCGGATCATGCTCCGAAAGCTGAAGAGCATGATCGAGGCTGTTGTCTACAAAATCATGCCAGCGCGTTTTGGCCTCTGCAAACGGTAGGATCATGTTCTGATGACCGTCCAGGCGTGTCTCTTCTACGGGCCTGAGTGTCACCTTCACATATTCATTGTGCCCATGCGGAATGGCACATTTCTCGCTGCTTCCGGTTATCAGCCGATGGCCCATGCAGAAACGGCGGGTGAAGACGAGTTCTGCCGTCATGCCTTGCTCTCGCAGTATCGGCGCCAGCCATCCGCGCGAAGTTCACAGGCCGGGCAGGTACCGCAGCCATAGCCCCAGGCGTGATGATGGGTCCGGTCTCCCATGTAGCACGAGTGGCTTTCATGGTTGATCAGATCAACGAGCGTCTTGCCGCCAAGTTCTTCTGTCAGATCCCAGGTCTGTGCCTTGTCGATCCACATCAGAGGCGTGTGAAGGACGAAACGCTGGTCCATGCCGAGATTGAGCGCGACCTGAAGAGCTTTGATCGTGTCATCCCGGCAGTCCGGATAGCCCGAATAGTCGGTCTCGCACACACCGGTGACGATGTGCTTAATGTTCCGGCGATAGGCGAGGGCTGCCGCGAAGGTCAGAAAGATCAGGTTGCGGCCTGGTACGAACGTATTCGGGAGGCCGCTTTCGCTGAAACCGATCTCAGCTTCTCGTGTCAGCGCTGTTTCGGACAAAGCGCCGAGGGAGGCGAGATCAATCGTGTGATCTTCGCCAAGGCGCGTTTTCCATTCCGGGGAGTGCTCGGCCATTCGAGCGCGGAGGGTGTCACGGCACTCCAGTTCCACGAGGTGGCGCTGGCCGTATGCATATCCGACAGTTTCGACCCGGTCGAAGCGTGACAGCGCCCAGGCCAGACACGTTGCGGAATCCTGACCGCCGGAAAAAAGAACGAGTGCGGCGTTGCTCATGGGATTCCGATCAGTTTGTGGGTTTGCAGGGACAGGCGCCAGCGTGGGTGCGCGAGGCAGTAAGCCACGGCAGCCTGTGTGTTTTCCAGCCGTGCAGGACCATCCATGGGCTGAAGCCAGAAATGCTGGAACGACAGGCCCTCGAACATCTCAGGTGGAAGCTCTGTCTGCGGATAGACAAGCTTCAGTTCCGCACCGCTGGTCTGGACAAGAGGACCACCCGGCTTTGGACTGACGCAGACCCAGTCGATCCCATCAGGCGCAGCAATGGTGCCGTTCGTCTCGACGGCAATTTCGAACCCATTGGCCTTAACGGCAGCAATTAGTTCCGCATCCAGTTGCAGGAGAGGCTCGCCCCCCGTGAAGACGACGTATCGTCGGCCACTTTCGTCCGCGGCACTTTTCCAGCACTGCTCGATGGTTTCGGCCAGTTCGGCAGCGGCCTTGAAGCGGCCACCGCCTTCTCCGTCCACTCCAATAAAGTCCGTATCGCAGAAGCGGCATGCCGCTGTTTCACGGTCCTGCTCACGGCCTGACCACAGGTTGCACCCGGCAAACCGGCAGAACACGGACGCACGACCCGTCTGCGCACCCTCTCCCTGGAGGGTTACGAACATTTCCTTCACAGCATAAGACATGACCGCAGCATGTCGGCGAGGATCGCGCCGGATGCAAGGGAAAACATTCTTTTATGGGTCGCTATGTGTTTCCAGAGCCACGCAGGGGTGGGCAGAAACGTCTTTCATGGTAGGGAGAGGTTCATGGAAGACAGCAACTCCCGTACTCCCATACTTGATCTCTCGCCACAGAGAGGATTCGGCCGTGTACGGGCCGCTTTGGATGATCTGAAGGCCGGACTGCGCCTGTTACCGCTGGCGCTTGCGCTGGGCTGGCTGGATATCAAGCTACGGTATCGTGGCTCGATCCTTGGGCCATTCTGGTTGACGCTTTCAACGGCCATCATGGTTGCGGCTATGGGAGTGGTTTATGGCTATCTCTTCCACATGGATCTGCCGCACTACCTGCCGTTTCTGTCGCTTTCGATCGTGCTGTGGGGATATATCAGCGGCGTCATCAACGATGCGGCGACGGTCTTTACGCAGAGCACATCTCTCTTCCATGCGAGGCGCATCCCGGCGACACTTCCCGTTATCCGGCTTGTTGTCCGCAATGTGCTGACGTTCCTCCACAACGTTGTGGTGATTGCTGTCGTATTCGGCATTTATCATGTCTGGCCAAAGCAGAGCTGGAGCCTGCTTGTCAGTCTGCCAATCTGGTTCCTGGACAGTTTTGCAATCATTCTTCTGATTGGCATGCTGGGTGCTCGTTTCCGGGATATTGCGCCAATCATGTCCTCGATCCTGCAGATTTTCTTCTTCGTTACGCCTGTGATCTGGAAACCGGATCTGATTTATGTAGGACGCCAGTATCTGCTTTTGGACCCGTTCTACCCAATTCTCGAAATCATGCGTGGCCCCCTGATGGGCTATGATGTGCGTTCCTCTTTGTGGATCGCAGCGATTGTTCAGGGCGTTCTGTTATGGGGACTGGCTGCGGGCCTGTTCTGCCGAATGCGTGCCCGTATCCCTTACTGGATCTGATCCCATGCCCCGTATCGACATTGATCGGCTCCAGATCGATTTCCCGCTCTATCATGGCCAAAGCCGGTCTCTGAAAAAGCATGTTGGAAATACGATTTCCAACATGCGGCCTGGGTCTCCCGCCGCTCACTTGATGCAGGATGGGCGTGAGCGCACAGTTGTTAGTGTCCTGAGAGATATCAGTTTCAACCTGAAGTCTGGCGAACGTCTTGGTCTGATTGGCCGGAACGGAGCAGGGAAAACAACACTCCTACGCACGATGGCTGGCATTTATGAGCCAGTCGGCGGGCGTGTGAGGCTGGAAGGCTCGATCGGTACTCTGCTGGATGCTAGTCTCGGCATGAACATGGAACTTACAGGGCGGGAAAATATTCGACTTTATGGCCTGCATGGGGGGCTATCGAAGGCGCAAATCAGCCGGGTTGACCAAGATGTTCAGGATTTTGCGGATTTGGGTTCGTATATGGACATGCCCGTAAAAACTTACAGTTCGGGCATGACTGTGCGTCTGGCCTTTGGCCTGGCGACGGCCATGACGCCTCAGATTTTGCTGATGGATGAATGGTTTTTGGCAGGCGATGGTGCCTTCATGAACAAGGCGCAGGAGCGTCTTGAGGCCATGGTCCAGCATGCAGATATTCTGGTGATTTCTACTCACCAGCCAGATGTAATGCGCAAATGGTGCACACGGGTTATCTGGCTGGAAGATGGTCGGATCCGGATGGATGGAACGCCCGAAGAAGTGCTGGACGTTTATCTTACCGCCTGATCGCGCCTTTCTCAGGCAGTAACATCAAGTTCATGGTCACTGCTGCTCGAGCTGGTAGACGTGCCGCCGGTCGTCGTTTCAGAAACGATGTTGCCCGACGAATCAGTGATAGTCGTCGTAACAGAACCATCAGCATTGGTTGTAGTCGTCGTTGTTTCCTGAGTGGAAGACGTTGAGGAGGAGTTCTGACTGCTTCCGGTGCTGTACAGGGACGATATGGCAGAAGAGCCTAGGGAAGAAATGCTGGAAGACATGATGCATCCTTTAAGAGAGAAGGAGGCCTCAATGTCGTATGGCAGGCGTTAACGTATCCTTACCAAAGCCTTGTCACTTTAGAACGAAGTGCAACGATCTGTAACTGATGACACCGAAGGAACAACCTATCTTGATTAGTCTTCAGTAGATTTTTAATTTTTGGGGAGTTCGTAGGCCACTCGTATAAAGAGTGGCGCGAGTGACGGGGCTCGAACCCGCGACCTCCGGCGTGACAGGCCGGCGCTCTAACCAACTGAGCTACACCCGCAAACCGCTTTTCAGCGATCTTTGGACCGTCCGTTCAGCGCCGTGTTGGCGTCCTCTCGGTCGGTGGCGCTGATGTACCAACCTCCTTGGGGGGTGGCAAGAGGCTTTTTCGAAAAAAATGCTTTTTTGAACAAAAAAAGTAACTTGCAGGGAAAATTGATCATGCGGGACAAGTGTAATGGTTTGCAATAATGAAAGTGGGACAAGGCTGGCATGAGAGCATGGATGCAGGGCGTCATCATAGGGCTGCTCGTGTCGGGGTTGGCAGCATGCTCGCCAACGGGGCCCCTTGAATGCAAAGTTTATACGAGCGGGGTGATGCCGATCATCAACCGTTCGGGCTCTCCGATTGTGCGGGCTGGTATCAATGGTCATCCAGTGGCCCTTATTGTTGATACGGGTGCAATGACGTCTTTGATAGGAACATCCCATATTAACCCTCTGGGTCTGGATGTGGTCGGGTCGTATGGAACACTCACTGGAGTTGGGGGAGTAGAGCTTGCTCAGGTGGTTAAAATCGACAGCCTGGAAATGGGGCCTTCCAAAGCTTCCAATTTTGCTATTGTTGCAGGAGGTAAATTCGGAGGGTCCATAAACGGGCTCCCCATTGTCGGCCTCTTTGGCGACGATTTCCTCGGTAACTACGATACGATCGTTGATATTCCTGACCATATCGTTCGATTGGTGCGGACGGAGGATTGTCCCAGCCCAACCCCAGGTTGGGGAGAGCGTGTTCACACTATTCATGTCAGTCACGACACGGCCGATAATTCGAAAACGATATTAGAGATCAAGGTCAACGGCCATGTGGCAGACGCGACCTTGGATACTGGGGCTACGAATACGCTCGTTACAATGCCCACGGCGCGTCGTGCAGGTGTAACGCGCGAAATGCTGCAGCAGGATCCTGTAAGTGTAGGTTTTGGATTAACCCGCGATCCTGTGAAGATTTATCATCATCTTTTTTCAACGCTCGAGATAGGTGATATTGTTTTTCATAATATTCGGCTGAGTGTTTTGGATGATGATCTTCCCAATACCGATGCGCTGCTGGGTAGTGATTTCATGCGGCATTATCGTTTGTGGATCGGTCGTGGAAGCAAGATTTATGCTCAGCATGACACCGATATTCCATCTAACGATCCAAATCACCAGGCTGCTGAATAACGTATCAAAAACCTCAAAGAGGCGTTTCAGCTGACTGTTAACAGACTATCAATCAGTTGCCGATAAACAGGACGTCATGTCCGCAGGTCTTGGATCTGCGGAATATGGGGACCTGTGTATGACTGGGCAATCTGGAATGTTTTCCTCTCATGTGACCGTACGTTCTGAAAGTAGCGTTGCTTCCAGGCTTTTCTTCTGGATGACTGCACTTTCTCCCGTACTCGTCCTCGCAGGAGTAGCATTCTGGCATGTCCGGAATGTGCAGGGAGCCAAATCATTAGCGTCCGTTTTTACGGAAGTAGCACCGGACGGGCTGGTTCTTTTTGTTAGCCTGCTTGCGGCCATTATCCTGTTTTTCAGGATATTCAGGGCTGCTTATGCGCTATCACAGGGGGCCCAGGTTCTGGCTGTTCAGGACATTCTTCCTTCGGAGAATTCGCTTCCTGAACTCCTCGCAATACAAGCGCGCTTGCAGAGCGTGCAGTCTGACCTTCTCAAAAGTAACAAAGACGCATTTGAGGCTCGAACAGCCCTCCTGCAAGCGCAGGAGGAGGTTGAGAGTGCTCGAGAGAATGTTCGAACTGAGACCCAGTCTTTTGAGAAGATTACGGACATTCTGGGGGGAGCACTGAACAAATTGCGTGCAGGATGTCTGGATCATCGTCTGGAAGAGAATTTTCCAAACCGGTATGACCAACTGCGACTGGATTTCAACGCTACCACTGAAGATCTTCAGAGAATTTTGATGTCTCTGAATGACAGTGTCAGTACAATTTCGTCTGGTTCAGCAGAGATTGCCTCCGCTGCGGATGATCTCGCGCGTCGTACGGAGCAACAGGTCAGTCGGCTTGAAGAGACGACATTATCCGTCGGGGCAGTTACAGAAACCGTAAAAAAACGGCTGAAGCGGCGACGCATGCCAGCACTGTTGCCCGACAGACTGTTGAGAGAGCCCAAAGTTCAGGCGATGTAATGGCTGCCGCAACGACGGCTATGCTCGATATTCAGAAGTCTTCCAAACAAATCGGCCAGATACTGGGCCTGCTCGATGACATTACGTTTCAGACAAATCTTCTGGCTTTGAATGCAGGAGTAGAAGCCGCTCGAGCGGGTGAGGCGGGACGAGGGTTTGCTGTTGTCGCGACCGAAGTACGAGCCTTGGCCCAACGTTCGGCCGACGCGGCGAAAGATATCAAAAACCTTATTACGTCCAGTACTCAACAGATCAGTAAAGGTACAGCTCTCGTCCAAGAAACGGGAGGGGCAATGAAGACCATCGTGGAGAACGTGAGTGAAATCAGTCTCTTGATTGGTGAAATTGCAACGAGAGCGCAAAATCAAGCTGATAATCTTTCTGAAATTAGCACTGCAGTCAGTCAGATGGACCAGAATACACAGCAAAATGCTGCGATGGTCGAAGAGGCTACAGCAGCAAGCCATAATTTGAGCGCTGAGGCTGAAGAACTGGTTCAGATTGTTCGTCATTTTCATCTGTGTAGTGAAGATGTTCTTTCAGTTCAGCCCGATTTTCAGCATCAGAACATAGTGCCTCAACTACCTTTGGTTACGGAAGCCTACCAGACTTCTGACGAAGGTTGGGAGGAGTTTCGCTAATGGACGTTTTTTGTTTGCCGGAGCTGCTTGAGACAGGCGCTGCTTTTGACCTGCTGGAACATCTGAAAGCGCTACCGGAAGATATTCTTTTGGATGGGACAGACGTGAAACGTCTAGGGGGGCGATGCCTCGAGATCTTACTGTCAGCCAGGAAAACAGCGTTAGCGCGCAATAACCGCTTCATAATCCAAAACCCTTCTCCTGAACTGGAAAAATCTTTGGTTCTGCTTGGAGCTAGCACTACAGTTGTATTTTGATGTGATATCTGATTCTTTGTCCTGTGATGGAACAGGATATGATGACAGGCGGAGCGTCTGTTGAAGAGACGCTTTCTCTGGCGGTTGATGGGCTACGGG